>ERZ1026844.1197-NODE-1197-length-16309-cov-10.956195_pt1 | contig 16309 bp, 17 predicted proteins | sample MGYA00380152_ERZ1026844 | MGnify/ENA primary metagenome ERZ1026844 (study PRJEB33269, sample SAMEA4719788) | human gut metagenome | biome: human-associated habitat; feature: organic feature; material: feces | place: Cameroon | collected 2013-10 ... | reverse complement strand
CGTTTTCGTTCACAGTGGTGCCGCAAGGCGTGATGGTTTAGAGAAGGGGCGCGCCTTAGGCGCAGGATGGATCCCCGAAGCGGTACAAAGGCAAATGTTGGACCTCACAAAAACGCGCAGCCCCGTGAAGGAGAAGGAGCGCGCCATAGGCGCAGGCCAGAGTCCCCCCCAGGAAACTCAACTCGACGAAAGGGTAAGCATGACATATGCACTAAGCCCCTCCCATATCCCCTACCGCCTCTCCATCCATTTTCCCAAAACAAAAGCCACTGCCAATCCTAAAATCACCCCGCATGTGTCGATCACGACATCCGTCATCTGGCTGCTCCGTCCGGGCGAAAAGAGCTGTAGCGTCTCATCAATGCAGGCAATGAGGACCCCCAGTGCCACCACATCCCTCGCCCGCCCACGCCTATTCAGTGCACTGAGGTCCAGCGAGAGAAAAAAACCAAGAGCCATGTACTCCGTCACATGCGCTGCCTTCCGGATCTCATACATCGTGACATGAGAAATCCCAGGAATCACCGAAAGCGTCGATTGCACCAAATCCAGTACCCACCGGCTCTCCACCGATGAATGCGGTGCATCCTGAAGCGAATTTCCCCAAATGAAAGCAATGAGGATAGCCGTCATGAGCAAAAACACATATTTTTTCATACAGGCCGTCTACTTCCTGACTCTTTAAACATCAACAGATCCAGCTTATAGAAATTCGTTTTTCCTTTTTTCTCAACGATCAAATGATTGACCGGCATAGAATCCAAACGCTTTTGAATCGTATTACGTGCCTTCCCCACCATATCAGCCAATTCAGTAATCGTGACCCCTCGGCCATAGAAAAAAGCAGCCGGATATGCATTCTTTCTATGATACTGCCGGATGCTGATTCCAAATTGAAAGGTAAAAGGTGCGTGATACCTCGCTTCATAAATCTCCTCATATAATGCAGGCATCGCGTAATATATTTTGGTCAACGTCATATACTTCATACCATCGCCTTCTCCCATTTCATTTTCAAAAAACAGCTTTTTTGAAAATGAAATCGTCTTATGCCTTTGACAATTTATCTATAGACACTATAATGAGCCGATTGCCAAGACCACGTTTTGAAATTTTAGGCACGCTTCACGACTCTGCAATAGCTCTTCCTCCGGTGTAATAACTATTCATCAGGTGGAGGCGGCAGGTAGCAGAGCCCGAGCGATCCCCCCAATAACTCCCACTGCCATTGTACCGATAGATCTCCCCTAAATCATACTCTGAGAAACTTGGGCCTCCCCACCAATTCGGCGAAAGCTCCCCAAGGGAAAAACATCTGATCAAGTAGGCCACCTTTCTCCCTCCTATTTTCTCTCCAAAATCTGAGTCAAATGCGCGAAGGGCATGCTGCAAGAGTTCTTGCTTCCACTTGCGCACTATACCGGCGGACAGATAAAAGTCAGCGCAGATGGCGCGCCCTGACTTATTCTCACCCTCAAGGAAACGGCTGGTCTGCATCTGTGAGAGCATTATAAAATGCCATCCTGCCTAGCTCTATCAAAAAAGATATTAAAATTGCTGCAGCGCTTCAAGGAGTTATCTGCAGTTTCTATAAAATTCCAACTTTCTTGATAGTCCGCCCCGCCCAAGGCTATGTGAGGAGAATCAAAAAAACGCACAAGGCTTTGCGGATCCCTCATGAGCTCCTCTTCCTTTTCATCCGCCCACTTTACTTTTTCCTCTCGAGAAGCATTTGGCTGGTCGTAGAAGACATGTTCCAAATTCATTGACATATAATATATCTCATAGGGAACCGAGCGGTAGACTTTGGAAAGAGTTCTGAGTTTATTCACCTTTGCCTGCTTTAATTGATTTCTTCGAATCATATCATCCGTATTTCTTGTCCAGATGCCTTGCTCAGAATCATAAAAAATACGACGATCCGTCCCCAAAAGCGTCGAACTTAAGCTCATATCCAAAATCTGCGAGTCAGGAATGAAAGCTGCGTCTGAATCGATGATATGCACCACTTTATAGAAGTCTTTCGCCTGAAAGTGCTGCCTTCCTGCAAAACATCTCACCCGATTTCCTACTTCCTTTACAATAGCAGAAGAATCGATCCGATAGTCTGCTGTCACATCCCCATCCATGATTTCAAATTGGATGTTATTCTTGCCGATGAGTCGCGTCATCGCCATAGCCAGAGATGTCTTATCCGTAATCCCTTCCACCAGAAAAAGCAGTACCTTTAGTCTTGCTGGCATACGCCCTCCTTGCTGACGGATCGAGTCAGACGTTTCAACGCATACTCAATGGCGATATTATTTGTCCTCTCGTACAAAGGCTCCGGCGTCCCGCCCAATTGAATATCTCCATAATAAACAGAGCGGAGATTGTTATTGGGCTTAATATTTTTCAAGCGAACATAGCGATTTTTCGGATTCACCGTCGTGAAAATGATAGATTCCTTCGACAGCGTCTCCAGCGGACGCAGATTGTGCGAGGTAAAAATCAGCTGCCCCTTCCCGGAACTCTCAAAAATAGCCAGAAGCTCTCCCAAGAGATACTCGAAAATCCCCGCATCCAGTTCATCTACCACAAGAGTGATAGAGAAATCCGCATACGCAGCAATAAGCATACTCAGTATCGCCACGATTTTCTTGATTCCCTCGGATTCATACCGGAGCGGCACCTGGCTTTTACTGCGAATAGACATCGCTTCCAGTGCCAAACCTTCTTTCCCATCCGGCAGTACCTGCTCCCCCATATCTTTTAACTCCAGCTGCAGGTGAGGTATCATCTCACCCAATACCGGATTCATCATCGCGATCACTTTTTTTAGCGGCTCATACAGCTCTTTCGGCATAACCGTTGGCCTATCCAGTAAAAATAAAACCACGCCAGCGTCCAGCCTGTGCTGCATCTTATTTTCTACACGGAAATACAACGGGATTCCCGCATTCATATTGATCGGCCCCCAGCCGCGTGTATCGATCACATACAAATATTTCTGCCCATACGTCCGAAGCGCCCGGCAGACACTCCCAAGCTCCCCGCCTTCATCAACGAATAAGGAGAATGCATCATGAGAGAACAGAAAAGAAGTACACTGCTTCCGGGCCAGACTTTTCGCTACCAGCAGATCAATCAGTTTCTCCTTCTTATCCCCTGTCATTTTCCTTATCAGACTTTGTGGAGAAAAAAGGACTTCCACATCCTGATCCTGCACGACCAGCGTATGCTTTCTCCCCCATCTTTCCCCATCAAAAGAAGAAATCTTCAATTCTTCCCGGCTGACATACACCCCCAGCCTTTTTTCATTTCCGCCCCTATGGTCTACCTCGGTATCGTCAAATTCCTCTTTACGAAGCGTCACCTTGTACTCAGCATAGTACATTCTCCCATCACAACGCAACTGAAAAGCCGCCATCATCCCAGCTTCCATTTTCCCCTCCGTGATATAGGGCAACGCTTCATGCCGCAGAGACTCTCCCTGTAAAATCATTTTCAAAAGCTTCATGGCGTGGACAAATGTCGTTTTCCCTGAACCGTTCTGCCCATAAATTCCCAACACATCCGCTTTGCAGTCCGGCACCCACTTCCCTTCTTTAGAAGAAAGCGTGATCGTCCCATATTCGACATTCTGCAAGTTTATAATGTCTACCCTTTTCAGCCTGATCCATTCGGTCATTTCCCTTGCACCTCCTTCAAATAGATTACTACCTTAACGCATTCCAGTCAACAAAATAGTAACAAAATGTTACCATTTTGTTGCTTTCGTTCATCAAATGACTGTTTCATCAAAGAAGTGCCGATTTGTCGAAAGCACCACCTGAAAGAAACCACACGCCAATGTGAACTGCCAGATGAATGAGCATCTGACCATTCTTTCTCTTTAGGCTTACCCGCTTTCATCTCAGAATCTGAGTCAAATGCGCAAAAGGCATGCTACAGGAATTCTTGAATCCACTTACGCACCACGCGAGCTGCCATAAAGTCGGCACAGATGGCATTCTCCTCCTTGTCCCTTGATAATGGTCAGAATCATCTTGGTTTTGAACTCTGCGTTGTACTTTTTCTTAGGCTTGATAGTGATTTGATCTAAGAAAACACGGATTATGCCACAAGAAAGCACTTATAATCCATAGAGCTGGTTTGAATCTATGGGGCCATTATATATTCATTACCATTTACAACTACAAATGCAATTTCTGTAATCAAATCAATATCAATATCAATATCAATCCTACTCTTCATTTTCCTGCTTTTCTTGCTCTATCTTCAAAGAATCAACATAATTAAACTTTAATGTATTACAGTAAGTGCCGCCGCTCCAGCCAAAAGTATAACACGTTAGAATATTAGGTCTCTCACTGTACATATTTTTATACCAAAATGTTATCTTTGTATCTTCAAACTCTACCATCACGTTATCTATCTTTTTCAGTGGAATAGTGCTTCTAAGTACCAATTCACAGTAGTCCTTATCCTTGTAAAACCTCTTCCATTCATCTACCTTAATTTTAAACGTTCTATCTTCCCAATCGATATCTTTGCAGTTGCCTTGAACAGTTATCGTCAAATCAACATTCATTTTCATTAAAGCAGGAACATAAAAATTGACATACGATTGAATTCCATATTTTTCCACATCATCCAATGCCCCTATGCAATACTTTGTCATTCGCGGCTGTGGATCCCCAGCAAGTCTTTCAGAATTTTCGTGAATCTCCATAAATGAAACCACGGAAAAAGACCGCATGGACAAAATATCCAACTTCTCACCGATTGATGGCAATTGGCTTTTTAATTCTGCATTTTCTAAAAAACATGGATGAAATATACTTGGCGGTTGAGGATATTGTATTCGATTACGTTCTATAAATATGCTTTTCAAGAATTCCCTTCGTTTCTGTGTAATTTTATCAAAAAGAGAATCTCCAATACGTGTCCTGTTTACTTTAATTCCAATACCCACTAAAAAGAAAACTATTAATCCCCATAACCATATAGAAACCACTTGCCACAAGGCTAATAGTGGAACAACTAACGTAAAAAATATGAAAGTCGTCATCAAAAAAAATTGTATGGACGCACTGATAAATTCAACATTGTTTACCAACTTCACATATTGGCTTTTTAAATTCTCTCCTTCCTCAAAGTTTTGTTTATAAGATTTCACCACATTCATTAAATGTAGTCGTCTCATCATGAATTCATCTAAAGTAATAACATTTTGACTTGCAATTGATACCATTTCATTTAGTCGCTGACATAACATAGATTCCCTATTATCTATTTTCTGTATAGGAAAAACAGACATCAATGCCAGCATCGCGCCAAGAATCGCAGCAGCACCTATAACAAAAGCAGCCAGTGCATACAAGAAATTGAATATATCAAAATCCCCCATATTGGATTCTCTCCCTATTTATATCATAAAATGTTTATGATAAGTCTTGATGTTAGTAAACAATATCATAAGAAACTATCTAGATAAAATTCTACTTCTATAAAAATTATACCATAATAACAAAAGTCCGGAATATAATGGCCGCTACTACCGCCTCCCGGACTTTTAACTCATATCAATTTTTTCTTACGCTACCAGCAACTATCTACCGTTAACCAACTCAATCCCGCTCAAACAGATCTCTGGTATACACCTTCCCTCTCACATCATCCAGCGAGTGATCATAGCGATTCGCAATGATGCCATGGCTCTGCGCTTTGAACCTTGCCAGGTCATTCACCACAAGACTGCCAAAGAACGTCGTACCATCCTCCAGCGTCGGTTCATAGATGATGACCTGCGCACCCTTCGCCTTGATGCGTTTCATGACGCCTTGGATGCTGCTCTGGCGGAAATTATCCGAATTCGACTTCATCGTCAGGCGATACACGCCGATCGTCATTAACTCTTCCCTGCGCGGATCATACTCACTGTTGTCGTGATAGTAACCCGCGATTTCCAACACCTTATCAGCGATATAATCCTTTCTCGTCCGATTCGACTTCACGATCGCCTCGATCAGATTCTCCGGCACATTCTCATAATTTGCCAGAAGCTGCTTTGTATCTTTTGGGAGACAATAGCCGCCATAACCGAAAGACGGATTGTTATAGAATTCACCGATTCGTGGATCCAGACAGATACCATCGATGATTTCCGCCGTACTGAGACCTTTCGTCTCCGCATAGGTATCCAGCTCATTGAAATACGATACCCGCATGGCCAGATAGGTATTGGCAAAGAGTTTCACCGCTTCCGCTTCCGTGAATCCCATGAAGCGGGTAGGAATGTTTTCTTTGATGGCTCCTTCCTGAAGAAGAGAAGCAAAGTCATGAGCTTCCTTCACCAGCCTTTCGTCCTTCAAATCCGTACCCACGATGATGCGGCTGGGATACAGGTTATCGTAGAGAGCCTTGCTTTCGCGGAGAAACTCCGGACTGAAGATGATACTCTTCTTTCACGGATGGCTTTCGTATAGCCTACCGGAATGGTAGACTTAATCACTGCTTCTACGGAAGAAGTATCAAAGAAATTCTTCTGGGAATCATAGTTGGTAGGTGTCGCGATGATGACGAAATCGGCATCCCTGTAAGCAGCTTCTGCATCCAGCGTGGCAGTCAGATCCAAATCCTTCTCTGCCAGATACTTTTCAATATAATCATCCTAGATGGGAGACTTACAATGGTTTACCATGTCTACCTTTTCAGGGATAATATCCACCGCTGTCACATGATTGTGCTGTGACAAAAGGGTGGCTAAAGAAAGACCTACATAACCGGTACCGGCAACTGCAATATTCATTTTTATTCTCCTTTTCTGTTAAACCTTTTTACTTTTAATTTGATATTGGGATTATATTAAGAGTGTAGATGCAAAATTACTTTCCTGAATTAAAAGCAGAAGAAAAAAGGAAAGAACGCTAGGCTCAGCCTTGCATATATTGGAATCTCATATGCCTGATTCACAGGAATATAAAAATCCGGATAAATGTAATCCCCATTTTCTGCGCTTACCTTTTTCTCTAACTCTTCAAGATTATCTAAACGTTTTTTCAAAGTCACCATTTCTGACGAATAATAAGAATAATCTTGATTTGGTGTTGGATTTTCTAATTTAAAATTCGTACTAGGATCCCCTTTTATTCCTATAGTATCTCCCGGTTTCACACCAAGCTTATCCTCATTCTCTAGTAAGCAAATTTCACCTTGACAAATCTTATAGATACTCTTCGCTATATCTAAATATGATTTACAAGTATTTAATGAATTTACATCGGTGTTAAATACGGAAAAATCACCCCCAGTATCAGTATATCCTAAATCATAATAAATATAGCTCAGCCTATAGAGGACTGACAAAAGTTCATACTTATACTGATTAGCTTCATCATCATGGATGGATTGACTAATATAATGGCACAAATAACTAAGCAATAAATAGTTCCTGTCCTTATCCAATTCTTCTATTTTCACTTCATCTACCGCATCAATAAAAAGATTCGACTTTCGAACAGACTGCCCCATTTCAACCCCAAACGGTAATAATGCAATCCCAACCATTATAATCATTGCCAAAGCGAAATTCCTGACAGAATTTTTTAAGGCAAGTGCCAGATATACTGCTCTTCCCCAGCCTAAAACACATCCAATCCAAATAGCCAAAGATAAAAATGCTCCAATTAGCACCATTAAATAATCCTGCAGCGCCATTTCCCCAAAAATCCGCACTACATCTAATAACTCGGTATTTTGTAATGAGGCTTTGGCATTTCCAAAAAAGATATTAAGTACTAACCGTCCTCTGGAACTGAAAAAAGTAAAAACAGGATTAATTATATTAGCTAATATTATATAGGGTAAATAAAATACACTAGCATATTGGACACAACCAAGAATCCTTAAAAAATATGACTCGTCGCTCTTTTTCTGAAGTTTCCACGTCAGGATCAAAGAGAAGATGATTGTTCCTAAAAATAAAGACAGAAGGCTATAGATAGGCCAATACAAATGGTTTTCAATATCATGTTTGAAAACCACATTTGCAATATCGCTACCACCGACATTGTAGGAAAATAATTCCAAAATAAGCAAATTGATAAGCCAAAACAAAGAAGGTGTAAGGCATCTATCATTTTGGGCTCCATTAGGATAAATGGCCTCTGGAGTTTTCCACATCATTATAACAGTATAACAATATCGGTAGATACATAGACTGATATAATCAAATAATTTTTCTAGAAAATTACCAGGATCTGGCTTTTTGAACTGGTTCATCGACATCCTTAGCCTCCCTGATTCGTAATGCCCACACATATCGTAAAATATTCATCCAAAATGGCATTTGATAGTACAATATACTTTATAATTCAGAACAATGAATTAATTTCCCGTCAAATATCTGAGAACCTTCACTCCCAAAACGACTTCTGAAAGAGCAAGAGTAATAATCATGGTTCCTATAAAATTAATAACTCCATGTGCAATCGGTGGAACATCACCATTCAGCTTGGTAATAAAGAAATAAATGACCTGCTGGTGCAGCAAATAAACGATCATAGTTCTGTGAGACAAATATTTGAAAATCGGCATCTGTCCCCATTTATACCGGCCGGACCATTGAACCAGTATGGAAAAAGCACTGAAAGCACCGAATAAATTAAGTAAAAATCTGAAGGCAAAATACCCTGCCTTATATATGCCGGTCATCTGCCCATGGATAATGAACAAAAAAGAAAACAGGAGAAGATCTACGTAAGTGTCAAGTTTTCCTCGGTAATTCATTTGACTGTCGATAATTACTATCTCCGTGGCTTCGGTTTAATCAGTATTTCTGTATCGCTCTGGCAAGTCTTCCCATGGGGGAAGAAGAAGCTCCATAAACGCCTATACGCCCTTCCAGGCATCCTGGCCTATAGTTTCTCATTCTGCGCTCTGCCTGCACCACGGCTTTGTGCATGACTCTATCCATCTTTTTGTAGCTCTTCCCATTAGCATGGTACAAGAGGGCTTGCGTAAGCGTCTTATTCTTCCGAGCGGTCAGTCCCCAGATCATGTACTCCATTCCTTCGCTGGACCAGCTCCGCCCTTGCCATTTCATGCGATAGCTGTAGAACCGGTGATTCGTTTCTGCAGTACCTAAGTGGATTTCTGTATGGATGCCACGCTGGCTCCGGCTTGGGATATAGGGAGCATTTCTTTCCAGATAGCTCTGCTGTTTGTCTACCTCCTCCAAATCCGCCTCTGTTCGGGCGCAGCTCCGGCCAGTCCTTATCGAACACGTGCAGCTTGCCATCGATGTAGTCCTCAACTAGCAGCAGGATTTCTTCGGGCATCTTTTCGCCATAGCAGTCGATCAGCTTGATGCCGTTATCGTAGTAGGGGTTGTGGCTGGCGGAGATCATGATGCCACAGTCGAGTCGTCCACGCGGGCGATGTAGGTCACAGACGGCGTAGTGGTAACGTGCAGCAGGTAGGCATCTGCGCCGGAGGCGGTCAGGCCTGCGACCAGGCTGTACTCGAACATACAAGAGCTGCGGCGGGTGTCCTTGCCAATAACGATGCGTGCAGGCTCGTTGTTGCCGTTGCGCTCACGCAAAGCGTTATAGTACCAGCCCAGAAAACGACCAACCTTGTAGGCGTGGTCAGCGGTCAACGTGATCCCAGCTTCGCCACGGAAGCCATCGGTTCCAAAATACTTTCCCATTATAGTTTTTCTTCATCCAAAGAGTGAATTAACGAATACATGCTTTAGCCGGAAAAATCCGTTGCCTGCTGCTCACCACGGAGAGGTAGCATATTTGAGCAGCACAGCCATGTGGCTGAACACATAGCCTTGGTTTTTACAGTTGCTGTGTTAATTGAACCACTTTTCCGCAGCTTTAGCAATCTCCACCTCAACCTTCTCCGCAGCTTCCTTATCCTCTGCGCTGACGGAGATATAGGTCTTCAGCTTCGGCTCAGTGCCAGAGGGACGCACCACAATGGAACAGTTATCTTCCAGCAAGAACTTGAGTACATCGGACTTGGGCAGACCATCCAGACCCGGCGCGTAGTCTAGCAACTTGACGACCTTCTTGCCACCAAACTCCTTGATATCGCCACGGAATGCCTGCATAATGCTCTGCATCTTGGCAAAACCGGCGCTGCCATCGAACTCATAGCTGTGCAAGGTGTTCAGGCAGTAACCGTAGGTCTTGTACAGTTCGTCCATCTTATCCAATAGGCTAATGCCCTTGGTTGCGTAGTAGCTGAACATCTCGCAGATCATGTAAGCACCGTCCACGCCGTCCTTGTCGCGGACGTAGGAGCCGGTCAGGTAACCGTAGCTTTCCTCAAAGCCGAACACATAGCTGTCTGCCTTGCCCTGCTTTTCCAGCTTGCCGATCTGCTCACCGATGAACTTGAAGCCGGTCAGTACATTGATGGTACGCAGTCCGTAATGGGTAGCGATCTGTTCGCCCATATCCATGGTAACGATTGTCTTTACCATAACCGGGTCCGCAGGCATCTTGCCGTGCTTTACACGCTGACTGCAAATATAATCCAGCAGCAGCATACCCGCCTGGTTGCCGGTCAGCAGCTCGTACTCCCCCGCCTTGTTCTTGACGGCGATACCCACACGGTCACAGTCGGGGTCGGTCGCCAGCAACAAGTCAGCATTACACTTCTTGGCATACTCCATGCCCAGTGTCATGGCTTCTTTGATTTCCGGGTTGGGATATGGGCAGGTCGAGAAGTTTCCATCCGGCTGCTCCTGCTCTTTGACCACCGTAATGTTGGTGTAGCCCATCTCCTTCAGAGTGCGTGTCACAGGCTTCAGACCGGTGCCGTTCAGCGGGCTGTACACGATAGCCACATCCTTATTGACTTTCTCGCCAAACAGAACAGACTGGCTCTTGACCTGCTCCACGAATGCGGTGTAGACCTCATCCGGGATGTACTGGATGTTTCCGTTTGCCATACCTGCTTCAAAATCGCTGGTCTTGACGTCCGCAAAAATGTCCAGCTTCTCGATTTCAGCCAGAATTTCCGCAGCAACCTCAGTGGTGATCTGGCAACCATCTGCACCGTAGACCTTATAGCCGTTGTACTTGCTAGGATTGTGGGAAGCCGTCACCATGACACCTGCAGAAGTGTGCAGATAGCGGGTTGCAAAGGACACGGTAGGAACAGGCATCAGGACAGGCCAGATATTCACCTTGACCCCATTAGCCGCAAACACCCCGGCGGCAACTTTTGCAAACACATCGCTCTTGATGCGGCTGTCATAACCGATGGCCACAGACGGCGTTTCAAAGTTCTTTTTCAAATAGTCTGCCAGACCCTGAGAAGCCTTTGCCACCGTGTAGACGTTCATGCGGTTGGTGCCTGCGCCGATCACGCCGCGCAGACCGCCCGTACCAAAAGCAAGGTCACGATAGAATGCATCCTCGATTTTGGCGTCATCCAGCGTTTTCAGTTCTGCCACTACGTCGGCATCTGCGGTGGCATTTGCCAACCAGCGTTCGTATTCTTTCTTGATATCCATTTCAGGTCACCTTTCATTACACTCCGAGCTTTCTTGCCGTCCAAAGGATTCCATGTGCAGAACTATTGCAGCATATCTCGTTATTCATCACCATCTCAACCGCCTGTTTTAACGGAACAACGAGAACATCCAGTTCTTCCGTAGGGTCAAGATGCTGTTCACCAACCTTTCGGCAATGGTTGGCAAAGTAAATATGCATATAGTTCGTCAACTTCGCCGAGCTTTCTACCGTTGCTCCGATATACTGCCAGTCATCCGAAGCATATCCAGTTTCTTCCAGAAGCTCTCGTTTGGCAACTGACAAACCATCTTCGCCTCTTTCAAAGCCTCCTGCAGGAACTTCAATAAGATCACGGTCAAGGCAATACCGATATTCCTTTTTCAGAACTATATTTCCGGCATCATCCAGTGCCACAATGGCCGCCGCATCGTTGAGTGAAATGGCATAGAAATCATCAATGTGCTGACCATTCGGCAAGTCCACTGAATCTTTTCGCACCTTGACCCATCGGCTGTCTACAAGCGGTTCAGATTTTATTATCTTCCACTTTTCCATATATCAGCCTCTTACATCCAGAAATTGTGCCTGTCCATGAATGGTTAGAGTTACGGAATCTGCCGGGACAAAGATGCAGTCTCCCTTATAGAACGGAATGGTTCCGTTCTCATGGGAAATCGTACCGCAGCCGTTTACGCAGAGCAGCACACGGAAAGCCAATTCATCCGCCCGGTAATGCACAGTTTGGCGTCGTTCGGTGTTGACGATCATCCGATACACCTCAAAATACTTGCATCGGGTCAGCAACTCAGATGCCACGCCCTGCCGATATTTCAGAACACGCAGCGGCTGTTTCGGCTCCGCGCTGCTGTAAAGATTTGCAACATCCAGTGCCTTGTCGATATGCAACTCACGCTTTTTACCGTCTTTGCCAATGCGGTCATAATCGTACAGGCGATAGGTCAGATTGGAGCTTTCCTGAATTTCTGCCACCAGCGCCCCTGCCCCGATGGCATGAACCGTCCCCGCAGGAATGAAAAATAGGTCATCCTTATGGATGGGCACCTTTTGCAGGTATTTCATCACCGTGCCGTCCGCAATCGCCCTGCGCATTTCTTCCTTTGTGCAGTCCTTTTTTAGCCCATAGACCAGCTTTGCGTCCCGTCCGGCATCCAGCACATACCACATTTCCGTCTTGCCAAGCTGTCCGTTTTCCTTATCCTTGGCATATTCATCTGTAGGGTGTACCTGTACAGACAAGTCTTTCTTGGCATCAATAAACTTGATTAGGATTGGTAGTGTGCATTCCCCTTTATGGCGCTCTCCAAGATATTCCGGATGAGCTTTCAGCACTTCAGCCAGCTCTTTTCCATCAAATTCACCGCCAACAACATAACTGGGGCCATCCGGATGAGTCGAACACTCCCACGTTTCTGCAAGTGGCTGTAAATCGATGTTCTTCTCAAACTCATCGTTGAGTCGGCTGCCACCCCAAAGATAATCCTTACCGGACGGCCGGAGCAAAAGAGGCTCATTCTTATTTGGCATAGATGCCTCCTACGTTGTATCAGTATTCCAGTTCAAATTTCTGCTTGTCGTGGACGTTGATGTCCTCGCCCAGTTGCACCTCGATCAGCTTCAGCTCGGTATCTGCCATAACCGTATGACGGCAGCCAGCGGACATGGTGATCACGTCGCCCGCCTTGACCTTCTGCTCCATGCCGTCCACAACAGTCTTTCCCTCACCGGAAATAACGACCCACACCTCATCACGGTTCTTGTGGCTGTGGTAGTTCATGCTGTGACCGGGGTTCAGCGTTACCTTAATGGTCAGAGAGGTGGTTTCCACGTCCACAACCTTAAAGCTGCCCCAAGACTTTTCTGCGAACATGATCTGCTGTTCAAACTTGTCCACGAAAGGCTTAATATAGGAGCTCTGTTCCTTATCCGAAACTAGGATACCCTCCGGCGATGCAGAGATAACGATGTCATGCAGACCCATGGCCAGCACGGGAACACCCATCTCATTGATGATATGTACTCCGGAGCACTTGTCGTTCAGTTCGCCCTTGCCGATGATGCTCTCGTCCATTGCCTCGGTCAGGGTATTCCAAGTACCCAAATCCTTCCACATACCGGTGAACCGGACGACCTGAATCTTCGGCTCATGCTCAACCACTGCATAATCGAAGGAGATTTTCTTCAGCGTATCGTACTTATCAAACAAGTCCTGATAGTCAGTAAAATCCATCAGCTCATGAGCCTTGTTCATCACATAGCCCAGCTTATACGCAAAGACGCCGCCGTTCCAAAGTGCGCCCTGCGCAATATACTGCTCTGCTACATCTGCAGTCGGCTTTTCCTTAAAGGTCTGAACCGTAGCTACATGGTCAGCACTCTCAGGAATAATATAACCATACTTTTCGCTGGGATAAGTCGGCTCGATGCCCATCAGCACAAGATTGGCTTCGCATTTATCCGCCTGCTCTGACAGTTCTTTCAGTGCCTCAAAGTAGCTATCCTCTACATAGGGGTCGACCGGGCATACAACCACGGATTCAGAAGGGTCAACGTGCATCACGTCCACCAAATAGGCAGTTGCCAGTGCAATCGCCGGAAAGGTATCCCGACGGCAGGGCTCCACGCTAATTCCCACATCCTCGCCCAACTGGTTGTGAATTGCAGAAACCTGCGTCTTGCTGGTAGCAATGGTCACGGTTGCATCCGTGTCAACCTTCTTAATCTGGCGATAGACACGCTGTACCATCGACTCATAGGTGCCATCTTCCTTCTTGAAGATTTTGATGAACTGCTTGGAACGGATGTCATTGGACAAAGGCCACAGACGCTTACCGGAGCCACCGGACAACAAAATGATATTCATAAACTTCTCCCTTATCGGAAAGAGCCGCACCCCAGTTCAGGATGCGGCTCCATAATTCTTTAGCGTTCGGCACGCATCGGATTATTCAGAAAGTCCTCGTAGGACAAGCGCAGACCATCTTCCAGCTCAGTCTTGTAGGTCCAGCCCAGATTGGTTGCCTTAGACACGTCCAGCAGCTTGCGGGGAGTACCGTTAGGCTTGGTAGTATCCCACTTAATCTCACCGGTGTAGCCCACAACTTTGGCAACCAGTTCGGTCAGCTCCTTGATGGTCAGTTCCTTGCCAGTACCGGCGTTGACCGTTTCGTTGCCTGAGTAGTTGTTCATCAGGAAAACGCACAGGTTTGCCAGATCGTCCACGTACAGGAACTCACGCAGCGGAGAGCCATCGCCCCAGCAGGTAACGCTCTCCACACCGTTGACCTTCGCCTCATGGAAGCGGCGGATCAGTGCCGGGACCACATGGCTGTGGGTCGGGTGATAGTTGTCGTTGGGGCCATAGAGGTTGGTGGGCATGACGCTGATGTAGTCGGTGCCGTACTGGCGGTTCAGGAACTCGCAGTACTTCAGACCGGAAATCTTAGCCAGTGCATAAGCCTCGTTGGTTTTTTCCAGTTCGCTGGTCAGCAGGCAGTTTTCCTTCATAGGCTGCGGAGCCATGCGGGGGTAGATGCAGGAGGAGCCGAGGAACTCCAGCTTCTTGCAGCCGTTCTTCCATGCAGAGTGGATAGCGTTCATCTCCAGCGTCATATTGTCGTACATGAAGTCAGCCAGCGCTTCCTGATTGGCCACGATGCCGCCGACCTTGGCAGCAGCAAGGAACACATACTCCGGTTTCTCCTGTGCGAAGAACGCTTCCACAGCATCCTGACGGGTCAGATCCAGCTCCTTGTGGGCGCGGGTGATAATATTGGTGTAGCCCTGACGCTGCAGCTCACGAACGATTGCAGAACCCACCATGCCGCGATGACCTGCGACATAAATCTTAGCATTCTTTTCCATCATAACAGAATTGCCTTCTTTCCAAATTACAGAACTGCCTTGAGTACCTTTTCGCGCTTTGCACGCTCACGGTCGTGCTTAGCCATGATCTCCACCAGCTGCTCGTAAGTAGTGGACTGCGGATTCCAGCCCAGAACGGTCTTTGCCTTGGTAGGGTCGCCCCACAAGTCGTCCACGTCGGTCGGGCGGAACCACTGCGGATTCACGCAGACCAGCATCTTGCCGGTAGCTGCATCATAGCCTTTCTCGTCGATGCCGGTTCCCTCCCAGCGGATGGTGATGCCGTTGGCTGCGAAAGCCTTCTCGGTGAAGTCGCGGACAGTGTGCTGTACGCCGGTAGCAATGACAAAGTCTTCCGGCTTATCCTGCTGCATGATCAGCCACATGCACTCGACATAGTCCTTGGCATAACCCCAGTCACGCAGAGAATCCATATTGCCCAGTTCCAGATGATCCTGCAGACCCTCGGCGATACGACCTGCAGCCAGCGTGATCTTACGGGTGACGAAGTTCTCGCCGCGGCGCTCGGACTCATGGTTGAACAGGATGCCGTTAACAGCGAACATACCATAAGCATCACGGTACTCCTTGACCATCCAGAAGCCATACTGCTTTGCGACAGCATACGGAGAGTAGGGATGGAACGGGGTGGTCTCGCGCTGGGGAACTTCCTCGACCTTGCCGTACAGTTCAGAGGTAGAAGCCTGGTACACCTTGCAGGTCTTAGTCAGGCCGCAAACACGGACAGCCTCCAGCACACGCAGAACGCCCAGTGCATCCACATCGCCGGAGTATTCGGGAGCATCAAAGGAGACCTGAACATGGCTCTGTGCAGCCAGATTGTAGATCTCATCGGGCTTGATTTCGCCCACCAGACGGATCAGACCGGAGGAATCGGACAGGTCGCC
>ERZ1026844.1192-NODE-1192-length-16352-cov-8.181322_pt1 | contig 16352 bp, 6 predicted proteins | sample MGYA00380152_ERZ1026844 | MGnify/ENA primary metagenome ERZ1026844 (study PRJEB33269, sample SAMEA4719788) | human gut metagenome | biome: human-associated habitat; feature: organic feature; material: feces | place: Cameroon | collected 2013-10 ... | reverse complement strand
TCCTAAGTGACAAGTTTTTATTATTTCACTTGTCTACCTAGGAGGGAGCATATCACTTTCTCCGGTGTAACAGCCTTTTTGTTTCACATTGTACTAATTTATGATTACTCTACCACTTCTGAACCGAATATGGCATTCAGATACAAGCATCCGCAATAGCCATCCTCATTCAGCAAATCCAGCACATTGTAGCCTGCCGGAATGGTTACTTTGTATTTGACACCGTTCCATTTATAAATAACTGTCATGGATACATCCGGTCTTTTCGCCAGTTCTTCAAAGGTCTTTCTGTTAAAGCTGACAAAATCCTCTAATTCCACTACACAGTTTCCACCCGGTGCGACACTCTTTATGAGCTGTTGTGCCTGTTTCTGTCCTGCTGCATACTTTACAAAGGATGCCGAATACTTTTCATTGGATGCTGCGCTTTGTCCACCCTGTTCTTCTTTCATGATTGCCTCGATGATGGCTGAGATATTCACACCGCCACCTCTCGGTACGATGATGCTGTAGGAGCCATCCCCATTGTCGATTACCGTGGCTTTCCCGGCAGATACGCCCTTTACCTGATAGCCATCCACTGCTTTCACATAGAATTTAACAGTAGTGCCCTCTGTAGCTTTCGTATGCTCTAAGGAGATGGTGGCATTGGATGTATTTTCTGCTCTTAAATGATAGTTGACCTTCTGTTTCAGTATTTTATCTGCTGCCTCTTTCTTTAAGATGCCTGTTCCTTTAATGGTATCCTCTTTCGTACCATCATTGATACCGAAATAGTCGCCTTGCTTTACATTGATTTCAAAGAGGTTAACTTCCGGTATTGCCTGTATAAAGTCATCGATGTCATGTATGCTTACCTTACTTACATCTAAAAGAATCGCTGTCTCGCCTTCTTTTTTCACGTTCAGTGTTCCCAGGTTGATTTTCCCTTGTTCTGTAAGGACATTCAGTGTAATATCCAGTCCCGTTCCATCCGTTGCTGTAACAGCTCCACCTACCGTAACATCTGAACCATTATTGATTACAACTCCTGAGCTGCCAGTAACACTACCGTCCACAGTTACTTTTGAATTTTTCCAGCTAGAACTTTTAATAATATGGATTCCTTTGCCATCGGAAGTCACATCGCCCTTAACGTTTACCTCTGAACTACTCACTGAAATGCCAACCGTTTCATCACCGCTGTTGCTTTTGGTTCCAGAGGCTTTGACGTTTCCGTTTACAGTGACTTCTCCCTGAGCTGCTTTTATCCCTATAGAACCTATTCCGTCAACCTCTACATTCCCTTTTACGGTGACCTGTCCATTGCTCTCCGTTTCCACACCGCTTACCGGTACGCTGTTCGTTCCCCTGTTGCGCTCCACTACTTTGACATCGTTGTTAATTGTAATACTGCCGCCATTATTTGCCAATACTCCCGTGCTGTCAGCACCTTCTACCAAAACGCCTCCTGCAGTAACCTCTCCCTTCGAGTTTATGCCAACGGCTCGTGAACCAGCTGCCTTGACCGTTCCATCCACTGTGACACTGGAGCCCTTTTCTGAACTTACTCCCAGAGATCCCTGACCTTCTGCGGTGATACCTCCGCTTACTTTGGCAGATGAGTTGCCTGTACTCTCAACACCCGTAGTCCCTGAACCATTCACGGAAACATTGCCCTTCAGGTTGAGTACGGCATTGTCAGATGTCTTTACAGCAATTTCATCGTTTCCTGTTACGGATACATCACCTTCTATGTCAGTCTTTTCGTCACCTGCAGCTACCACATTATTATTGCTGCTATAGGTTTCGATACGGTGATTTCCTCCCCCGGCAGCATACACCGATACTGCATTCGTGCAAGCCAGTGTGACTGACAGCCCCAATACTAATAACGCTTTTCTTTTCAAATCGAATCTCCTTTCTGTTTGATATATCCCATTGCATATACATGTGTAAATTTTACCATATACGCCAAAAACAGACAACTATTTTAAGTATTGATAAAAAATAACACAACTACCCCAAATCCTTAATAAACGCCAGTGGGGTCATGTGGTACTTTTTCTTAAAGGCGCGGTGGAAGTAGGAGAGGTTGTGGAAACCCACGGAGAGGGAGACATCCAGGATGGAAGTATTACCCTCCTTAAAGAGTTCCACGGATTTCTCCAGGCGGAGGCTGACGATGTACTCCACGCAGGTCATGTTCATGTGCTTTTTGAAAAAGCGCATGAAATAATAGTCGCTGAAATGGCAAAGTCTGGCCAGTTCAGAAACGGTGATGGATTCGGTATAGTGGAGTTCGATGTAGTCCAGCACCTGTTTCAGTTTGTCCGAGGTTTTGCCCAGATCCGGGGAGGTGTTTTTCTCGCTGTACTGAAGCAATACAAAAAACAGTTGCAAAAGCAACGCCTTCAAAGCCAGTTCATAGCCTGCCGGTTTTTCTTCATACAGAGCATGGGTCTGTTGGAAAATCTCCAGAAGAGAGGCATATGCCGGGTGATCCTTCTTTATCAGATAGGGCATGGTGATCTCTCTGTCCATAATGGGTTTGAAATAGCGGATGGAACAGACATCTGCCGAGTTTCCGCCCAGAAAATTCATGTGAAACACATAAGTTTCTGATGTTGCTTTTTCCTTCAGATCTGCAGAAATAGAGTGGAGCAGTAATGGCGGAATAAATAAGAGATCCCCTTCCTGCACCTCGTAGTCCACCAGATCAATGTGGTAGAGGCATGCGCCCCGGGTAATCAGTGTAAACTCCGCTTCCTCATGCCAGTGGGTGGTGACCACCTGCCCGGGTTCCGTCAGATTGGTAATATATCTCTGCACGGGGAAGGTGGTTTCTCCGTGTTTCGCATTTTCCTTTTGTTCCAAAGCCAGGGTATGAAGATATTTCACAGGCTGTCCTCCTAGTTACAAAAAGTGTAACTATTCAGCACCGCATTCGCAAAATCGCGGTTTCACCGCTTTCCTTTTGCTCATGTGGTTATCTCGCCATATAAATTTGCTATTCTGCTTGCATGCAAGCATGCACAGAAAGCAAATTTGCATGGCTCTGAATAGTTACAAAAGCATAATTGTGTTATAACAGGCAATTATATTGCAAGAAATCATAGCATTTTCATCCTATAATGACAGCATAATACAACTATTGCAAAGACTCAAGACTTAAACAATACTTCAACCCACAGAAAGGAATCTCACACGATGGAACGTAAATGGTGGCATGACAAAGTAGCATATCAGATTTATCCGAAAAGTTTTCTGGATACCAACGGCGACGGTATCGGCGATTTGCGGGGAATTATCTCCAAATTGGACTATTTAAAGGAGCTGGGCGTAGACATTATCTGGCTTTCCCCTATCTACAAATCTCCTTTTGTAGACCAGGGTTACGATATCTCCGATTACTATGCCATTGCAGAGGAATTCGGCACTATGGAGGAATTTGACGAACTGCTGGCTGAGACAAAAAAACGGGGCATGTATCTCATTATGGACTTAGTCATCAACCACTGCTCCGATCAGCATGAGTGGTTTCAGAAAGCATTAAAAGACCCTGCCGGCGAATATGGTGATTACTTTTACTTCCGCAAGGGAAAAGAGGGTAATCCCCCCAGTAATTACCGTTCCTACTTCGGCGGAAGCTGCTGGGAGCCTGTTCCCGGAACGGATTTATACTATTTCCATATGTTTGCCAAAGAGCAGCCGGATTTGAACTGGGAGAATCCCACTCTCCGCAACAAGCTTTATGAGATGATTAATTGGTGGCTGGACAAGGGACTGGCAGGATTCCGAATCGATGCCATTATCAATATTAAGAAGGACCCAAATTTCCCCGACTTTGAACCGGACGGTGCCGATGGTCTCACCGGTGTCTGGAGAATGGTGGAAAGCGTAGATGGTGTCGATGAACTTTTAGAGGATCTGAAACATCATACTTTTGAGAAATATAATGCTTTCACGGTAGGCGAGGTCTTTAATCTCAAGGAGGGGGAACTGGCGCAGTTTATTGGTGAGAACGGACATTTTTCCACCATTTTTGACTTCAGTGCCCACATGTTAAGTGACGGAGCCCATGGTTGGTACGATGCTCCTCCTATCACCTTTGAGCGATGGAAAAAAGCGATTACCGATTCCCAGCTGAATGTTCAAAAAATCGGATTCGAGGCAAATATCATCGAAAATCACGATGAGCCCAGAGGTGTCTCCCGTTTTCTCCCGGAATATGCCCGGAATGCCGACGGAGCGAAGATGCTTGGCACCGTAAGCCTTTTACTCCGGGGAATTCCTTTTATTTATCAGGGGCAGGAAATCGGAATGCAGAATGTGTCCTTTGGCCGCATTGAAGATTACGATGACATCAGCACCATCGATCAGTACCATATCGCCAGAGAGGCGGGGCTGTCCCATGAGGAGGCGCTGTCCGTCTGTGAGAAGATGAGTCGGGATAATGCCCGCACTCCGGTTCAATGGAATGGTGAGGAACACGCCGGATTTACCACCGGCACGCCCTGGTTAAAGGTCAATCCCAATTATAAAAAAATCAATGTAGCGGATCAGGAAAAGGATGAAAACTCCGTATTACATTATTATCGAAAACTGGTAGCTGCACGGAAATCCGATGCTTATCGTGAAGTTTTCACCTATGGGGAATTTGTTCCTGTCTATGAAGATTCCGATTCTGTCATGGCATACTACCGCGTTCTTGGCGAAAAACGGATTCTGGTAGCTGCCAACTTTGGAAAAGAAAGGGTAGAGATTCCTTTGGAATATCCGGTAAAACAGATCGTTTTATCCAACAAAGCCGGTGTTTCTTCCATAAAAGAAAATCTGCTGACATTACAGAGTTGTGAAGTGATTGTTTTACAAATGTAGTGAAAATACCATTGTTCCATGGCCCGAGCTGTTTCCACCGTTGAAAATCTCTTCCCAAAGGGTGGACTTTTGTTATAATAAAAGAGACAGGAGTGGATAACCGTATGCGATTTGCACTGATTGAAGATAAAGCGGAGGAACGGGAGCGGGTACGCACCATGCTCGCGGATTTCTGCCGGGAAAGAATGATCTCTTTTACAACAGATGTGTTTACCAGCGGAGAGGAATTTCTGGCTGGCTTTGTGCCTATGAATTACGATGTGGTGTTCATGGATATTTATATGGAAGGAATGACAGGAATTGAGGCCGCAAAGCAGATGCGCGGGCAGGATTCCCACTCTGTCCTGATTTTTCTCACCACCAGTGCAGAACACATGGGTGATGCTTTTTCCACCCATGCTTTTGACTATCTCTTGAAGCCCATCCAGCCGGACAAATTTGTGAGGTGTCTTACTGATGTATTGAAGCTTCTGCCGAAGTAGGAGGATTATTTTTCCTTTCTGTCCGGCGGTGTGCAGGTTCCTTTGCTTTGTAGTGATATCTGTGTTCTCCGCTCCCAGGGGCACTCCACCATTGTAGTCTGTGAGGATTCCCGGGAGTATCCCGTATCGGAATCCTTTGTTTCTTTCACCGAGCCCCTGATGGAACGGGACAATTTTCTACTGGTGAGCCGGGGAATTCTGGTCAATCTGGATTATGTCACCGGTTTCAGTGAAAGGGAATGCCTGCTGCAAAACGGTATGCGGGTTCCCATCACGCTCCGGAAACAGAAACAGCTGACGCAGATCTGGCGAAATTATGACTTTGCCAAGCTTCATCGGGAGACTTCGGAAAGGGGTTTACACTCATGACTTTTCTCACGGAAATTTTACAATTTACAGTATTGATTCCCGCTGCGATCCTTGCGCTTCTTCCTCTGAAAAACAAGCTGCGCTACTCCGGTGCAAAGGTTGCCGGTCTGGTGGCGCTGGCGTTAGGATGTCTGATCCCCTTTTGCGGGCTGGTGGTGGCAAAGACTGAAATGCCGGTCAATTACATGTTTTTTCCATTAATGGCTGTTCTGTATCTGTGTTATCATAGCGTCTCCACAGTTTCTGTTGGCGTGGATCTGTCTATTTATCTTTTTGTCATTGCACTGATGTCTTTCCCTGCCAATTTTGCAATTGCCATTGATTGTCAGGTACATCCCACGGCCAGGTTGTCCGATCCCTGCTTCCTCACAAGTGCATGTCAGGTGGGGTTCAGCTTTTTGTTTCTGTTGCTGTTCTTCTGGGTTTTCTGGCATATTCTGGGTTTTCTGGTGGACAATATCTCCGCGCCCAATGTGTGGCTGGCGACTATTCCCATTCCTCTGGTTTTTACCTGTCTGAATATACTGTTTCAGCCCCGGTATTATGAAACCATGCATGTGAACCGGATTTTTTCCATTTATCTCAGTTATCATTTCCTGGCGTTAATTCTGATTTTTACTTTTTATATCATTTTTTATCTGGTATCACTGGAGCTGATCCGCAATGCCAGGAACGCAGAACGGATTCGTTTTCTGGAAATGCAGGAAAGTCAGTATCACGCGCAGCAGCAGTACATCGCAGAGTCTGCAAGGCTTCGTCATGATTTCCGTCAGCAGCTTCACAGTCTGGCAGAGATGGCGGTAGATGGAAATTATGAACAGCTGACGGAGCATCTTCTGGGTTGTGTCAATGCACTGCCCAAACAGCCGGTAAATTACTGCGAAAATCTTCCCCTCAATGCGTTGTTTTCCTACTATGGCTCTCTTATGGATGATGCCCAGATACAGCGCAACTGGAAAATTGCTCTTCCGTCGGAGGCGGGTTTCAAGATTACGGATATGGAGCTTTGTTCTCTTTTGGGAAATATTCTGGAAAATGTGTGGCAGGGATGCCAGAGTGTGCCGCCGCAAAACCGCTATCATGAGTTGACGATTTGTGTAAAACACGAGACGAGTCTTTATATTGTGTCCTCCAACAGCTTTGACGGACAGGTGAAAAAGGATAACGGGGTGTATCTCTCCACCCGGAAAAATGGTTCCGGCATCGGACTTTCTTCCATTGCCACCATTGCAGAACGGCATCATGGGATTGCACAGTTTTCCAATACGGAGGACACGTTTGTGATTGATGTGGTAGTGGGAGGGTGAGAAAAAAAGATTTTGAAAACAGGCTCTGCCGGGCGGCAGAGCCTGTTTTTTAGCATTTATTACTATTATTTTATTCTATCACTCCTCCGATTCCTTGCGGTGTCTGAGGGCAAGCGCGATGCCGGATAGGGCAAGGGCTGCGAGGGCTGCAAGGAGGATGAGCCAGGTGTAGCTGGTGGTGGTATCCTCCACGTTAGCGGGTGTTACGGACTGGTCAGTGCCATCGGCGGCAGCAGAGCCGTTATCATCCGGAGCCGCATCATCCGTCAGGGCGGCAGCTGCCTCCTGCTCCATGGACTGGGCATCAATGACGATGGTGTACTCCGATGCGTGGCTGAAGGTCAAGTCCACGCTACCGTCTGCGCCGATTTCTCCGGCACAGATAAACTCCAGTTTTCCTGTTCTTTCATTATAATAAAACAGATTTGCAAAGAGTCCGGCGTTGTGGGAACCAATGTTCACGTTCAGCACTGCCTGGAAACCAAACTCCCCATCGTAGGCAAGGCTCAGATTCATGGACATCCGCTCTCCGGTGATGTTGTTGATGACATCCACAGGAATGGTGTCGTTGGCATCGGCGCCAAGCTTCACGCCAAAGTCAATGTCTCCCACATTTCCGCTCTGGACGCTCTGTCCGTTCACCTTCCAGGTGATACCGTTTCCTAAGTCAAATTCGATGGTGATGTCTCTGCCCTGGATTTCTTCAAAAACATCCGCGGGCACAACGGTGGCACCGTTCATGTCAACCACCAGGGTTTCCCCTTCTTCTGCCTGGGCAGCCTCGTCGGTAATGACATCCCAGCCCTCTTTTCCATCCTCATTGCGGAGGAAGGGCATTGCCAGGCCGCCATCGTCGGCGGGTTCCGCCTGGATTCCATTACCGGAAGGCTTGCGCACCGGGGCTGTGGGTCTGGTCTCCGGCAAAGGTGCCACGGTTTCTGTTCCCGGTACAAGGGCTGCAGGAGGGGTGACCAAAGCTGCCACGCCTGCACTGTTTCCAGCGCTATTCTGAGAGCCGCCGGAGGTGCTGCTGCCGGAACTGGAACTACCCGAACCGGAGCTGCCAGAACCGGAACCATTGGAACCGGAACCATTGGAGCCGCCGGAGGTATTGCCACCGGTGGTAAGCTTTGCAATGGCTTTGGTTGCGGTATAGCCGCAGTCACTACAGGAGTATTCCATCAAGCCCTCGGCGGTGGTGGTGGGCTGTTTCAGCACGGAGCTGGTCAGATGGGTGTGGTTGTCTGCATCCTTGGGGGTGGAATATCCCGCTGTCACAGTCAGTCCACAATCCAGACAGCGCACTGCTCCGGTCTTTCCCGGTGTGGTACAGGTTGCCTTCACAGCACCTACCGTCTCGGTTTTCTCATGCTTACATTTTGTACGGTAAACCGTCAGGGAAACCTGGGTATTTTGATAGTTTCCGGCATCAGCTCCGGTATACTCTGCCTTTACATCTGCCTGGGGAGTGCCCACTTCCAGTTCTTTTTCTGCGTCCGCATCCGTCCATTTCCAGCCCTGGGGCAGTTCTACATCCCCCACCTTTTCACAGGAATTCGATGCGTAAATGGCACCATTTACCCCTGCGGGATTGAGGGGCGGATACGCTGCCTGGCTGACCGTCAGGGATGTGGTTCCCGTCACGGTTTCATAAAGGGCAGTGTCTTCCGGGGTAAAGATAAATTCATAGGTCTTTCCGTTCTGGTTCTCCAGATAATTCAATGTTTCCGAAGAATTCTTCCAGGTAAAGGTGCCGGGTATCCCGGTTCCTGCCAGTGTGCCGGCATCACCTGCACCTCCCCTGCCATCCCCGTAGACGGCTTTTCCGCCGGTAGGGTTCTGGTTGTAGAGATAGTCCCCATGGGTGTACGCCTCCGCGGTGGAGGGTTTCACGGTAATATAGGGAATTGCCTGCTTCACGGTCAAAGTCACGGTTCGCTCCACCGTATTGTAGTTCGCGGTGTCGTCCGGGGTAAAGACAATCTTGTGGCTGCTGGTTCCCACTGCAGGAATAAGGTTCACTTCCACCCAGCTCCAGGTTCCGGCAAGGGTTTTTCCATCCACGCCATTCACCGCGCCGGGGTTCGCGCCGCTGTTCAACACAGCATTGCTGACTGCCTCCGGGCTGTAATACAGCGCCTCAGGCTCCGGTACGCGAACCACGTCGGGGTCTGCCTTGTTGACGATAATCTTCACATTGTCGCTGTATTCTGCATACTCCTCATGATCCGGGGTGAACTTCCACTGGGGAGTCTGCTCTCCGGCTGCAGGTTTGTCATCCGGTACACTCCATGCCAGGGTTCCGGACACCTCTGTATTCCATTCCTCCGCATCAACAAAGGTCACCTCGTTAAAGTGCAGACTGGACAAGGATTCTCCGTAGGTCATGGTATTGCTTACCAGAGTGACTTCCTCAATCGGTCCCACTGGTTTCTGGTCTACCCTTCCTAAAGAAATACCCAGCATAACAATACCATAATTGTTTGTTTGAATATCCACAATAATACTTGATGTCTCTCCTGCTGTTCCTTCCTTTACCGTATAGGAAAGTTTTCCCCCCTCCACTGCAGGAGCTATGCTAAAGAAATCTTTAGGGGTAACATCCACCAGACTCAGCCTCACTTCTCCGCAATCTTTCGGCAGCATGGATGCAATGTCAATGGTGTCTGCATTTTCCCTAATACACAAATATTTTTTATCTACAGCTTGTAATGAGAAACTGCTCTGCCCAATGTCAACAAACACATTCACCGGTTCCGCCGCTGTATAGTTTGTTGATTCCGGCAAGGAAATGGTAATCTCCGCCGTTCCTGCATTCTTCCCCGTGACCTTGCCATCGCTGTCCACCACAATAGTCTGGTCATCCGCTACTTTCGTTCCAAAAGAATCTGCCGAATCATGCACCGTATAAACCAGTTTCGACTCGTTGTGGTTTCCGGTGACAAGCAGAGAAAACGCAGCATCGCGGTAGGTTCCCTTTCTGTAAGTGTTAAATCCTTCCCCTTTAATCATTTCTCCCTTTGCTTTCGCAATGGTCAGGGTTCCGGTGTCCTTCTGTGTGGAGGTGTCCCCGTAATACTCCACGGTGACGGCGTAGTTGGGGCTGTTGGATTCCAGGGTAAAGTCATAGGTTCCGGCATTGGAGCCTTTCTTCGCCTGGGTCACCAGCGTCAACGTACTGGCAATGGTGCTTACCGTGTCACTGCCCACCAGCGGGGAGCCATTTCCATCAACCACAATGGCGATATCCCTGTCGGGAATCTGGGGCAGTTCCTCGCCGTAGGTGGTGGTCATATTCATATCCTGCACCTTGATGGTAATAGGGCGTTTCTCAATGGTGGGTGTCACCCGGAGAATCACATCCTCGTAGATGTCGCCGTAGGTTGCTGTATCGGCGGTAAAGGTTACCTCGCAGGTCTCTGTGGTGCCTACTTCTAAAGTAGAAGTACCGGGGTCGGTAACTTTCCAGGTGCCGGTAATGGTCTGCCCATTATACTCTGCCACACCCGCTGTCACGGTCAAATCTTTCGGGGTATCACCGTAAACGCCCGTCAGTGCCGGGTCGGTGGTCACGCGGGGCATGGCTTTGGTGGTGGTATATTCCAAAGGCTGTAGCGGTGCCGTTATATTGCCCGCCTTATCAATGGCTGCCACCCAGACGGCAACCTTTTTGCTGGGATACAGAGGAAAATACTTATACGGTTTTCCCATATCTCCCAACAGGATGGTGTTTTCGCCTTTTGTTCCTTCCATTTTAAAGGTGGTAGCTCTGTAGCTGGTAGAAAAATCGAGATTTGAAGAACTATGATCAGGTCCCTTCTCACGAATCTGACATAGATTATAGTAGAATCCTAAATCATCATAGTCCCAGCCACTGCGGGGCACCCATTTTCCATCTTCCTGCAGGACTGCAAACTGCGGGTACTGCGGATTCCCATTCATATAGGCTATAATATCTTTTTTACAGTCCTCATAGGTGTAGTTGTCACCATCCCGGAACACACCTTCCGATACGAAGAACCACATGAGTGTCGCATCCTCACTCAGATTTACCTTCAGTGTCAGTTCGGTGTCCTTCAAGGTTCCATCCGCTTTTTGGGGTTCCTTTACCTGCACAATCGGTGCTGCTGTATCCTGCACGATGCCCTCACTGCAGACATAGGTGCTGACATTGCCGGCTTTGTCCACGGCGTAGGCGTAAATCACATAGTTCTTTTCCTCGCTTGCGCTCTGCAAGGTCACTTTTTTGCTGCCATTTGCTTCCACTGCCACAAAGCCCTTGGTGGCATCACTGCCATCTTTGGACAGCTGCTCCAGCTGCTCTGCGGTGAGGGTGGTGTACTCCCCGGCAGCCTCCGCATCGGTGATTTCCTGTATGTAGTAGTAATACTTGTCCACGCCACTGGTTTGGTTCACGCCCGCCTTGGCATCGTTGGCGCGGATTTGTACATCCAGGGTTTCCTCATTATAGAGGTAGCCGAAACTAACCTTATTTAAAAAGGTACGCCACCAGTTATTCTTGATGTTGATGCCGTAGTTTTCTGTGTTTCCGTTCACTGCCTGCCAGGTGGGGGCGGTGGTGTCGATATGAACGGTCACCTCCACCGGTTTTCCCACATAGCCGGTGCTGTCTTTGATATAAAGGGTCTTTTGAATCTCGCCCTCTCCGGTAATCTGGTAGGAGGTAACCGGATTGGTGCCGTTTACCGCGTCCTCCAGCTTATCATAAAATGCCAGAGATTCTCCCGTTGTTGTCTTGGATTCTGCGGTATAAAGAACAGGAGCATCGGCAGAGCCTTCTGTCACATCTGCATCGGCAGGGCTTTGTACCTGAACCGGCTGCTTATACCAGAAATTTTTGGAGCCGGTGGTCTGCGCCGTAGTAAAGGCATATGCAATGGCAAACTCCGCCGAAAGGGTTCCGGTATAGTTGCCCGTTCCGGTAAAGGTAATGGCTGCCTTATCCGTGACCTCTGTGTTATTGGAGCCGGACACGGTAAAGTCCCTGCCTTTTACCAGCGTATACGGCTTTCCGCTATATCCGCCTGATAACCCGGAATCCGTAATCTTCCCGTCCCAGTCGGTGGGCAGAATCGGACTCCCCGTGTAGTATGCAGTCACGCTGGAAAGCGGTTCCAGGGCAATTCCTGCTGCTGACAAGTCTCTCGGTGTAATCTTCGCCGTCAATTTCCCGGAAGTCACCGTACCACAGGCTTTATTGGTCACCCGGATGTAGAAGGGATACTCTCCGGCATCGGTAAGCATGTACATCTGCTCTGCTGATGCCCCAAATTCTCTCTCCATAATCCAGGTCTTCTGGTCATCCGTGCTGTACTCTATCTGGTTCGGGTAAGTCCAACTCCCCTTCTCATACCAGACCATAGCATCCGGCGTGGTGCAATTCGGAATATACTCTCCATCTCTTAAACCAGGAAACTGTCCCTTATCCCCTTCATCCGGTTTAAACTCAATGGCACCCATATTCCATGCTTTATGCTTCATCCCATCATAGAAAATCACAGCCTTTGCACCACATACCTCAAAATCACCCAGACGCATCTCGCCTTTCCCAATGGTAAAGCAGATGGTAAGAGAACCAAAATAGTTTCCTTTACCGGTAATCGTTACCTGGGGAGCTTTGGTCTTGTCAAAGTCTGTGTCGCCCTCTTTCAGCGTATATGGCTGTACATTGTTTTTATAGACTACAGTATAATCTGCGGCATCAGGATTCGCAGGGTTTTCACCGCCGAAACCAGGTGTGCCATGACCATTCCCATATTGGGGTGCGGTAAGCACTTTGCTTTTACGGTCAGAGGATGTCCATGTGATTTTGGACAAAATCTGGGGATAGCTGTCGTAGGTACGCCCAGTCAGACCCTCGATGGCGAGGTGACCGTTCTGGTAGGCTGTTACCAGATCAGTTCGTCCACAGTTGCTGCAATGTCCATAGTCGTCGGTCTTATGGGTGTTCAGTGTAACCGTTGCACAGGGCATCGTGAAAGAAAGGTTCTTTGTCTCTATCGTTGTGAGACTGCCTCCCTCGGTTTGATAGGAGCATATTTCACCCGGGACTTTAATCGTCTGGGCTTTAGAACCGTTCTTGTCAGCCAAACCGTATGTGGTATTATCCCGTGTTGTGACATTGGTGGTATTTTCGCCGTCTGCAGGTAGGGTGATGCCCTGGGGAAGGATAATCGGACACCAGATATTTCTGTCTCCTTTAACATTCGCTACGGATGCAGCCGTCTCCGTATACTTATCGTTGTTGCAATAGACTGTCAGCGCTCCAGTCCCATAGAAAACAGGCACGGTAGATTCCTTTTCCAATATGACCGTATTATTTTCGCCGGTTGCCTTGACCTCATTGCTAAGATTGCTGGTCGCGCCGGAAATGGATGTCCCTTTGTTTATATATAAGGTACTGTTGCCAGTTAATTCAACCGCCGCAAAAGTATCGTTTCTAGCCTGATATGATACGCTTGCACCCTCAAGGATAAGGGTTGCTTGGTTTACTCGAACAACCGAAAGAGCACTAGCGTATGCTGCCTTTGTTTTCTCATCCAGCGTAAGGGTCGCTCCACCATTTACCTGAATACCTCCTTCTAACTGGACATTTTGTATGGATACCTTCACACCGTTCCCTATATTCAGGATTTGCCATTTGCCATCCACTTTATGGCGCTCGCCCTGTGAACGGATTAGTATCTCTTTCGGGAAAAGGTCCCAGTCAGTACCTATTGAAGGTATATAAGGACCCGCATACTCCGTATCTTTTAATAAAATAATCTCTGCCTTTTCAACACCGGCAAATTTATTATTTCTGGTGTATGCTAAATAGCTTATTGCCCCTCCCCAGTTCTCATAATAGGTCTCTTTTGTGGAGCCATCCTCTTTTGTCTCAATAATCTTTACCGCAGCCTGGGTTACGGTGAAGGTAACGGTATCCGAATCCACTTCATTCTCCCCACAAGTAACACGGCAGAAATAGGTATAGGAGTCTGTCGATAGTCCGATGGGAATCCGGTAGGTGCTTTGGGTTTCGCCCTTAATTTCGTTGTCTGTTACGGTTCCCGTTCCCTTTTCATCGGTTTCGGTGGTCCGGCGATACCACTGGTAGGTCATGGTTTTTCCAGAGTTTGTGGCGTCTTTCGCCTCCACGGTGAGGACGGGAGCCTCTGTGTAATATTCCATTACCGTGCCTTTGCCATCGGGGATGGTGGGCTGTTTGGTAATGATGATAGAACGGTTCTTGACATAAACGCTGTCGGTTACTGTGTTCTTGGATAAATCGACTTCGGTGTTATCATCAGTTTTCAGCAGAATGTAGCCACTCGCCATGAGGTCGGAGAGGGGTTTTCCATTCTTGCTTGCGTCTATGCCGTTCGCAAAGGTGCCACCGGTAATTGTTGCTGTGCTGGTATTCTCCAGTACAAATTTTCCCCGGATGGTGCCACCTTTTATGATGACATCGCTATTCTGAGCATTCAGAGCTATTTCTGCCTGCAACACTGCACCATCTTCAATCGTTATCTTTCCAAGCTGGGTTATAACAGCATGATTGTTTGTTCCGGTAGTTTTAATGGTTGCATCCTTCTTTATTGTACAGGTACCACTATTATTAAAAAGGATAGCCGCATCTGTCTCCCCTTCAATGATTACTCCTGCGTCAACGATACACTCTGCTCCTGACTCTATTGTTATTCCAAAGGGAACATTTCTACTAAATTGTATGCTTCCTCCAGATTCTGACGATTGAATAGTCAGTTTTCCCTCGTTCATCTCAAATGCTCCATTTGATGTCAAGTTGTGTCCATTCAAATCTAAAATAATGTCTTTGCCAAAAACTTTATCTAAATATACATTAGCAGAAGAATCAATCCCATCATTTGCCAGCAGCTGGATTTTTGTCTGCTGTGCATCTTTGTATTTCGATTCGCTGGCATTATCACTAAAACATTTACTTAGGTCTGCGTATGTATCTTCGGTAACGGTTCCGTCACTGGCTGTTGCGGTTACCTTGATGTTTCCAGTTTCCTCCAGAGTTTCCACGCCGTATTCCCCTACCAGGACATAAATAGCAGGCAGGTCTACGTTTTCGCCCAGTACTAGCTTGTTGCCGTCCTGGTCGGTGTCGGGGAGGACAGGGGTGTAGACATAGCAGAAACCGTTGGAGTCTTCGGTGCTGTCAAACTTTTGGGCATCGCTTTCCTTGGTGTCCAGCTTCCATTTGATATTTTCCAGCGTGATTTTCTTCCGGACAGTTTCGGTGGTTTCTTTCGTTTCCGGGGTTTCGGTGGTATCGCCATCGCCGGAGCCGGTATGGTTTTCCGCTGCCTGCACCACTAATTTATGGGGGAAGAAGTCCGTCCAGTGCATACCGTCAGAAATGGCAGTATCGCCGGAGCCGGTGGTGGTGGAATCCTCCATGGTGGTGGAATCCGTGGAGTCTTTGGATTCCGTGGTGCTGCCGGTGTCCTTCGTGTCGCCGGTATCCATGGAATTGCCGGTGTCTTTGGAATCGCCGGTGTCCTTGGAATCGCCGGTATCCCTGGAACCGCCGGTGTCCTTGGAATCACCGGTGTCTTTGGAATCGCCGGTGTCCTTGGAACCTCTGGTATCCTTGGAATCGCCGGTATCCTTGGAATCGCCGGTATCCTTGGAATCGTCTGTATTGCCAGAGTCCGTCGTGTCTTTGGCGTCCGTCTTATCCTCGGAAGCCTCGGTATCCGTGCGTTCCTCATCCTCCTCCGGGGATTCCACTGTGTCCTCTTTTTTGTCCACAGAGACAGTCTGCCCCAGGGTGGCAGTGAGTTCCGTCGGGAAGTTGATGTCGCTTTCCTCTGCGCCGATGGGAAGCTGCTGCTCCCGGATGTCTTCCGGCAGAGTGTCAAAGGCCGTGATGGTGGACGCACTGGTGGTGGTTCGTGCGTCTGCCGCCAGTGGCGATAAATCTACCATGCCGATGACCATTGCCAGGGCAAGTCCCATGGCGAGGGCGCGTTTGGATGGTGTGTTGGTTTTCCAGTTGAAGTTTTTCATGCTTTCGTCCCCTTCTTGAAATTTCGCAAAGTCGATCTCCGGTTACCGGTAAATGGCTTGTCTTTCCTTATGCACAGTAAGACAGCTATTATATTTTAATGTAGCAGTTCTTTCCCGTTTTGTACAGATTTCTGCATGAAACGACAAAAATATGCATGAAAAGCATATTGACAGGGGGAGAAAGCTCAATAGGACAGGAACAAACAGGGTAAATAGGGATTTATATAATTTTAATAATTAGAAGTAATCGTTATAAGCTGGTTGGAAATTCCGCGATGATTTGAGAATTTTGACA
>ERZ1026844.1188-NODE-1188-length-16382-cov-11.939058_pt1 | contig 16382 bp, 11 predicted proteins | sample MGYA00380152_ERZ1026844 | MGnify/ENA primary metagenome ERZ1026844 (study PRJEB33269, sample SAMEA4719788) | human gut metagenome | biome: human-associated habitat; feature: organic feature; material: feces | place: Cameroon | collected 2013-10 ... | reverse complement strand
GTTTTTCAAGCGATGGCAGAGGGTGGAAGATGGAAGATGAGGGTGGAAGATAAACAGGCTGAAAACGCGATCTTCCACCCTATTAACTAAATGATAATCAGACAAAAAGATTGAAAAAGGTGGAAGATGGAAGATAGAAATACATTTCGCGGAGGAGAGGAGAAAAGCGGATGGGAGATGAAAGATACAAAAAGAAAAAAGGGAAGAGATCGGGAAAGAGTGAAACGGGACGAAAAGAAAAGATAAAAGACTAATGTTAAAAGCACATTTTGCCATAATTTCTCTCCCGCCCAAAAGCAGGGCATGTTCTACCAAAGCATATGAAAGCAGTTATAGTAACAGACAAAAACTTTCTTTCATCGTTTTCCAGGGCAAAATCAGCTAATTATGACTCTTTCGCAATTCAAGCGCAAAGGTCTTTCAAAATAAACAAGATGTACCGTCATAAGGTAGTTCTAAGACTTCTGTCATAAGGAATAAAAGAACAAATACACCAGCAAAATCAACAGAAGGGACAACAAAACCGAACTTTAAAAATATCCCCAAAGGAGCATCTGTCCATGTAAATCTTGCCTTTCATTCATTAAAAGTATCGGTTAACAGCCAAAAAAGATTCATAACCGGAAGAGATAGCAATCTTTTAGGGTTCCACAACGATTTCATTTCATCTTTTTTTCGTATTTTTGTCCCAATATGCACCTTATTATAAGGAGAGCAACGACGAATAAAGAAACAATGAGAGTAATTGACTTAATACATAGCAACGAAAAAACAGCCTTCTCTTTTGAAATACTTCCTCCTCTGAAAGGTACGGGTATTGAGAAGCTGTATCAAACCATAGATACATTACGAGAATTTGCCCCCAAGTATATCAATATCACTACGCACCGCAGTGAATATGTATACAGAGATCTGGGGAATGGGCTTTATCAGCGCAATCGGCTACGAAGACGTCCGGGAACCGTAGCTGTAGCAGCTGCTATCCAGAACAAGTATAATATGACGGTAGTACCTCACATTCTGTGCAGTGGTTTTACTCAGGAAGAAACTGAATACGTACTGCTCGACCTACAATTCCTGGGAATTACCGATCTGTTGGTTCTCCGTGGAGATAAAGCAAAGCACGAATCGGTTTTTACCCCCGAAGGAGACGGACATCATCATGCTTTAGAGTTACAGGAACAGATCAATAATTTCAATAAAGGTATCTTTGTAGACGGTTCGGAGATGAAAGTAACAAATACTCCTTTCTCTTATGGAGTGGCCTGTTATCCGGAAAAACATGAAGAAGCACCTAACATCGACATGGATATCCATTGGCTGAAAAAGAAAGTGGAGGCCGGAGCCGAATATGCTGTGACACAATTGTTCTATGACAACAAGAAATACTTTGATTTCGTAGAAAGAGTACACCAGGCAGGAATACACATCCCGATTATTCCGGGCATCAAACCTTTCAAGAAGTTATCCCAACTAAGCATGGTTCCGAAAACATTTAAGGTAGACCTTCCGGAAGAACTAACCCAGGAAGCACTGAAGTGCAAAACAGACGAGGAAGCCCGCAAAGTGGGTATCGAATGGTGTATCAACCAATGTAAAGAGCTGATGGCCGCCGGTGTACCCAGTATCCACTTTTACTCCATCGGAGCAGTGGACAGTATAAAAGAAGTAGCCAAAGCGATTTATTAAACTATGTTTTTCAGAGACGTCATCGGACAAGAGGCAGCCAAGCAGCGACTGATACAAGAAGTCAGCGAAGGACGCATACCACACGCCCAACTTTTCTGCGGGCCTGAAGGTGTGGGCAAGTTTCCATTGGCATTAGCCTATGCACGCTACCTGAGTTGCACGAACCGCAGTGAGACAGACGCTTGTGGAGTCTGTCCGTCGTGTGTGAAGTTCAATAAGCTGGTTCACCCCGATGTTCACTTCGTTTTTCCGGTAGTAAAAAACGGAAGAAGTGATGATTACATTGTGGAATGGAGAAAACTGGTACTGAATAATCCCTATTTTACGATTAACCACTGGCTAAATGAAATTAACGCAGAAAATGCACAGGCGGTGATTTACACCAAAGAAAGTGATGAGATCATGAAAAAGCTCAGCCTTAAATCCAGCGAAGGAGGATTTAAGATTACCATTCTTTGGCTTCCCGAAAAGATGCAGCAAGCTTGTGCCAACAAGTTATTAAAGCTGCTGGAAGAACCACCCCAGAAAACGATTTTCTTACTGGTATCAGAGAATCCGGAATTAATTCTCCAAACGATACTGAGCCGCACACAACGTTTCAATCTACGCAAAATAGACGAACAATGCATTGCCGACGCTTTACAAAACAAATATGGAGTACAGCAGACGACCAGTATTTCGATTGCCCACCTGGCTAACGGAAACTTTATCAAAGCGCTTGAAACCATTCATCTGAATGAAGAGAATCAACTGTTTTTTGAGTTATTTGTCAGCCTGATGCGCCTTTCTTACCAAAGAAAAATCCGGGAAATGAAATTGTGGAGCGAACAAGTGTCAGGCATGGGACGTGAACGTCAGAAGAACTTCCTGGAGTACTGCCAACGGATGATCCGGGAGAATTTCATCTACAACCTGCATCGGAAAGAATTGACTTATATGACATTAGATGAACAGAACTTCGCTACACGGTTTGCCCCTTTTGTAAACGAACGAAACGTGATGGGCATCATGGACGAACTGAGTGAAGCTCAAAAACATATTGAACAGAATGTAAACGCTAAAATGGTATTTTTCGACTTCTCACTGAAGATGATCGTACTGTTGAAGCAATAACTTTAAAATAAAGTATATGGAATTTAAACTGCATAATGGGAGCGGAGGCCTTTGCTGTAAGAGCTGTTCCCGACAAGATAAAAAACTAAATACCTACGATTGGCTGGCCGACATACCGGGCAATGCGGAGGAGAGTGACATGGTAGAGGTTCAGTTCAAGAACACCCGCAAGGGATACTACCGAAACAGCAACAAGATCAAATTAGAGAAGGGAGACATCGTAGCCGTAGAAGCTACACCGGGACATGACATCGGCACCGTTACCCTGACGGGACGATTAGTGCCGCTCCAGATGAAAAAGGCAAACTTTAAACAAGATGCTGAAATCAAACGTATCTACCGCAAAGCCAAAGCTGTGGATATGGAGAAATATGAAGAAGCCAAAGCCAAAGAACACGCCACAATGATTCGTGCGCGTCAGATAGCGGCCAGCCTGAATTTGGACATGAAAATTGGCGACGTAGAATATCAGGGAGACGGCAACAAAGCTATCTTCTACTACATCGCTGACGAACGCGTCGACTTTCGGCAGTTAATTAAAGTGTTGGCTGAAGCTTTCAGAGTACGTATCGAAATGAAACAGATCGGTGCGCGCCAGGAGGCAGGGCGCATCGGAGGTATCGGTCCTTGCGGACGTGAATTGTGTTGCGCCACCTGGATGACAAGTTTTGTGTCTGTATCGACCAGCGCAGCAAGGTATCAGGACATTTCACTCAATCCTCAAAAACTGGCAGGACAGTGTGCTAAGTTAAAATGTTGCCTGAACTACGAAGTAGATTGCTATGTAGAAGCGCAGAAGCGCCTACCTTCAAGAGAGATTGAACTGGAAACTAAAGACGGAACCTATTATTTCTTCAAAGCAGATATTCTCAGCAACCAGATTTCGTATTCAACAGACAAGAATTTCGCCGCAAACTTAGTCACTATCAGCGGGAAGCGGGCATTCGAAGTGATAGGACTGAACAAAAGGGGCATCAAACCGGATAGTCTATTGGAAGCTGAACGCAAACCGGAACCTAAAAAGCCGACTGACCTGTTGGAACAAGAAAGTCTGACACGTTTTGACCGTGACCGTCGCCGTAACGGAAAAGATGGAAATGGAAAAGAAGAAGGTGGAAACGGAAACCGCAAAAAGAAGAAAAAGAACAATAACAACCGTCCGCAACAAGCCGCCAATGCTGAAACACAAAACCCATCGCCGACGGCTATAGAAAACAAAGAGAACAGTGGAGCTCAACCGGTACAAGGGCAACAACGCACACGAGGAGAACGCCCCAAAAACAATAACCGCAGCAACAATCAGCCGCGCAAAAATAATGAGGCTCGGGAACCGCGCAATAATGAAAATCGGGAAACACGTAAGAATGAACCGCGTGAGCAGCGCCCTCCACGCGAACCCCGCGGACCACGTAACAACGAACAACCTAAACGCACCGAGAAACCCCAGGGAAATGAAAAACCTGCTCAAGAATAGCATCTGCATGCTTCTCATGACATGGATACTGACTGCATGTGACGATAACACTGTGTATCACTCATATCAATCCACCCCTCAAGGTGGATGGAAAAAGAGTGATACACTCTTTTTCAATGTCCCTTTGAATGACTCCCTGATCAATCTGCGATTGTCTGCCGGTGTACGCAACAGCAGTAATTATCCTTATCAGAATCTGGACATCCTTATCAGTTACAATCTGGAAGATTCAACTGTATGGAAAACAGACACTCTGAAGTTTACTCTGACTGACCAAGAAGGTAAATGGAAAGGAACCGGCTGGGGAAGTCTTTACCAATCGGCTCTCCCCTTAAAAGACTGCTCCATTAAGCATCCCGGTAACTATACTTTTAAAGTTGTACACGGAATGAAAGATGAACAAATAACCGGAATCATTGATGTGGGACTGAAAATCGAGCACTTATAACCTCCTGCTACGTCCTGCATCAATACGCAGAAAAATAAAAAGCAGAATAGTAAATCCCCATAAAGACGACCCCCCATAACTAAAGAAAGGTAGCGGAATACCAATTACAGGAGTCAGACCAAGCACCATTCCGACATTAATAAATAAATGGAAAAGGAAGATACTCACGACCGAATAGCCATAAACCCGTCCAAAAGTTGAGGTCTGCCGCTCCGATACCGCTATAAGACGCAGTATCAATGCCAGGAAAAGTAAGAGGACAGCAGCTGAACCAACAAATCCCTGTTCTTCGCCTACAGTACAGAAAATAAAGTCTGTATCTTGTTCAGGCACATATTTCAACTTCGTTTGCGTACCGTTCAGAAAGCCCTTGCCGGTCAATCCTCCAGAACCAATCGCTATCTTAGACTGGTTAACATTATAACCGGCACCAGCCAAATCCTCTTCCATCCCCAACACTACCTTTATACGAATCTGCTGATGAGGTTCAAGGATATTGTCGAAAACATAATCGCTTGAGTAGAGAAAACCAATAGATCCCAAAGCAAACAATGCTATCAGGAGATAAGCACGTTGTCGCTCGCTCAGAGACAAGTAAAGCAGATAGCAGATAACCACCACACAAAGTCCCCACTCTACCCAAACCAGATTAAAAGGAACAAGATACTCAGAAACAAGGTAGGCAATCGACAATGCAAGCAAACTACCACCTATAATATTCCGCACAGGCTCCCATTTCTTTCTATACACCCAAACCATGGAACCTGCAAACAAAAGTATCATCATCAAAACAGCAAATTCTCCGATCGGTGTAGGTGTGTCGGCAATAAACACCTGATCAAAACGAATACCTACCACAAAATATACTACTGCACATACCCCTGAGAACAAAACAACTCCGGGCATACCTTCGCGATACAGCATCAAGAAAAAAGCAAGATAGACCAATGCCGAACCGGTTTCTTTCTGTAACACGATCAGCAACATCGGCAACAGAATAAAAGCAACCAAAGGCAAAAAGCATTTCCACTTCTTTATATTAAAAGAATAGGCATTCATAAACTTCGCCAATGCCAAAGCCGTTGCAAACTTTGCAAATTCCGCCGGCTGGAGACTGACCGGACCTAATATTAACCAGGAACGGGAGCCTTTTGTATCAGGTGCAATAAAGATGGTCACTATCAACAGAAGAATCAGACCTATATATACAAGGTATGCAAACATATCGTACATCCGTTCTTCAAGCATCAGAAGAATGAAGCCAAGCCCGAAAGAACAGATAATCCACACAAACTGCCTACCGGCGCGGGTAGAAAAATCCAGAAAGTCACGATCACCATAATCATAACTGGCTCCACACACACTGAACCATCCGCCGATAATAAGGAGCAGGTAAATACCGATCGTTACCCAATCCAATGTTTTCCATAAACTAACGCTCCTCGTTTCCATACATAATCACTCTATTACTATATTCTTCTGCACGTATCTCGTTCTCGGGGGACAGCTTTCCTTTTAAATATTGTTCCATCATCAGTGCCCCGATAGGTACTCCGTAAACCGCACCAAAGCCACCGTTCTCAACATATACAGCAATGGCTATCTTGGGATTATTCATCGGAGCAAATCCCATAAAGACAGAATGGTCATGACCACGATTCTGCGCCGTACCGGTCTTACCACACACTTCAACATCCGGCAAAATGGCCCCAGCCACCCGGCAAGTTCCTCCCGTAACCGCAGCCCGCATACCGGTCACCACATCTTCATAATGTTTTCGGTCGATAGAGGTCTTTCTGGGCACCCGATAGATACTGTCAAGCTGTTCGTCCTGTATTTCTTTCACAATATGCGGAGTGATAAAATGTCCCCGATTGGCAATAGTAGCACCCAGATTGGCTATCTGCAACGGAGTTGCCAGAATCTCTCCCTGACCGATGGCAATACTGATTACCGTCAATCCATTCCAGCGTCCACGATAAGCTTTATCATAAAACTGAGCATTAGGGATCAATCCGCGCTTCTCCCCCGGCAAGTCTACTCCAAGTTTATAACCAAAACCTTGAGAAACCATGTGATCTTTCCAAACAGTAATGGCATTTTGCGAGGAGCCATACTTCCGGTCACCAAACATCCGGAACAATCCCCAGCAAAAATAAGAGTTACATGAAGTAGCAATGGCCGGTATCAATGGCAGCGGTGAACCATGAGCATGGCAACCTACATGCAGGCTTCCGTAATTGAATCCATGAGCACAAGGAAAGGCCGGCGTATTGGTCTGAATAATTCCTTCCTGTAAGAAAGTCAGTGCTTGTGCTGTCTTAAACGTTGATCCCGGAGGATATACCCCCATAATCGAACGGTTTAGCAAAGGTTTCATCGGATCTCTCTGAAGCATGAGGTGATTCTTTCCACGCTGACGCCCAATCATCAGTCTCGGATCAAAATCAGGCGAGGAAACCATACAAAGTATTTCCCCCGTTTCCGGCTCAATAGCTACAATACTACCGATTTTGTTTTTCAATAAACGCTCTCCCAGCATCTGGAGATCAATGTCAATTCCGAGTTTCAGATTCTTCCCGGGTATCGGACGTTTATCATACTTCCCATCCATATAATGCCCCTGTATGCGCCCATGGGCATCACGCAGCAATACTTCCACTCCCTTTTCACCGCGCAAAAAAGATTCATACGATTTTTCAATGCCTTGCTTACCGATATAGTCGCCACGGATGTAGTAATCATCATTTTCTATGTCTTTCATTGATACTTCACCGATATCACCAAGCACATGGGCAGCAGAGTTATAACTATATTGTCGAATGGTGCGACGCTGTATATAGAATCCCCGGAATTTAAATAGTTTCTCCTGAAACACCCCACACTCTTCTGCCGAAAGCTGAGACATAAATACCTGATTAGTATAACGTGAATATCCCGGATTTCTACGGCGGTCTTTCATATCACTCATAATTCTCAGGAACTGCGCACGGGTGATATTCAGCGTCTGACACAAATCAAGTGTGTCAAGGTTCTCAACTTCCTTTGGAACCATTGTAATATCATAAGCAGGCTGATTAAACACCAACAATTTATCATTCCGATCGTACATCGCCCCACGTGACGGATACTGAATTTTATTTAAGAAAGCATTACTGTCGGCATTCTTCTTATAGTCATCCGTAGCTATCTGGAGTGAAAATAAACGCACTAAGTAGATCAGGACAATAGCCAGCGCTACTCCACCGATCACATATTTTCGTTTCTCCAGCACATAATCTTTTGCCATATCTATCTCCTCACTCCTTCAACAGCCATAATACAAGTTATAGTCAAAATGGTGCTCGACACCACCCTTAACAGCAATAACGGTATGCTGGTAAATGAGAAGAACTCAAGAGTAAGCAACATAAGATGATGTACAAAGACACTCACCACCAGATATTTGAGAAAAGAAGCAATCCCCATACTTTTCAACGAAGGTACAATGCTGTCCAAAGTATCGCGGGGAGTAAACAAACGGAGAAACAACGGACGTAGAAAAGCCAGTAACACTGTCGCCGCCGCATTCATACCCGGTGTGTTAGAAAAGATATCAATGGCAAGACCTATGCAAAAGCCCCATAACATCAATTCGTTTCGGGAAGTACCGGAATTAAACTTTAAAATAAAGTAGACATATAAAAAAGGAGTAGCCACACCGGCAATATGCACATTATTCAGGATCAGTACCTGAAGCAAGATCAGACCGACAAACCATCCTATTCTATGTATATAGTTGATAATCATTGCGCCAAACTCTTTTGTTCCAATTCTTTTTGTTCATGCTGGCCGGTCCTTGCAATCACACGCACTTCACTCACTTTACCAAAATCCGTTGCCAGCTTTACTTTCAACAAATAAGAGAGCCCGTCATTCGAATCGGCCATATCATCTACAGTACCAATCATGATCCCTTCAGGAAAAACAGTAGAATAACCACTGGTTACCACTGTATCCCCTAAGTTGAACTCTGCATGACGGGGTAAATCTTTCAAATAAGCATATCGGGAATCTCCATACTCCCATTTCAGATAACCAAAATATTCACTACCCACAATTTTACAACTAATACTGGACTTGCTGTTCAGCACCGAAATGACCCGGGAATAATGAGAAGAAGTATCGTATACGATACCAACGACTCCGTTTCCGTCGACAACTCCCATTTCCGGGCGGATCCCATCTTTCGATCCACGATTTAAAGTGATGTAATTATCTACCAGATTGAGACTGTTATTGATGACCCGCGCCTTAAAAACCTGGTAATCCGTATTAGGTAAATTGCGGATACTATTTAATTCGGTAGAGTCTGATAAATGCCTTCCCAGAGCATCCTCCAGATTGTGATTCTGTTGTTCCAGTTCCATAATGCGATCCAGCAAATCTTCATTGACCGATTTTAAATGGAAATAAGAAGTAATCCCTCCGGATACTTCATACACTTTGCCGGCAACCGCATTAGCCGAACTGAAATAAACACTGTGTTGATAGTGATTAAAGCGAAATAACAAAACAAAACTGATCACCTCCAATAAAATGAAGAGGAACCAGTGATTATATTTCAAGAGAAAGTTCAGTAAATTCCGCATAAAGACATATAAGTTACAAGCTACGAACTACGAGCTACAAGTATATGCAGCTACATTTATGCACTGCCAGTAACTTATAGCTCGTAATTCGTAGTTAATTATTTATCTCATCAAGAATGAGAAACGGTCTACATTCTTCAATGCAACACCTGTACCTTTAGCCACTGCATGCAACGGATCTTCCGCAATGTGGAAAGGAATATTAATCTTATCAGTCAGACGTTTGTCCAAGCCACGAAGCAGCGCTCCACCACCGGCCAGATAGATTCCATTGTGTACAATATCAGCATACAGTTCAGGAGGCGTATTCTCCAACGCGCTCAAAATAGCCGTTTCAATTTTTGAAATTGATTTCTCAAGGCAGTGTGCTACTTCCTGATAACATACCGGCACTTCCATCGGAAGCGCAGTAATACGGTTCGGTCCGTGAACAATATAATCTTCCGGAGCATCCTCACCCAGTTCGGTCAAAGCAGCACCTACATTGATTTTAATACGCTCGGCCATACGTTCACTGACTTTAACGTTATGTTGGCGGCTCATATATTCCTGAATATCTGCTGTCAGATCGTCACCTGCAATGCGGATGGAGTTATTCGAAACAATACCTCCCAATGAAATTACGGCAATCTCGGTAGAACCACCACCTATATCGACAATCATATTTCCTTCCGGTGCCTCTACATCGATACCAATGCCAATAGCTGCGGCCATAGGTTCAAATACCAGATAAACATCACGTCCACCAGCATGTTCGGCAGAGTCACGAACAGCACGAAGTTCAACTTCCGTACTACCCGAAGGCACTCCGATCACCATACGAAGCGACGGAGAAAAAAGACGGTTGCGAGTATTTACCTGTTTGATTAATCCGCGCATCATCTGCTCGCAAGCATAGAAGTCGGCAATCACTCCGTCACGTAGCGGACGGATGGTACGAATATTCTCGTGGGTCTTTTCGTGCATCAGTTTTGCCTTTTCCCCCACAGCAATCATCTTGTCTGTCCGACGGTCAAGGGCCACCACCGAAGGCTCATCTACTACAATCTTACCACCGGTAATTATGATAGTATTGGCCGTACCGAGGTCCATTGCTATTTCTTGTGTAAAAGAGAATAATCCCATAATGAATAAATTTCTAATGCGTCGATATGCCAGTGTGTCCTAACGGGTTGTCCGGCATACAACAAGTTTTTAATTAGTGCTTAAAGTGGCGGATACCCGTTGTCACCATTGCCATGCCATGTTCGTTGCAATAGTCAAATGTCAACTGGTCTTTCACCGAACCTCCCGGCTGAATAACAGCTGTCACACCTTCTTTATCCGCAATTTCCACACAGTCGGGGAAAGGGAAGAAAGCATCCGACGCCATCACTGCCCCCTGCAGGTCAAATCCAAATGACTTAGCCTTCTCGATAGCCTGCTTCAATGCATCCACACGCGAAGTCTGTCCTACACCGCTTGCCAGCAATTGTTTACCTTTTGCCAGTACGATGGCATTCGATTTACTGTTTTTCACTATCTTATTAGCAAACAACAGATCTTCGACCTCTTCGGGAGTAGGAATTTTATCAGTTACCGTTTTAAGGTCTGCCGTTGTTTCAATATTCAAGTCTCTATCCTGAACCAGTACACCATTGAGCAAAGAACGGAATTGCTTTCTCGGCAATTTGGCTTCTTTACGAACCAAAATAATACGGTTCTTTTTCTGCCCAAGAATTTCAAGTGCATCTACATCATAATCAGGAGCAATCACTACTTCAAAGAAGATTTTATTAATCTCTTCCGCAGTCTCTTTATCAATAACGGCATTCGTGATCAATACGCCGCCAAACGCAGAAACCGGATCACCGGCCAAAGCATCTTTCCATGCCTCAAGCACAGTCGGGCGGGAAGCCAGTCCGCAAGCATTGTTATGCTTCAGAATAGCAAATGTAACGTCATCAAATTCATCAATCAAGTCTACAGCAGCATTAATGTCGAGCAGATTGTTGTAAGAAATTTCTTTTCCATGAATCTGGTCGAACATCTCGTCCAGGTTTCCATAGAAATATCCTTTCTGATGCGGATTTTCACCATAACGCAGCGCCTTCTGGCTGTTTGCAGAACAACGGAAAGCAGATCCCTCCTCGGCATCAAAGTAATTGAAAATAGCCGAATCATAATGTGATGAAACTGCAAATGCCTCTTTTGCCATCCAGCGGCGTTCTTCAAGGGAAGAAGTAGCTCCATGCTCCATCAACATATCGAGCAATGGTTTATACTGGGCCTGAGAAGCAACAATAATCACATCGTTGTAATTTTTAGCAGCGGCACGAATCAAAGAGATTCCGCCTATATCAATTTTCTCGATAATAGCAGCTTCATCGGCACCTGAAGCAACCGTAGCCTCAAATGGATAAAGATCTACAATGACAAGATCTATTTCAGGAATTTCATATTTTTCAATCTGCTGGATGTCTTGTTCCAGTCCGCGACGGCAAAGAATACCTCCGAAAATCTTCGGATGCAGCGTCTTCACTCTGCCACCCAAAATCGAAGGGTACGAAGTCAAATCTTCGACAGCCTTACAGGGATAGCCCAGTGATTCGATAAACTGACGAGTTCCTCCCGTTGATAAGAACTCCACTCCTTCTTCGTGCAGTTTGGTAATGATTTCATCCAAACCTTCTTTGTGATAAACCGATACCAGTGCGGTTTTTATTCTTTTAGACTCAGACATTGATTTGCTTATTAAGTATTTGGTGCGCAAAGTTACAAAATATTGTTTATCACACGTTATAAATAAGGTGTGAATTAATAATAAAAAAGCGCTGACTCACAATTAAATGAGTCAGCGCCTTTCTTATTATCAGTTTATTTGCAACAATCTATTACCAAATAGATACCCGTTTATCCACTGGCAAGTACATCGGATCTTTTTCAGTAATATTGAAAGCCTCGTACCATGCACCAATCTGAGGTAGTGCGCCATCTACACGCCATTTGCCTAATGAGTGCGGATCAATCTTCGTAAGTTTCAGGATTTCTTCCGGACGGATATTACCAGCCCACACATTTGCGTAAGACAGGAAGAAACGTTGTTCGGGTGTAAATCCATTTTCATTTTTCAAAGGTGCAGCCGCCGTTGCTTTTTTGAATGCCTGGTAAGACACTTGAAGTCCACCGTGATCGGCAATATTTTCACCCAAAGTAAACTCTCCGTTGGCATGAACCCCGGGAGCTACTTCAATGCTGTCGAAGAAGTTAACCATCACTGCTGCACGTGCTTCAAAGTTCTTGGCATCCTCTGCCGTCCACCAGTCTTTCAAGTTACCATCCTTATCATACTGACGGCCCTGATCATCAAATCCATGAGTCATCTCATGTCCGATAACTACACCAATCGCTCCATAATTGAAAGCATCGTCCGCATTCATATCAAAGAAAGGATATTGAAGTATTCCGGCCGGGAAACATATTTCATTCGTCGTCGGATTGTAATATGCATTTACTGTCTGCGGAGTCATGTGCCACTCCTCTTTATCTACCGGCTTACCGTATTTGGCAATCATTTCATTGTAGCCCCACTGACTGGCGCGCTCAATATTAGCCCAATACGAATCATCCTTTATCTCAAGTGAAGAGTAGTCTTTCCATTTATCCGGATATCCGATCTTTACATGGAAAGTTGCCAGTTTTTCCATGGCCTTTTCTTTAGTCTCTTCTCCCATCCAGCTCAGTTCCCTGATACGTTCGCCCAGAGATTCTTGCAGATTCTTGACCAGAGCCACCATTCTTTCTTTGGCCGCAGCAGGGAAGTACTTCTCCACATACATCTGTCCGACAGCTTCGCCCAATGAACTGTCAACTGTGCTGACAGCACGCTTCCAACGAGGTTGCATTTCTTTCTTACCCGACATGGTACGACCATAGAAGTCAAAATTCTGAGCCACGAAGTCATCACTCAGGTAATTGGCGGCCGAATTGATCAGATTCCACTGCAAGTACAGAATCTGGTCCTCAAGCGGTACTGTATCGATAATGGCATTCACTTCTTTCATTGCATCAGGCTGCCCGATATTAATCTCTTTCAAGTTATTCAGTCCGGCAGCCGAGAAAAATACATCCCATGCGAAAGAGGGATATTCTTTTTGCAATGTTTCCAAAGTCTTCTTGTTATAGTTGGCATGCGGATCGCGTAATTCTACTTGTGAACGTGCCGACCGGGCCAGGCGGGTTTCAATGTTCATTACAGCTTTCACTGCTTTTCCGGCAGTAGTCTCATCATATCCTGCCAATCGGAACATCTTACCTACATGCTGCTGATATTTATCACGGATCTCTTTTGTCTGTGCATCATTCTCCAGATAATAATCCCGTTCGCCCATACCCAGGCCTCCCTGCATGGTGTGTACCATGTTTTCATTGCTATTCATGTCATCAGCGCTGACATAAAAAATAAAATAGGGATACATACCATTCTTTTGCATTTCCACGATCAACGGATAAATCTCAGTTTTACTTTTGATAGCACCTATTTTATCCAGTTCGGGTTTAATGGGAGCAACGCCTTCCTTATTCAGCTTTACGCTGTCCATAGCAATATTATAAAGTTCACCTACTTTCTGTGCAATGCTGCCCGCTTCGTGTTTGCCCGCTGCCAAACCTTCAATCAGCCCGCGCAATTGCCGGCGATTGTTCTCGGCAAGCATATCAAACGAACCGAAACGCGAATATTCGTCTGTCAGAGGATGGTTTTTCATCCATCCGCCACAAGCGTACTGATAGAAACTGGTGCCCGGCAGGGCAGTTGTGTCAAGGTTGGCAAGGTCAATGCCGGACGTAAGTACGGCCTCTTTCTTACTGTTGCATCCTGTTGCCATACAACAGATTGCAAGGATTGGTAAATACTTAATTACTTTCATACACTTAAAAAACTATTATTTTTCATTCATCTCCTCCAGCTCCATTGAAACACGTTCCCACTCTTCCACCGTGTGGTCAAGTTGTTGTTTCAACTTCTGGTGTTGTTCGTAAAGTGACATATCCGAAGCACCATCGGGGGTAGCCATCTTCTCTTCAAGGATAGCTATAGCCGATTCTGTTTGTTCGATGGCAGCTTCACAGTCTGCCACCTGGCGCTCCAGTTTCTTTATCTTCTTATTAAATTCTTTCTGTGCTTCGTAGGACAGTTTATTTTCGGATACCCCCTCTTCAGTTCCTTCCTCTTTCTTACCGCCTGTAGGTGAGACAGACAAAGGATTGTTTTTCTGAAGTTCGTTCAGGTTCTCTATTTTTTTCTTTTGAAGGAAATCATAGATACCTCCCAAGTGCTCTTTCACTACACCACCACCGAACTCATATACTTTAGTCGCAAGTCCGTCCAGGAAATCACGGTCATGACTGACAATAATTACTGTACCGTCAAATTCGCGTATGGCCTCTTTCAATACATCCTTCGAACGCATATCCAAATGATTGGTAGGCTCGTCGAGTATCAGGAAGTTCACAGGTTCCAACAATAATTTTATCATTGCCAGCCGGGTGCGCTCACCTCCCGAAAGCACTTTTACCTTCTTATCCGAGGCTTCACCACCAAACATGAAGGCTCCCAGTATATCGCGTATTTTGAGACGGATATCTCCCACTGCCACCCGGTCGATCGTATCGAAAACAGTCAGGTTCTCGTCAAGCATCTGTGCCTGATTCTGTGCAAAATAACCTATCTGTACATTATGTCCCAAGGTAAGCTTGCCTTCATAATCAATCTCGCTCATGATACATTTCACAAGGGTAGACTTACCTTCGCCGTTCTTTCCCACAAAAGCAACCTTCTCACCACGATTGATGGTCAGATTGACATCATGGAAGACAACATGCGATCCGTAAGTTTTTTTCACATCTTCGCAGATCACAGGATAGTTGCCACTACGGCTGGAGCAGACAAACTTAAGCCTCAACGCTGAGTTATCCACTTCGTCCACTTCGATCCGCTCTATCTTTTCCAGCTGCTTCATACGACTCTGAACCTGTACGGCCTTAGTTGCTTTATATCGGAAACGCTCAATGAAAGCCTCTGTATCTTCAATCTGCTTCTGCTGATTCTCGTAAGCGCGCAGCTGCTGTTCACGACGCTCCTGACGCAGAACAATAAACTCATCGTACTTCACCTTGTAATCATATATCTGTCCACAGGTTATTTCGATGGTACGGGTAGTTACATTATTCAGGAAAGCCCGGTCGTGGCTGACCAGTACTACCGCATTGGCACGGGTAGATAAAAAATTCTCCAGCCATTGGATACTCTCAATATCCAAATGATTGGTAGGTTCATCGAGCAGCAGTACATCCGGTTTGCGGAGCAAAAGTTTTGCCAACTCGATCCGCATACGCCATCCACCGGAGAATTCACTGGTAGGACGATTAAAGTCATCCCGACTGAAGCCCAATCCTAAGAGGGTACGTTCTATCTCTGCATGAAAGTTAGTCCCTCCCATCATTAGAAAACGGTCGTTCTCGTGCGTAAAACGGTCAATAAGTTTATGATACTCTTCCGAATCATAGTCAGTGCGGTCGGCTAACTCCTGATTCATCCTCTCCAAATCGGCTTGAAGCTCGAAAATATGTTCAAATGCCAGTTCTGCCTCTTCCATCACAGTGTGGTTATCGGCGAGAATCATCACCTGCGGCAGATAGCCGATCGTTACATCACGCGGAATAGCTATAACACCCCGTGTCGGACTTTGCAGTCCGGCCAGGATCTTTAACATCGTTGATTTTCCTGCACCGTTTTTACCCACCAGGGCTATGCGGTCTTTCTTATTGATGACATAACTAACGTCCTCAAACAATGGTGTGGCGTTAAATTCTACTGTTAATCCTTCTACTGAAATCACTTCTTTCTATAAATAAGGGAATTGAGGCAACAAAGATACTCAATTATGCAGACTGCGAAAAAGAATCTATATAAATATGCATCTTCGGAAACAGCGTAAGTATTCGATAAACTCCCTCGTATAATGGGTAACGTATGTTCATAATATCG
>ERZ1026844.1183-NODE-1183-length-16443-cov-7.011472_pt1 | contig 16443 bp, 13 predicted proteins | sample MGYA00380152_ERZ1026844 | MGnify/ENA primary metagenome ERZ1026844 (study PRJEB33269, sample SAMEA4719788) | human gut metagenome | biome: human-associated habitat; feature: organic feature; material: feces | place: Cameroon | collected 2013-10 ... | reverse complement strand
GTCAAACCTTCGGTTTGCCAGCTCCCCGTAAAGGGGAGCCTTTTGGTGCGCTTTATAAGCTTACATATTAAGCCTGCCCTGAAAGGGGAGGTGGCAATGAGCGTCAGCGAATTGACGGAGGGGTTATAAAGCAGCTTACAGCTCTTTGTTTATTACAACCCCTCAGTCTCACTTTGTTCGACAGCTCCCCGTAAAGGGGAGCCTTATGCCGCAGGCATCATATGAGACCTGAAAGGCCGAATCACCTGTTACAGCTCTGCTGTCTTATGTACAGTAGTGACTAAAGATTAACAAAGAGGGGTATATAGAAGTAGTATATAGCGAAGGCGGTAGCTTTCACCTGAGCGTGGGAGCACGCAAAAAGCCTCCCTAACCGAGGGAGGTGGCTATGAGCGTCAGCGAATTGACGGAGGGGTTATAAAGCAGCTTGCAGCTCCCTGTTTGTTTCAACCCCTCAGTCACGGCTTACGCCGTGCCAGCTCCCCGTAAAGGGGAGCCTTATGAAGAACGGATTTCACTGCTTGCGCAAGCCTCGTTCTTCGACGCAGAAATTCATCGTCGAAGCTGCGTCGGAGAAAAAAGCCAGATATTTAGCCTGTTTCGACGATAGTGACGCAAGTGACGCAGAGTGCGTAAAGGCCATTAGAGCGCTTTAACGCTTGCCGCTCTTTCGTATTGCGCGGTGAATATCACCTCAAGCGCAATGCCCGCTATTATCACAAGGAAGCCTATAAGGCCAACAGCGTCCGGCAGTTCGTGCATGAATATAGCCACCCAAACGGGGCTTAAAACCATCTCCATGGGGCTTATCATGCTGGCGCGGGCAGCGGTTGTGTACCTCAGGCCAAGGGTATAGAACACGTAGCCGCCGCCGAACTGCACTATGCCAAGGGCTAAAAGCGTTACCCAGCCGACTGTATCCATTGTGAAAAGCTGCGCAACGGAGTCGCGGCAGAACAGCGGCAGTATGACCGCCGCCATGAAAAGATTGTTTATGGCGGTTATGCCAACGGGATTGTCCCCGCCAAGGTCCTTGCCAAGCTGCGTGACCACGGCGAAGGAAAGGCCGGTAGTGAGGGCGATAAGGTTGCCTATAAGCGTTACGCCCTCCGCCCTTGAAAACATGGATATAACAACCCCCGCCGTAAGCACCGCCAGCGGTATCACCCGCCGCTTTATGAACGGATAACCCTTCACGCGGGAATATATATACAGCCATATGGGCGAGGTGAACTGCATACCCACGGCTATTGCCGCGCTGGTAAGCTTTATTGCCGTAACCACGCCAACGCTGTTCAGCGTGAATGCTACCGCCATAAGCAGCATTTTGGGGCTGAATTTAAGCTTCTTGGGCCGTATGAACGGCGCAAGCACAATGCCCGCTATCAGCGCGCGCATAGCGCCTATAAGCATGCTTGGCAGCTCAATATTCTTCACCAGTATTGAATTGGTGCTCCACAGCACCGCCGCTATGAACACCAGCAGCATTCCCAGCGTATTCTTGTTCTTCATATTAAATGTTCTCCCCGACAAGCTTTTTAAGCTTCCTCAGTGTGCCGTCCTCGCACGCGGCGCAAATCTTCGTGCCGGTTTCGGTATGCTCCTCGCTCAGTATCCGCGCCTCGCTGTGCAGCAGCGCAACGGCCTCGTATTTGTCATAAGGAATGGTCAGCTCTATTGTGCTGTGCGATGCGCTCAGCAGCTTTTCCACCCGCTCAAGCAGGCTCTCCATCCCCTCCCCCGTTGCGGCGGAAACGAATGCGTCGTCCTCCGTGCCGCGCGGGCGGCTGTCAATGCGGTCTATCTTGTTGTATACGTTTATGCGCGGCGTGTCCCCCGCGCCAAGGCTTGCTATAACGTCCTCCACAACGCGCATCTGCGCATCGTAATGGTCGCACGAAATGTCCACAACGTGCAGTATAAGGTTCGCGTTTGAAACCTCCTCAAGCGTGGATTTGAACGCCTCTATCAGGTCATGCGGCAGCTTGTTTATGAAGCCCACCGTGTCGGAAAGCAATATGTCAAGCCCGTTTGGCAGCGTTATCTGCCTAACAACAGGGTCAAGCGTTGCAAAAAGCTTATCCTCCGCCAGCACTCCCGCGTTTGATACGGCGTTTAGGAACGTGCTCTTGCCCGCGTTTGTGTATCCAACCAGCGCCACCAGCGGCGTTGCGTTCTTCTCCCGCCGTTCCCGTCTGAGAGAGCGCTGCTTTTCAACCTCCTTCAGCTCCTCCCCCAGCTCGAATATGCGCCTGCGTATGCGCCGCCTGTCTATTTCCAGCTTCTTTTCGCCCGGGCCGCGCGTGCCTATGCCGCCGCCCAGCCTGCTAAGCGCCGTGCCTTGCCCCGTAAGGCGGGTAAGGTTATATTTCATCTGCGCAAGCTCAACCTGCAATGCGCCCTCGCGGCTTACTGCCCGCTGCGCAAATATGTCCAGTATAAGCGCCGTGCGGTCTATTACCTTAACGCCCAGCCGCGTTTCAAGGTTCCTCAGCTGGCTTCCCGTCAGCTCGTCGTCGAATATAACCAGCTCCGCTTCCGTTTCGCTGCATAATAGGCTCAGCTCGTCCACCTTGCCGCTGCCTATATACGTTGCGTTGTCCGGCGTGCGCCGCTTCTGTATGCTGCGCGCGACCACGTTCGCCCCCGCCGTTTTTGCAAGCTCCGCCAGCTCCTCTATCGTGTCGTACCCTTCGTCGTTTTCAAGGCCCACCAGCACCGTCCTTTCGGGGATATCGTCCTTGGTGTCCTTGGTGCTGCTTTTCAGCCTGTCGTCGGATACATATATTTCCTCTATAAGCTGCCTCTGCGGCAGTTTATATGGCCTCAGCGGGCCGTATACGAGCGCCTCCCGCTCCTCGCCCACGGCTTCGCCAATGTAGCCCGCGTAAAGCGAGGTGGCCGTGCCGTCCTCCTTAACGCCCACCGCCGCCATGCAGTCCAGCCGCATGCTCCTAAGCGTCCCTATGTCCACTCCGCTCAGCCTGCCGTCCCCGCCGGGGTGTGTGTGCAGGCATCTTACGCCGCAAAGCCTGTCCTCGTTGCGTACAAGGCGCATGGAGGGCATGCTCACCTTAGACCCGTCCCCTACGGACACGTCCTCTATGCTGCCGCTGCGGCTTATATAAACGCTTATTTCGCGGCGTATCGCGCCCGTAAGCGCGCAAAGCTCGGCTATCAGCTCGTGCGAGGCAAACTCGTATTGCCCCTGCGTCATATCATAAATGGCGGCTATGCGCTCCAATACCGCGTCGCGTATTCCTTCGGTATTGCCGTTCACCTTTTTCTGCATAGGCGTCAACTCTCCTTTCAAAAAATACAATTTGGATTATACCATATAAACAGCTATAAACAAGCATAAAAAAGCCGCCCCTTGCTCATTTGAGAAGGACCGGCTGTTGGTTACGATGCTATGAATCAGTTAGCGGCGGCTTCCTCGACCGCGTAAACGCTGACCTGCTTGCGGCCAAGATGCTTGGTCTCGAAGCGGACAACGCCATCAACCTTGGCAAAAAGGGTATCGTCCTTGCCTATGCCAACGTTGTTGCCGGGATGGAAGTGGGTGCCCCTCTGCCTGACCAGAATGTTACCGGCCAGAACGAACTGCCCGTCAGCCCTCTTGGGCCCAAGACGCTTGGATTCGCTGTCGCGTCCGTTACGGGTACTGCCAACGCCCTTCTTATGAGCAAAAAGCTGCAGATTGATCATCATCGTGTTACACCTCCCTATCAGTCAATTTGATGTAATCACCGTTTGTTTCGGCAAGCGAGGCTATGCTCGCCGCCATCGTGTTAAGTATCAGCTCCGCGTCGTGCTGCTGAGCGGCCGATATTTTCTTCGGAAGCATACAATACATATACCCGTCTGAAATATCAAGCGCGATCTCAAGGCCTATAACCTCTTTCAGCCCTATCACCGCCCCCTGCGTAAGCGCGCTTATCGCCGCGCACACAATGTCGCTGCCTTCTTCGGCGTAACCCGCGTGCCCCTCGGCTTCAAAGCCAATGGCATGGGACCGGCTGCGGAACAGAGTAATTCTTGTCATGTCTTTTGTTAACCTATGGTGTTGATCTTAACCTTGGTATACGGCTGACGATGACCCTGCTTCTTGCGGATGTTCTTCTTGGCCTTGTACTTGAACACCACAACCTTATCGCCCTTGGTCTGTTCCATGACTTCCGCCTTGGCGCAAACGCCTTCAACCACGGGCTTGCCTATGGTCACGTTCTCGCCGTCGCAAAGCATCAGAACCTCGAAGCAAACCTCAGCACCGGCTTCCAGATCGAGCTTTTCGACCAAAATCTCATCGCCCGCTTCAACCTTGTACTGCTTGCCTCCGGTACGGATAATAGCGTACATTTACTGCACCTCCTATTCCCCAATCTCGCCCGCGACACGGCGGCGCTGTTCACGCGCTTCAAAAAAGCCGTCGCAGAGCGGCTCACCTGCGTATTTTAGCATAGGGCCGCGCCCGTGTCAACAACAGTTTCACCCTTTTTGCCTATCTTTTTGGCATTCTGCTTCTTTCCTATTGCATTTTGCCGCGCATAATGGAAAATATACTGCTGCACAATGCCGCTTTCGCTGCCCAGCGCGCGTATCGCCCGCTCCGTTTCCTGCCGCCGTGCCTTTTCCCCGCCGAAATAAATCTCGCTCAGCGCGCGGCCTATCCATACGTCAACGGGGAATGCGTCCGTATGCCCAAGGCCGAACAGCAGCACGCAGTCCGCAACCTTCGGGCCAACGCCGTAAAACGTGAGCAGCTCCTTCCGCGCCGCGTCAAGCGGCATATCGCGCAGCGAGTTCAACTCGTATCCTTCCGCAATGCGCCTTGCGCTCTTTATTATATACGGCGCGCGGTATCCTGCGCCTATGGCTAAAAGTTCGCTTTCCTCCCGCGCGGCAATGGCATCGGGCTTTGGGAAAAGGAAGTACTCCTTGCCGTCAAGCTCCGCCCTTTCCCCGCAGAGCGCGCACAGCCGCTCCACTATTCCCGCAATGCGGCCAATGTTGTTGTTTGCCGAGATTATGAATGTTATAAGCGCCTCGAACGCATCCTGATTGAACACCCTTATGCCCGTTGCGCAAGGTATGCACATTTTAAGCTGCTCATCATGGCTAAGCCGTTCCTCTATGGCGGCGTAGTCGCGTTCCAAATCAAAATAATGTATCCAGTCCGCTGCTTCCCCTTCCGCGCAGGGATATATGCTCAGCGTGTCCCCCGCCTGCCTTGCGTGGACAACCCTGCCCAACGCGGGCGCGGTAAAGCCGCCGTTATCCTCATGCCAGCGGAAGCTTTGCCCGCATGCGCAGCTGCGTGAAAGATCGAGCCTGTCTATGCCGTCCACATACAGCGTGTTGTTTACAACCGTGCTGTGCTTATACATGCTTATTCACCTCCGCCGAGCATGCCGCCCGTAACATCCGGCGTGGGCGTGGGCACAGCCGTTGCCGTTGCGGCGGGGGTATCCATAGGCTCCGCCGTCTGTATGGGGGTCGGGTATACCCATGGTGAGGTTTCCGTCGGCACGGGCGTTGGCGTTGCGCGGTTAGGACGCTTGGTTGGTTTCGCCGTGGGCTTTATCGTTGCCGTGGGTTTCACCGTCGCCGTTGGTTTCACTGTTGGTGTCGGCGTGGGCTTGACCGTTGCGGTAGGCTCCGCTGTTGGTGCTGCCGTGGGCTTTGCCGTTTGCGTGGGCTGCACCGTAGGCGTAGGCTCCGCGGTCGGTTCCGCCGTGGGCTGTTCAGGCTCCGCCGTGTCGCTCATCTCGGGCGTTGGCGTGGGCTCGGCCGCGTTTGCGCCGCCGTTAGCCTTGCTCAGCATTACTATCAGCGCTATGTTCAGCGCCGCGCTGAGTATAAGCAGCACCGCCAGTATGCCTATCGTGCGCTTGAACGCGCGCCTTGTTCTCATAATGGTCATAGTCTCACTTCCGTTTTATTCCGCATTTGCTTGGGCTATAAGCGCGGCAATGTATTGTCCCTCGGCGCTGTCCGCCGCGTACTCATCCGCAAGCTTTATCGCAACCGAATATACGCTCAGCTTAACCTCGTCCCCGTAATGCGTAATTTCGCCCTTGGCGTTTTCCGCTATGATATACGGCACGAAGCTGTGCTCCGCCTTCAGCGCGGCAATGTTATCTATATTCGCCGCAAACAGCGCCATTCCGTCAGCAACGGCGGATACCTTATCGTACTTAGCTCCGTTTTCGGTATAATATGCTCTCTGCTTTTCGCCGTCCGCTATAACGCCGTATTCCTTTATGGTATATCCGGCAATGGTTCCGCCGTCGTGCGCGGCAATATCAATGCCGAAGCGCACCCTTATGCCGTAATCGCCCGTCAGCTTAATCGCCGCGCCGTAATAGCTCAGCGAACCCTCAAGCCCCGTAGGCTCGTCAAACTGCTCCCCGCTGCCCTGGAATATCAGCATGGAATACCGCGCGGAGATATAGCCTACGCCGCTTGCGGTATTTACCTTGTGCCAGCCCGGCGCGGCGTTGGCCTCTATCAATCCAAGCACAACGCCCTTATTTGCCGTATATACCGGATCCGTTCGGCTGTCAGGCGATTTACGCACCGTTATACTGCTGCTTATATTCGCCGTGGTAACCTGCACAGCCGTTCTTTCAAGCGTGCTTGCCGCAATGTAGCCCGATACGCCGCCGCAGCTCACATGCGCCCATTTGCCGCTTATTTCGTCCACAAATACCGTATTGCCCGCCTGTATGGTGGCTATCGCGTCCTCAGCGGCGTTCTTCTTTGCGAATACCCGCGCCGTACTGCCCAGCACCCGCGCATCGTATTTGACCGAAGGCTTCGCCTGTATCGCGGGGCGGGATATGTCCGAAGCAAGGGGAGCAATGGCGCTGTTGGGGTAATGGAAGGCGAGTATATCGCTTACGCTCTGCCCTTTAGCCGCACGATAGTTAGCCCCGTATTGGCTCAGCCCAACGCCGCCGCCGTAGCGCGCATGGCGTATAGTATAGCTTGTTACGGTATTGCCCGTATAATTCTTAATAAGCCAATAGCGCGAGCATGAACCCTTGGAGAAGAACCCAAGCGGCCTGCCGTTGTTCGGCTTTATGAAGAAATCGTTTTCTGTAAGATTGACCGTATACTGGCTTATATAGCCCGCTCCCGTTGCGTTTATGCCGGTGAAGGTTATATCTACCGAGCAGAAATGGTTGCACACCTGCCCCGGTGTTTTATCGCGGTGATGATGGCGGCAGGCTGCGTTATCGCACCGCGTTTCCATGCTTATGCCGCTCACGGTTGCCGCAGTAACCGAATATCCTGCCGAGTTGAGCGCGGGTATGAGCGCGTTTGTTATGAGCGACTGCACATATGTTTCGCTTCCCGAAGGCGATGCGGGTATTGTCACCGTTTCAACGTATTTGCTGGTTGAGGCAAGGTCGTATGCGTCCTCCCTCACGCTTTCCTCCCCGCAGAACTCCGTTCCGGACCATTGGTTGTTGGTAACTTCCGTCTCCCCGCCGTTGGTGCCGCCGAAGTGCACGCGAAGATACGCGCCGTTATAGTAAAGCGTTTGCCCCGCCGTGGCCTGCACAGCCGCGCGGCAAACATCCGTCATGCCGAAATATGCCTGGCTTGCGCTCGTGTCCCGCATATCAAAAACGCGCTTGGTGCTGCGGGATTTTATTGCGAACGCGCGTGAAACAATAGCCTGCGCCTGCTGCGCCGCGTCCCTGTATCCGGCGCCTACCTCCGCCGCGACAACGCCCTCAAGGTAGTCCTCGATATAAACCTCGTTCACAACATACAGCCCGTTCCAGTAGCTATCATAATTGCCGGACTTGGCGAAATAGTATACCTCCATGTCCCCGCGGTAGGTTCTGTCCGTAACGTCACTTCCCATGGATACGCTGCTCACCTTTACGCAGTTGTTCGCATCATCGCCCTCAAATTCCTTAAAGCTTACCGATGCGCCGCTATAAAGGAGCGTTCCGAACGCGGAATAAAGGCTTACGGCCGAATTTTCGGCCTTTACGGTATACGCCGCTTCATCCTGCGCAATAAATAGCGCATTGCCCGCCGCGTCATGCACGGCATAGCTGCCGTATATCCTTACGGTTGATTCCGAACGGTTCTTCTGGCTTATAAGCACGCGCACCTTGCGCACGTCCCGCACATCGTTGGCATAGGTGGATATCCTGCTCTGCTCTTCCAAGTACAGATGCCTCAGCTCCTCAGGCACCTCGGATTCGTAGTTCTCATCACCCTCGCCGTATATCTTTTCAGGCTCGGTATAGCCGTCGTCCGTAATACCCCCTAAGCCCGTGCCGCCCTCGGCTTGGGTGCTTTCGCCGCCGGTATTCGGCTCTATGGCCGTCCAGCCCTCCGCCATGCCCGTGCAGAAGGCGAACAGCATTGTTATAGTCAATACAAGTGCGAGTGCTTTCTTCATGGCTGCTCTCCTTTTACTCAGCGTGCATGCCGCGCGCCAGTTCGTATATCAGTATGCCCGCTGCAACCGCTGCATTGAGCGATTCCGCAAAGCCGTACATGGGCAATCTGTACTTGTGGCACATGTCCGCAACATTATCGCTCACTCCGTTGCCCTCGTTGCCTATAACAAGGCACATCCGCTCCGTTGCCGTGGGCAGCGTGCCTTCGCCCTTCAGGTGGCCGCACACAAGCGTATAATCCTGCCGTTTAAGCTTTTCTATCTCCGTTGGCAGATCGCCCTGCCATACGGGCATATGGTATATCGACCCCATCGCAGCGCGCAGCGGCTTTGGCGCGTACGGATCGGCGCAGCCGCTGCCAAGCAGCAGCCCTACCGCGCCCATGGCATCCGCCGTTCTGAGTATTGTGCCAAGGTTGCCCGGGTCCTGCACCGCGTCCAGCGCAACAATAAGCCCCTCCGGATAATATTCCGGCACGGGCACGCACGGCGTTTTTACCGTTGCACAGACCCATTGCGGCGTTTCCGTAAGGGTAAGCGTTTCCATAACGCTGCGCTTTAATGTATATACCCTTGCGCCCGCCCCTTCAAGCACGGCTGCCATAAGCTCGTGCCCTTCTTCGATAAAGGCTTCGTGTATTTCCGCGCCCGATATCACGGCCTCGCGCACAAGCCTGTCCCCTTCAATAAAATGCAGACCCTGCTCCAGCCTGCCCTTCCTTGTGGCAAGCTGGCGCGCGCGTTTCACGGTTTCGTTGCGTGTACTTTCAATAAGCGGCATGGCAATTCTCCTTATCGGCCGTTAGTTCTTATCATTATAGCATAAACAGCCCCATTTTCAAAATCGCCAATATTATTAAATAAGTGTTAATTATATGTTGCCAAGTTTTAGATATGGTGGTACAATGGCAATGGTTCGCTGAGTTAAATGATTTAGCGGATACGTTATGAAAGGAGTCGCGAGGTAAATATGTACAACACCGTATTCTTTGCTGCATTGGTTCCCGCATTGAAGGGAAAAGTTATGTCCTCGCGGCCGTATAGCTGTATTCAGCCCTAAACGGGGCTTAATCGGCGCCATGTGATATCACGGCCGTGGACAAATGCAGTCTGCGGCTTTTTTGTTGCCGCGGGCAAGTTCAAATTCAGGATTGGAGGGATAATTCTTTGGAAGCATCCGCAACACAAAAGAACCGTAAGCTCAATTTTGCGCTGCTGAAACGCCTCACGCGCGGGAGCATAGGGTATCTGGCGCTGGGCGGGCTTTGCCTTATATTGGCAATAGCCGCGGCGTACATTGTGCCTATCGTAACAAGCTTTACTATTGACTATGTACTCGGCGACAAGCCGAGCAATCTGCCCACGTTCATAATGAACATTATCGATTCATGGGGCGGGCGGGACTTTTTGCGCAGCCATCTTTACATTTGCGCATTGGCCCTTATATTCTTCACGATACTCAACGGCGTTGCAACGTATTTCCGCCGCAGCTGCATAGCCAATGCATCGGAAACCGTGGCCATGACCACGCGGAATGCCCTCTATGAGCATCTTCAGGCCGTGCCGTATGATTACCATAAGCATGTTTCAACGGGCGATCTGGTGCAGCGCTGCACGTCGGACGTTTCAACCGTGCGCCGCTTCATATCCATGCAGCTTCTTGAAATGCTAAGGACCATAGTTATGGTGGTTATCGCAGCCGGCATAATGTTTTCCATCAATGTTAAGATGAGCCTTATTTCAATGGCGCTGCTGCCCGTGCTTTTCGGCGTAAGCTTCGTTTACTTCAAGGGAGTTAAAAAGCAGTTCACATTGAGCGACGAAGCAGAAGGCGTGCTTTCGGCAACATTGCAGGAAAACCTGACGGGTGTTCGCGTTGTGCGCGCATTCGGCCAGCAGAAGGATGAAATAGAGAAGTTCGACCGCTGCAGCCGCGACTTCAGGGACAAAACATTCCATCTTTCCAAAATGCTTGCCGTGTATTGGGGCGGCAGCGACGCCATGGGATACCTTCAGATAGCCATCTCCCTTATGGCAGGCATAATAATGGCCGTTAAGGGCGAAATAACCCTTGGCGATATGCTCATATTCACCACATATACAGGCATGCTCACCTGGCCCGTGAGGCAGCTGGGCAGGATACTGGCGGACCTTGGCAAGGCAAGCGTATCATTGGGCAGGATAGACGAAATACTTTCCGCCCCGGCAGAGGAGGAGCCCGGCGCTGCGCTGAAGCCCGAAATACACGGCAAGGTTGAATTCAAGCATGTATGCTTTGGCTACGATAGGTTTGACGATGTTCTAAGCGACATTTCATTCACAGCCAACCCCGGCGAAACAATAGCCATACTCGGCTCCACCGGCAGCGGCAAAACCAGCCTTGTGCAGCTTTTGCAGCGGCTTTACACCTGCACCGCGGGCGAAATAGACATAGACGGCGTGAACATAAACGACATTGAGCACGGCCATTTGAGGAAGAACATAGGCATAGTGCTGCAGGAGCCGTTCCTCTATTCCCGCACCATAATGGAAAACATACGCATGATAGACCCGCGCATGAGCGAGGAGCAGGTGCATGAAGCGGCGCGCATAGCCTGCGTACACGACGTTATAGAGGGCTTTGAAAACGGATACGACACAGTGGTCGGCGAACGCGGCGTTACCCTTTCCGGCGGGCAGAAGCAGCGCGTGGCAATAGCCCGAATGCTTATGCAGAACGCGCCCATATTGATATTTGACGATTCAATGAGCGCGGTTGATACCGAAACGGACGCATCCATACGCGCCGCGCTGAAGCACCGCCGCGAAAGCACCACCACCTTCATAATATCCCACCGCATAACTACCCTTTGCGAAGCGGACAAAATACTGGTGCTGGAGCACGGCAGGCTGGTTGAGCAGGGCACGCACGAGGAGCTTATAGCCAAGCCCGGCCTTTACCGGCGCATAGCGCGCATACAGAACGCGCTTGAAGAAGAATTGAAGCAGGAAGGGGACGGCAGCAATGAGTAATACCGCAATGCAGGAGCAGGATTACGAAAAGGACGTAAAGGTTGATTTTTCGATATGGAAACGCCTTCTCTCCTATGTTTTCCGCTATAAGAAAACGGCGATAGCGCTTATGCTCTGCAACGTGGGCATAGCGGTGATAGACATTCTTTATCCGCTGATGAGCCAATACGCCATAGATAACTTTGTTGAAAAGGGCACCACCGCGGGCATAGGCTGGTTCATAGCGCTCTACATAGCATTTATCGCCCTTCAGGCACTCGGCGTATATTCCTTCATAGTGAAGGCGGGCAAGCTTGAAATGAGCGTATCCTACGATATGCGAAAGGAAGCGTTCCAAAAGCTTCAGGAGCTTTCCTTCTCCTTCTATGACCGCACGGCCGTGGGCTACCTTATGGCAAGGATGATAAGCGACGTTGGCAGCCTTTCCGAAATGATGGCATGGAGCTTCGTTGACCTTCTGTGGGCGTCCACATACGTTATAGGCGTTGTAATAGCCATGTTCGCAATGAACTGGAAGCTGGCGCTGCTTATAATGATAGTCATTCCCCCGCTGGCGGTTATATCCGTATTCTTCCAGAAAAAGATACTGAAGTATCAGCGCAGGGTAAGAAAGACCAATTCCCGCATAACCGGCGCATTTAACGAAGGCATAATGGGCGCAATGACCACAAAGACCCTTGTGCGCGAGGATGCGAATTATTCGGAATTCAAGCAGCTTTCTTCCGAAATGAAACGCGACTCAATCCGTTCCGCCCTGCTCAGCGCGCTGTTCATGCCAATAGTCATGTTCTTAGGCTCAATAGGCACGGCGATAGCGCTGCACCGCGGCGGCATAGACGTTATGGGCGGGATAATCACGTTCGGCACGCTTTCCGCGTTTATATCGTATGCCACCAACTTCTTTGAACCCATTCAGCAGCTTGCGGGCATTTTGGCGGAAATGCAGAGCGCGCAGGCAAGCGCGGAGCGCGTGGTATCGCTCATCGATACTCCGTGCGAAATAGTGGATTCCCCCGAGGTAGTCGCCAAATACGGCGACAGCTTCAACCCCAAGCGCGAAAACTGGGAGCCCATAAAGGGCGATGTCGATTTCGAGCACGTAAGCTTTGCCTATAAGGAAGGCGAAAAGGTGCTGAAGGACTTCAATCTGCACGTTAAGGCGGGCGAGACGATAGCCTTAGTTGGCGAGACCGGCGCGGGCAAGAGCACCATAGTCAACCTTGTTTGCCGCTTCTATGAACCCACCGAGGGCCGCGTGCTTATAGACGGACGTGACTACCGCGAGCGCAGTCAGCTTTGGCTGCAATCAAGCCTGGGCTACGTGCTGCAAACGCCGCACCTTTTCAGCGGCACAATAGCGGACAACATACGCTACGGCCGCAAGGACGCCACCGATGAGGAGGTTCGCGCGGCGGCGCGCATGGTGCATGCGGAGGAATTTATACTGCGGCAGGATAAGGGCTACGATACAGAGGTTGGCGAAGGCGGCGTAAGGCTCTCCACGGGCGAAAAGCAGCTTATCTCCTTTGCCCGCGTAATACTGGCAGACCCGCGCATATTCGTGCTGGACGAGGCCACAAGCAGCATAGATACCGAAACCGAGCAGCTTATTCAGGACGCCATAACCACCGTGCTCGATAACCGCACAAGCTTCATCGTTGCGCACAGGCTTTCCACCATCCGCAATGCGGACAGGATACTGGTAATACGCGGCGGCGAAATAACCGAGCAGGGTACGCACAGCGAGCTGATAGCCAAGCACGGCTATTATTACGACCTGTACACCACCCAGTTCCGCGAGGAAGCATCGGACGCGATACTGAGCGAGTAAACCCGCGTCAGGAGGAATGAGCGGCATCATTCCTCTTTTTTCATGCCGTGCAAAACGGATATAAAAATGCGGCGCAGAGCGATAGCTCCGTGCCGCCTTGTTTGTTTTACTTTATATATACCCTTGGCGGGCGGGCCAGTATGCGGGCAATAATCTCGTTCTTGTTGGTTCCGGCAAGGGCTGCGGCTTCGGGAATATCCATTGTGTTATCCCTGCCGCTGCCGTAAATCACGGCCTCGTCCCCTTCGGCAACGTTTGCAACGTCCGTAACGTCCGCCATGCATTGGTCCATGCATAATACGCCCACCAGCGGGCATTTCATGCCGCGTATGGTAACGTAGCCCTTGTCGCGCATGTTGCGCGGGTAGCCATCGGCATAGCCGAAGGGCAGCGTTGCTATAACGGAATCCCGCGCGGCGCGCCACAGGTAATCATACCCAACGCCCTCGCCCGCCTTTATGCGGTGCAGCTGCGATATGCGCGTTTTGAAGGCCATTGCCTGCGTGACCTCAATATAGCCCTTATGGAAGCCCCTAAGGCCGTATACAAGCGCGCCCGGGCGCACCATGTTGAGCCTGTATTCGGGGTAATCAACGGCGCTTATGCTGTCCGTAATGTGCTTATACTTAAAGCTCACGCCCCGCTTTTCAAGCGCGGCTATAATGCCCATAAGCTTGGTGAACTGCTTTTCGTCCTCCTCCGCATTGACCAGCGCAAGGTGGGAGAATATGCCCTCCACCTCTATGCCTTCGGTATTGCATATGGCGTAAAGCTCGTCAACGTCGTCTATGCCAAGGCGATGGAACCCCGTATCCACCTTCAGGTGAACCTTTGCCCTTTTGCCCAACGCCAGCGCGGCCTTGCCCAGTATCTTGGCCTGATGCTTTGAAAATACGGTCTGCGTTATGTTGTTTTCGGCAACTATGCCAAGGAGCCTGTCCGGCGTATGGCCGAGTATAAACAGCGGATAATCCGCATATGCTTCGCGCAGCTCAATAGCCTCGCTCAGCGTGGCAACGGCAAGATACCTTGCCCCGTGCTCCATAAGCGTGGGCGCAACGCCTACCGCGCCCAGCCCGTATGCATTGGCCTTAACCACCGGCATTACCGCAACGTCCGGCCCCACCATTTGGCATATGGCGTCCATATTCGCGCCTATCGCGCGCAGATCAACCTCTACCACAGTATCCCTGAGTATCATTATATTCCCCTCCTTACGCCTTCGCTTCGTCCTCGTCAAGCAGCCTGAGCGCACCCAAAACGTTCATAAGCACGCCGTACTTTATGCACTCCTCATCCGGGGCGAAGTTTTCGTTATGCAGCGCCTGCGGCAGGGCTTGGCCCTCTTTATATGTGCCAATATTGAAGTACACGCCGGGCACCTTGGACGTGAAGTACGCAAAATCGTCCGCGCCAAGGCTTGGGTCGTCCATGAATATTACGCTGCCGCGGCCTATTTCCTTTTCAGCCACGTCCGCAATGGCAAGCGAGGTTGCAACGTCGTTCACAAGGGGAGGATAACCGTCGTTCATTATTACCTCCGCGCTTGCGCCGAAGGCAGCCGCCGTGTTTTCGGCAATGGTTTTAACGTGCGCCTTTATAAAGTCCCTTGTTTCAAAGTCCAGCGCGCGTATGGTTCCGCCGAGCTTCACCTGCCCCGCGCACACGTTTTCCTTGCTGCCGCCGTGTATTGTGCCTATGGTCACTATAACGGGCGTGGTGGGCGCGGCGAAGCGGCTGGATATGGTTTGCAGCGCCAGCACAATGTGCGACGCTACGACTATTGCATCGATGCCCTGGTCGGGGTGCGCGCCGTGGCACGCAACGCCGTTTACGTTTATAATAAGCTCGGTGGTGGATGCATTCATGCGGCTTTTTGCAAGGTGTATGCAGCCCGTTGGCACGGTCGGGTCAACGTGCATGCCCATTACGCGGGTTATCTTGGGGCTGTTCAGCCCATCGTGCGCAATCATGCGCTCCGCCCCGCCTATGGTTTCCTCCGCAGGCTGGAAGAAAAGCTTCACCGCGCCCTTGAGCTCGCTCTCCATGGCCTTGAATATCTTTGCCGCGCCGAGCAGAACGGTTGTGTGTATATCATGCCCGCAGGCGTGCATAACGCCCTTGTTCACCGATGCATAGGGCAGCCCCGTGCATTCGGTTATGGGCAGCGCGTCAATATCCGCGCGTATGGCTATGCCGTATTTTGCGTCCTTGGGGCCAACGGTTGCAATTATGCCGTGCCCGGCAACGCCGGCCTCGTATGGTATGCCCAGCTTATCAAGCTGAGTGCATATCGCCTTTTCGGTGCGCTCCTCATGCTCGGAAAGCTCCGGATGCATGTGCAGGTCGCGCCTGATTTTTACCAGTTCTTCAAACTCGTCCTCTACCATTGCCTTGATTTGTGCGCTGTTCATATGGTTCAACCTCCGCATGGGCCAAATAATATATAAAATGATACACTATTGCGCCGCAATGGGCAATGGGGAAATGCGGACCGCGCGAATGGTTAAGCTGCTCTACCCCCCCTGCACACTATCGTCACTTGCGTCACTATCGTCGAAACAGGCTAAATGTCTGGCTTTTTTCTCCGACGCAGCTTCGACGATGAATTTCTGCGTCGAAGCACGGGGCTTGCGCAAGCAGTGAAATCCGTTCTTCATAAGGCTCCCCTTTACGGGAAGCTGTCGGCGTAGCCGACTGAGGGGTTGACGTAAACAACAGCAGCCTCGCTGCAACCCCTCCGGCTTTCGCTACGCGAAACCCACAACGCTGGTTGGAATATGGTCGTCTTGCTACGCTGCCGCTTGCAATACTCCCTATTCCGCCCGATTCTCCCCTCGCTGCATCGCCCACTGGGCGCGCTCGGCTCGAATCCCCTTTCAGGGCAGGCTTAATATGTAAGCTTCTAAAGCGCACTATAAGGCGCCACCGCTTGCGGGGGAGCTGGCAATACGCCGTAAGGCGGATTGTCTGAGGGGGAACAGTAAAACAGCTTGGCAGCTTCGAGCCGTTCCCCTTTCGTCACGGCTGCGCCGCGACACTTTCCCCGTAAACGGGGACAGCTTTAAGGCGTGTCACCACGATCAGGTGAAAGCTACCGCCTTCGCTATATACTATTTCTATATACCTCTCTTTGTTAATCTTTAGTCACTACTGTACATAAGACAGCACA
>ERZ1026844.1179-NODE-1179-length-16489-cov-4.960387_pt1 | contig 16489 bp, 15 predicted proteins | sample MGYA00380152_ERZ1026844 | MGnify/ENA primary metagenome ERZ1026844 (study PRJEB33269, sample SAMEA4719788) | human gut metagenome | biome: human-associated habitat; feature: organic feature; material: feces | place: Cameroon | collected 2013-10 ... | reverse complement strand
CTAAAGCCGCCGCCGCTTGCGCTGAGCTGCACGGTAGAGGGCGAAAAACCTATGCCGTGCGGAAGCTCCTGCCGTGCGCGAGCTTTGGCTAAAAGCTCGTCTGCGTATTCTAAAACGTGTTCATATCCGCTTTTTGCCCTTATTGCGTTGGGATTGGAGCGGCGATTGGTGAAGTCGTATGAAAAGCCTTCGCCCTGCTCCGAAAGCCAGAAGCGCAGGGCGTTTGCCGTTGCCTGCCGCGCTTCGTCGTCCGTGAAGCCGGAGGGTTTATTGTTGGGATAGCCATACATGAGTATGGAGTTTATACCGGCAAGCGTACTTCCCGAAAAGACAGAAGATGGGGAAGTTGCGGTATATGTCTGACCATGCGGGTTCCCCGCAGAATGCTCCACGCAGTAGACAACCTCGCCTGTCTGCTCGATCCAATGTTTCGGCGTGTTCAAGTCATGCCATCTGCCGTCCTTGTAATACTCTAAGTAGTCAAAGGCGCTGTTGGTCTGACTCTCGATGGTGACGGTGCTGCCCGCGGCAAATGCGCCGCCAAAGGGTATGACGCCGATAAGCGTCAGCAGGCACAGAAGCAGTGCCATAAGTCGTTTTGCTTTCATGCTGTTTCCTCCGTGATTTGTAGTTTTATGTGAAAAACGCCGCGATTGCGGCATTTCAAGCGAAAAGTTTCTTTACCAGCCAAAAACAAGATGGACGTGGACGTGCGCGGCGAAGCCTTGCTCGTTGCGCGGTTGATATGAGACGCACTCATGCGGCTCTCTTATACAGCAAAGCTCCGTTAAGGCACTAAGAGCTATTCTTTTTTGGCTGGTAGTTCTCTTTTTGGCTGGTTAAGGGGGAGAGTGTGAGGTGAGCGCCGGTGGGCCAAAGGCGCATCAAAACCATCCGGTGAATGGTTTTGAAGGCGGCGAACGGGCAAACTGCCCCAGTTTGCCCCGAGTCGAGCGAAGCGAGGGGGGAAACAGAAGCTCTACCTTGCTTTTCTATCGGTAAAAGGGCAGACCTCCCCCTTGGCGTAAACGCTCATTCTTTGAACACGGTGCATTTTTCGAGACCGCAGCACTTTTTCTTTTCATCGAAGTACAGGCAGTAGGGACAATCCCGCTGCTTCGCTGTCTGTTGCCGCCGCTTGTCAAAGCGGGGTTTCTGCTGCATCATGCGCTCATACGCGCGTTCCTCCTTGCCCTCGGTAAAAAACATGGCAGCTCACCTCCTTTTCGATTTCGGGATACAAACAAAGACGCCCGCGCTTTTTTACGACACGGGCGTCAGCGTTCCATTTCTCTGCTGCGCTCTCGCTTTTGGTAAAGCTCCAGCGCCTTGAATATGGTTTCTTCTATCTTTTCGGGCGTTGTTCCCTTGGGGAAGTATTTTTCAAGGCGTTCCTTTGGCAGCTTGTAGACCTCCTTTTGATTAGGCTTTTCCTCCGAGAGAATGGAGAGCATCACATCGTCGTTCAGCCTTCCTTCTTGACTGAACTTCTTGATTTTGATGGCTTGTGCAAGCGACGGAGTGCAGACCTCGCTTTCCATCGTCATGAGCAAAGATTCCTGTTCATCTTTTGGCAGGTAGGATAGCTCCACGGCGGGGCGAAACGCTATTTTGCCCTCGTCCACCATTTGCAGCAGGTCGGGCGTTAGATCGGTTAGGCGAATGTAGCGGCGTACTTGCTCATGGCTATCGCCGCTTTTTTCAGCAAGCAATTCGCGCGAAGTCAACTTCTGCACCATTGGTGCAGAAGTTAAATCCGTTCTTTCACCTTGCTTTCGTTTCATCGCGTCCAGCTTCATCTTATACGAAAACGCCTTTTCACTCGGCAATAGGCGTTCCCGCTGGAGGTTGGAATCCACCATAAAGATGATAGCTTCATCTCTATCCATATTGCGGACAATGACAGGCATTTTCTCCATGCCCGCAAGCTCACACGCCTTTTTTCGCCTGTGTCCGCTGATAAGCTCATATCGCCCGTCATCCTTTTGCCGCGCCACGGCGGGCGACAATACGCCAAACCGCTTTACGCTTTCCACCATTTCGCTCATAGCGTCGTCCATATCCACATGAAAGGGGTGGTCGGGAAAGCCGTCTATTTCCGCTATGGGAATATCCTGTACGCGCTCCTTTTCCGCTTCGGCGCGGCTTTCCTCCGTGGAGAACAGATCATCGAGCGAGGTCAGCTTTATGCTTCTCTTGCTTTCTGCCATCGCTTAAAACCTCCTTTGTCAATGCTTCGTATGCTACCGCCGCTTTGCCGTGCGCGTCATGGGAATAGATGCTTTTGCCCTCGGCGCTCGTTTCAGCGGCTTTGATAGCAAGCGGTATTTCCGTTTTGAACACGCGGAGTTTATCCCCGTAGTTATCGCGGAGCAGGGACGAAATCTCCTTTGCAAAATTCGTGCGGCTGTCCACCATTGTGAGCAAAGCGCCCTCGATTTTGAGGTTGGGATTGATGTTCCTTTTGACGCGGTTGATGGTCTGTAAAAGCTGGCTCATTCCCTTTGCGGGGAGATAGTGGCTTTGTACTGGAATAATGACGCTGTCCGCCGCCGCAAGCGCATTGACCGTAATCATGCCCAAGCTCGGCATACAGTCAATGAGAACATAATCGTACTTGCCCTTAACCTCTTTCAGATAGTTCCGCAACACGATCTCGCGGCTCATGGTGTTGACAAGCGATACCTCCATAGCGGATAGCTCGATGTTGGCGGGCATGAGGTCAACGCCCTCCGCATGGTGCAAAATGCCCTCGCCCGGCTCGATCTGTTCTTCCATGATAACCTTGCTCATAATGGTGGCGAGGGAAACAGGGAGCTTGTCCGGCTCGTTCCAGCCAAGGGAATCCGTCAGGTTGCCCTGTGCGTCTGCATCTATAAGCAGCACCTTCTTTCCCTGTCGCGCAAGCCCGATGCCGAGATTGACGGTGGTTGTGGTTTTGCCCACGCCGCCCTTCTGGTTGGCGAGGGCGATTACTTTGGTCATGTGGTTGTCCTCCTTGTCATTTTTGATATGAAAAGAGCCGCTTGCTATTGCAAACGGCTCGATTGTTCGATATTATCTATAAATTGTAGGTTAGCTGTGAGTGCTGTCGCCTGTGCGCTGAGTTATTTTTTGTGCGAGGATTTATCAAAGGTGGTTGCTTTCTCCGCCAAACAGCCCGGAATCGTAGAGATTCCGGGCTGTTTTCATGCTTCCTCGATTCCGCTTGAGGCTGCGCCTCAACATCAAAAACCGTCTGAAATTTGGAGAAATTTTCTCCGGTTGCCACCAAATTAGCGGCGCGTGATCGGTGACACCGACAGCTTGTTAAGCGCTTCGAGCACGGTCCGCTCGTCCGCATGCTTGCAGCGCTCCCGCGCTTCTGCCGCATAGCCTTCGTAATCAACGACGGGGCGACATGCCCGCTCAATGCAAGCATCGTGGCCGTTGTGTACCTGCACGAGTATCAAGTAGATCCGAAAATACAGCGCGGCGTCCCACGGACAGTCCACGCATCGTAAGCAAAAAATTGTGCTTGCCATTCCCATAAATCTATATTATAATATCAATAAAATTATATCAGTAAATTTTTACTGATAAATACTGTCGAAGGATGATGGTTATGGAAAAAGTATACGCACAGGTTATCGATACCAACGACCTGACTGACGCGCTGACTCGGTGCCGCGCTGCTCAGCGAAGATTTGCTGAATACACACAGGAGCAGGTGGATCGCATTTTTCTTGCCGCCGCTTCCGCTGCCAATCGGATGCGCATCCCGCTGGCCAAACTCGCCGTCGAAGAAACGGGCATGGGCGTGGTCGAGGATAAGGTCATTAAGAACCATTTTGCTTCCGAATACATTTACAACGCCTACAGAGATACCAAAACCTGCGGTGTGATCGAGGAGGATCCGGCCTACGGCATCCAAAAGATTGCGGAACCGATCGGCGTGGTCGCCGCTGTGATCCCAACGACCAACCCCACCTCCACCGCCATCTTCAAGGCGCTGCTGTGCCTTAAGACCCGTAATGGCATGATCCTCAGCCCGCACCCAAAGGCAACAGACTGCACCATCGCGGCGGCAAAAGTCGTGCTGGAAGCGGCCGTTGCTGCGGGCGCACCGGAAGACATCATCGGGTGGATCGATCAGCCGGCGCTGGAGCTGAGCAATCAGCTGATGCGTGAGGCGGATCTGATCCTTGCCACCGGCGGTCCCGGCATGGTCAAGGCGGCCTATTCCTCCGGCAAGCCTGCGCTCGGCGTCGGCCCCGGCAATACCCCTGCGCTCATTGATGACAGCGCCGACCTTTTGCTGGCGGTTTCCTCTGTGATCCACTCGAAAACGTTTGACAACGGCATGATCTGTGCTTCGGAGCAGAGCGTTGTGGTTCTCGACAGCATTTACGATGCGGTCAAAGCGGAGTTCCTTCGGCGCGGCTGCTACGTCCTGAACGCCGAGGAAGCCGAAAAACTGCGCGGCGTGATTCTCATCAACGGCGTGCTGAACGCAAAGATCGTCGGTCAAACAGCGCATGATATTGCCGCGCTGGCAGGGATCAATGTGCCGGAAAAAGCAAAGATCCTGATCGGTGAAGTCGAATCGACCGAGCTTTCCGAGCCGTTCGCGCACGAAAAGCTGTCTCCGATCCTGGCGATGTATCGCGCTGCGGATTTCAGTGACGCACTGCAAACGGCAGACCGGCTCGTCCGCGACGGTGGCTACGGCCATACCGCCTCCATCTATCTTGATGAAGTCAACCAAAAGGAAAAACTCGTCGCATTTGCCCATGCGATGAAGGCCTGCCGCGTTCTTGTCAATACGCCCTCCTCACAAGGCGGCATTGGCGATTTGTATAATTTCAAGCTGACGCCTTCTCTGACCCTCGGCTGCGGAAGCTGGGGCGGCAACTCGGTGTCTGAGAACGTGGGCGTTCACCAGCTGCTGAACATCAAAACCGTCGCGGTCAGGAGGGAGAATATGCTTTGGTTTCGCGCACCGGAAAAGACCTATTTCAAAAAGGGCTGCCTGCCTGTCGCGCTCAACGAGCTGGAAGATCACAAAAGAGCGTTCATCGTCACAGACACGTTCCTCTATCAAAACGGCTATACGAAGCCTATCGAGCAGAAGCTCGACGAAATGGGTATCACGCATACGACGTTCTATAACGTTGCACCCGACCCCACGCTGGCATGCGCCAAAGAGGGCGCAGCACAGATGGCGGCGTTCCGGCCGGATCTCATCCTTGCGGTAGGCGGCGGATCGGCAATGGACGCAGGAAAGATCATGTGGGTCCTCTACGAACATCCCGACGTAGATTTTCAGGACATGGCGATGCGCTTCTGCGACATTCGAAAGCGCGTCTACACCTTCCCGAAGATGGGGGAGTGCGCCTATTTTGTCGCGATTCCCACCACCGCCGGCACCGGTTCCGAAGTCACGCCGTTTGCTGTCATCACAGATGAGGTCACGGGCGTGAAATATCCGCTGGCGGACTATGAACTGCTGCCGAAGATGGCGATCGTGGATGCCGATTTGATGATGAACGCCCCCAAAGGTCTGACTGCCGCTTCCGGCATCGACGCGGTGACCCACGCACTCGAGGCCTACGCTTCCGTCATGGCAACGGACTACACCGACGGTCTCGCCCTCCGCAGTCTGAAGCTGATTTTTGAAAACCTGCCCAGGGCCTACGCCAACGGTTCCGGCGATCCACGCGCGCGGGAAAATATGGCGAACGCCGCCTGCATGGCCGGTATGGCCTTTGCTAATGCGTTTCTTGGCGTATGCCACTCCATGGCGCACAAACTCGGGGCATTTCACCATCTGCCCCACGGCGTAGCCAACGCTCTGATGATCGATGAGGTTCTGCGCTTCAACGCCGCCGAGGTCCCGGTCAAGATGGGGACTTTCCCGCAATATGACCATCCGCATACGCTTGCTCGTTATGCGGAGATCGCCGACTACCTCAAGCTCGGCGGCAACACCGATGCGGAAAAGCTGGAACGTCTGATCGCCGCGGTCGACGCGCTCAAGGAACAGGTCGGCATCAAAAAGACGATCCGCGACTATGGCATTGACGAGACGGACTTCCTCAACCGGCTCGACGCGATGGTCGAGCAGGCCTTTGACGACCAGTGCACCGGCGCAAATCCCCGCTATCCCTTGATGCACGAGATCCGGCAAATGTATCTTAACGCCTATTACGGAACGCGGGAAACCGTGTGATCCGAGCTGCAAGCGAGCAGAACAAGGGACTCTCTCATACGGTTAGAACGCCGTCAGAGACAGTCCCTTTTCGCGACGCGGCGGCACATAAGCAGCGACGCCGTGCAAACAGCGGTGCGCAAACGGCATTTCCCCAACGGTCTCGATTGAAAACTGCCAAAAAGCCTAACGATTCCCGGCAGGCTTTTCTATGGTGCGTTTCCCTATCGTGCGTTTTCCTATTCGATCTCGATGCTGCCGCCATCCTCAAGCGTGCGATTATCCAGCAGGATCAGCTTTTCTGCCAGCAGCCGCGAGAATCCCGCGACCATCGCCGTAGATGTGATGAGTTCCTCCGTGGTCTGCACCGCAGGCTCCCTCGTATCCGCATGATCCAAAATCACGGCGCCTGCAAGCCGCACCTGATCGACAAAGTACCTTGCCGTCAGACGATGCCGCTGCACAAACGATTCATATGCCTCCCGAATGCTCTGCTCGTCCTCTCCGGCCGGCAGCAGCTTTTGTATCATCGACATGTTCAGGCTCTGCTTAAGCGTACAGATCATAATCAAGCAGGCGATGTGCAGCCGATAATACCGTTTCTTTTTCGGTCCCGGCAAAAACCCCCTGCGCACATAATTATTGATCGCAGCGCCCGTGATCACCTGCTCTTCTTTCAGCTCGGGCGGCATATAGTCGAGATACTCCATGAGCAGATCCACCACCTGCTCCATGTACAATCCCATATTCGGAATACTCTCCCATTCCGGAAGATGATACCGAAGCAAATACTTTTCCCAACGGCGAAGTTTTCCTGCGATCAGTTGTTTATCGTATGCCATCTTCTTCCCATCTCTCTCTTCATTTGCCCTTAGTATAACACGCGTCGGTTCTTCCTGCAAAGCTTTCCTGTCGTGTCGAACACTTGACACGTTAATCATGACGTGTTAATCTAATCTTAAAGATTAGATATTGGAGCCATTATGACTATGTTTAGCATTGTAACCGACACCTCGGCAAACCTTGACAGCGCCTATTTGAAGGCACACGATGTGACAGTCGTTCCCTTCACATTTCTTGTAGGCGATGAAGAACGCACCTGCATCGACACTGCGGCTTTCGACGGCGCTGCATATTACAACGCCATGCGAACGGGTGCATCGGTCCGCACCTCGCAGGTCACACCGCAGCGATATATCGAACATCTCCGCCCCCTGCTTGAGGGTGGAAACGACGTGCTTTATATCGGCATGTCCTCCGGGATCAGCGGCTCATTTTCCTCCGCATCCATGGCTGCGAAAGAATTGCGCAAAGAGTTCCCGGCGCGGACGATCCTGCTGGTCGACACGCTGAGCGCGTCTCTCGGCGAAGGGCTGCTGGTCATGCGTGCTGTGGATTGCCGGGAACAGGGCTTTACACTGGAAGAAACCGCGTCTCTTTTGGATCGTTTGCGTCATGCCATGTGCCAGGTATTCACTGTTGAAGACCTGAAATACCTGCGTGCGACAGGCCGCATTTCCAACATCAAAGCAGCGCTTGCGGCAGTACTGCATATCAAACCCATTTTGAAGGGCGACGTCGAAGGAAAGATCGTCTGCGCCGAAAAGGTTCGCGGCCGAAAGCGCTCCATTGAAACGCTCGCAGCGCAATATAACGAATATGTTCGAAGTGCAGATGCGCAGACGATCGGCATCGCGCACGCCGACTGTCCGGAAGAAGCGGAGCAGCTTGGCAAGCTGCTATGCCGGTACAACCCGCCGAAACGGATCCTGACCGTCTGCTATGAGCCCGTGACCGGCGCACATGTCGGCCCGGGGACGCTGGCGCTGTTTTTCCTCGGCGACGGCAGTTTCCGCAAGTGCGAGCAATAAGGCTCTGTAGCAAGAAAGGAGACGATCAATATGAGATCATCGAAAGAAAGGCTTGCCTATGTACTCCGCATTCTCTCTGCGCCGCCGCTCATGGCCGTTGTGCTGTTTGCAATTCTTTATGCAGGCAAACCGACGGCATTCGGCTCCGCATGGGATCTCGCCGTCCCCGTATTCGGATTGGCCCTCGTTCCTGCTTCCGCCTATCCCCTGTCCCTGCTTTTACCCTCCATCAGGCGCAGGGGCCGTGAGGGGCAGCGCAATCTCGCTTTTATCTGTTCTGCAGTCGGATATGTCGGCACATGGCTGTACAGTCTGCTGTCTGCATGCAGTGCGGCCGTTGCACTGATCTGTACGATCTACCTTCTGTCCGTCCTGCTGCTCCTTGCGGCAAACAAGCTGTTCCATATTCGTGCCAGCGGCCACGCTTCCGGCTTCGCCGGCCCCATGATCGTTCTCAGCGCGTCCTTCGGTCTCCCCGCACTGGCCGTCTGCGTTCCATGCTATTGTCTCGTACTCTGGTCCTCCGTCGTTTCCAAGCGGCATACCGTCTCGGAGTTCGTGCTCGGCACGGTTCTCTGCGCGGCTGCGTGCGGGATCAGTTATTTTCTGTTTTCAAGTCTCGGCCTGGTATGATATACTGTTGCAAGTGCAAGAAAGGATGAAATTTTATGGAAGAAACAGAATTTCGTTATGATACGCAGTTGCTGATCGAAGGAAACGGCCTCGATGAAGACCGCATCAGCGAATACTTTACAGAGCATTTTCAAGGGGACTGCCTGCTTGCCGTGGGCGACGATACCCTGATCAAGATCCACTTTCACACGAACGAGCCTTGGGACGTTCTGAAATACTGCTCGACGCTTGGCGAAATCTATGATATTGTAGTGGAAGATATGGATCGCCAGTCCCGCGGACTCAAGGGATAATCTTACCCCCATATCAGGTCAAGGAGTTACTATGCCGAACTATATCATCGCAACATCCTCTACCTCCGATCTGCCGAGAACGTATCTCGACGCACATCAGATTCCCTTTATCCCTTACAGCTATTCGGTCGGAGAACAGCTGTTTGAGGACGATTGCCGCGAAGAGACCCGCTTATCCGTTTATCAGGGAATGCGTTCTGGCGATCGCCTACGCACCTCCATGATCAACGCCTACCTGTACGCGGACTTTTTCCGTTCCCTGCTGGACAGTGGAAAGGATGTCATTTTTCTCGATATGTCGCAGAAGATGTCCGTTTCCTATGAAAACTCGAAGCAGGCTGCCGAGATGATCCGAGAGGAATACCCCGATCGCAGGCTCTACATCATGGACACGCGCTGCATTTCCGGCGGTCTTGGACTGCTCGTTTCCAATATGGTGGATCGCATGGAATCCGGCATGGGGTTCGACGAGGTCATTGCCTGGGGCGAAGAAAACAAACTCCGGATCGCGCACCGTTTTACCGTCGACGATCTTGAGTATTTGAAAGCCGGCGGCCGCGTATCGAACGCTGCCGCGCTGATTGGCGGAATGCTTCAGATCAAGCCCGTGCTCTATGTGCCGGATCGCGGCACGCTCGACGTCGCGCAAAAGGTTCGCGGCAGAAAGTCTGCGCTCAAAACCATCCTCACGGGTGTTTTGAACGACCTGGCGGAAATCGACGCCACCGGTGTTGAGGTCCACATTCTCCATGCCGACTGCGAGGCGGACGCTTCCTATGTACGGGATGAGATCCGAAAAGCACACCCGGAGATCGGGCCTGTCACGATCAGCGGGCTCGGCGTCGTTATCGGCGCGCATTGCGGTCCCGGGCTTTTGACGGTGTTCTATCTCTGCAACGGGCGCAGAGCGTGATCCTGCCCGTATGGGTGCAGCGCACAGCAGCGGTTTGCTTCGGCAGACCGCTGCTTTTGTTTGCATTGCTCCGATCGCAATTCCATAACTATCTCGCTTCCGCTTTTGGAAAACTTCTTTGTGCAAACGAATGCGGTGCTCTCTTCGATCTCCCTTCCATGAAACGAGGGCTATGACGGCCTGTAAACGGCCGAGAGCTTCCATTTCTTTACCTGCCCGATTACGCCGCAGCTTCAGAAAACGGCCGTTTGCAGCTCTTTCCCCCCCCTTATCAACGGCGATGACACGACGAACCATATCAAAAATCAAAACAGGATCGGGGACTGCGTCTATAGGCGTCTGTACGACTTCGACGGATCCGATCTGTTTGTATTCGAGGCCGGTTATATTTACACCTTTACGATGAATGTCAGCGAGGAAAATGCGAACGTCGAAGGACTATCAGTCCCGTTCGATGACTTCTGGGCGTTTTGCTCCACGCATTAAAAAATCCCGAACCGTCGGTTCGGGATCTTTTGTTTTGTTATTTACGCGAACGCTCCGCCCGACTTACCCCTTGTACTGGCTAAACATCCTGTCGGTCGCCTGACGGATCGCTTTGGTCACCTCCGCTACCTTGTCCGCATCCCAAGCATCCGGTTCGTTTCGCAGGAACGAAGTCTTGTCTACACGGTTATCGAACACGCCGACCGGGACATGGTAGGTTCTGCCGTGTGCCCGAACGGTGACGGTATTCTCCACTTCACTGGTCTTGATGAGATACTCCATATCATCGCAGCCGTAATCGCCCAGCATGACCTCCATGGGAACGCCGTGGTGCAGATTGGAGCCCGGGTCGTTCGGATCCGCTCTGTCCGCGTTTTTGCGGCGCGACTCTTCGGGTGTGACCCAGATATAGAGGATCACCGCCTGCTCCAAGATTTCAGGGCAGAACATTGACAACGAATACTGATAGCCAAATGTGCCGGTCAGCGGCATAGACGAACCGTCGGGACCGCCGCGCGCGCTCTCAATGATGATGGTTTTGTTTTCAAAGCTGTCGGGATACCCGGCGTGTTTTTCGTCAAGCATCTTACGGGCTTCCGTTTCCAGCGTTTCCGCGAGTTTGTTCCGGATACCCTCGTCCAGCAAGCCCAGTCTGGGCGGCAGCCCTGCGGCCTGACCCGCTCTGTCGAACCGATCAAACAACAGCTGGGCGGCGGAATCGGTCTTAATGATGTTCCGGTTCATGAGGTCATGGTAATCCTCATTGAGCAGATTGCACAGCGTTCCCCAGTCGCGGCCGTCGATGAACGGCGCTTCGCCCGGGTAGAAGATCCGCGCCTGTCCCAAGCCCTGAAGCGTATCGTCGATCCGCCGCATCATGTGGACATACGGGAAATCATCCAGCTGAAGGTTCTCACCGATATGGAATTCATCCTGCAATCTCTGCGGATCCACATGGGACATATAATTCCGCACTTCGGACTTTCCCGATGCGGGCAGAGCCTGCAGCAGAACCACTTTGAATACGTTGTTTTTCATGTTGTCTCCTTCTTGTTTCATTCAAATCAATATATCACATGCAGCCATTTGGTCTTGTCCACGGCGATCTCTCTGTGCCGATCAACATACGCAATGATCAGCTCGGCGATCTCTGTCGGCTGTTCCCGCACCAGTTCGCATGTCCGATACACATCGTATCCACCCGTCCCTGTCGCCCGGTAATTATTCAGGCACAGCGTCAGCTGCCGCTCCTCCGAAAGTTCCTCGCCGCCGTACCGAATGGACAGCACTCTATCCCCGACCGGTCGCCGCACATCCACGGTGACCTCCGCGCCGGAAAGATAATCGTAATTAAAATGCTGCTCGATCGGAACCAAAAAATCTTCGCTCACCCTGAGCGCGCCCTGCTTGTCTAAGGCAAAGTACGCAGCACTGCGTTCCAAGGCCAGTTTCAGCTGTCCCCGGTTTACACGGACGGTTTTCAACGTGTTCGGGAATACATAGGTCGACACAATATCGCGGATGGTGACATCGCGGTTCAGGCCCTTTACGATGTTTCCGAGGCTGGTGACTGAAAGCTCCGCACCGGAAGCCTCCAACTGCACCTGATTGAAAAAGTTGGCGATCAGGCTCCCGTTTGCGGCCATATCCAAGTGATCTGACGGAAAGAGCGGCGCATCCAAATGTCCCACAGGCGTATCGAACCACACCGCCGCCTCCGCTTCCAATGGCTGCAGCAGGCGCGCTGCCTCCTCATTTTCCGAATCGCCCGGCTCCATAAGGCGCGACACGGCGCTTACCCTCTCTTCCACCGCGACATCCATGCGAATGAATCGTTTCGCTTTATCCGGCGGCTGACAGGTATAGGTGCCGCAAAGGCACACATTTTCTGTCGCCATATGCTGATGTCCCGTCAAAAGCACATCAAAGCCGAGCTCCTCGCAGATACGGCAGCCCTGGTTCTCGTCCGTAAAGGTCACGCGTTCACCGGTCGTCAGATCCTTCTCAAACCCACCGTGGTAGATGCAGATGTTTACGTCCGTGTGCGCTTTTCGAAGCTCCGAAAGCGCATGCTTTGCGCCTTCAAACGCATCAGTCACGGTGATGCCGGCAAGGTTTTCCGGCTTTTCCCACAGATTGACAAAGTGGGTCACGACGCCGGTGATGCCGACGCGCAGGCCGTTCTCCAGTGTGACGACCGCCGTCTCCTCAACGCCATGGATGCCCTTTACATTCGCGCAAAGGCATGTTGCATGCAGCGCTGAAAGATATGTCTCGACGGCATTCTTTCCGTAATTGAAATCGTGGTTTCCAAGGGTAACAAAATCGTAGCCGCCGATGTTCATAACCTCAGCGATCAGTTTGCCGCCGCCCTCCCGCTGGTTATAAAGATAGTATGTGAACGGGCTCCCCTGCAGGACGTCTCCGCCGTCGATCACCAGCGTATTGCCGTCTTTTCGGAAATTCTGGATGCAGTTTGCCAAGCCGGAAGCGATTCGTTTCCCGCTGGCGTAATCTACGGGCGAAAAGCTTCCGTGTACGTCGCTTGTATAGTAGATTGTAAGCGTTTTCTTCATCGCGCCGTTTGTGTCGATTCGTCAACGAACGCCCCGCACATCATAGGGTGGCAGGGCGTTCGCACAATGTCTCGAAGGTCAAGCCCCGTGCGCCAGTTTTCGGCGGATCCTGGTAGAGACGAGCTCGATGATCAGAACCAGCACCATCAAACCCCACACAAAGGAGCCCACCATCGCCCAACGGCGGCTGTTCAGGCACTGCACCAGCGAAGCGCCGATACCGCCTGCACCGACGATACCAAGGGTCGTTGCATCCTTGAGGTTGATGTCGAAGCGATAGATTGTGGTGGAGATAAAGCTCGCAGTCAGCTGAGGAATGACGCCGTAACGGATTTTCTGGAACGGCGTGCAGCCCATAGCGTCCAAGCTCTCCAAAATGTGTGTATCCAGGTCCTCAATGGCCGTGATATACATTTTTGATATCATACCGATAGAACAGACCGACTGCGTGATCACACCGCAGGCAGCGCCCGGCCCGGTCACGCGGATCCACATCAGCGCCCAAACGATACTCGGGATGGTACGTATCATCAAGATCAATATGCGTACCGCATACGCTATGGGTTTCGGCATGATATTGAACGAGGCAAGAAACGCGAAGGGAATCGCAAGCACCGCGCCGAACAACGTTCCGAGCACGGCAATCGCGATGGTCTGAAGCAGCAGATACGGTACGTCCGTCGCCTTCGTGCCGAACAGCAGGTCGGTATCCGGACTGAACACGCCGTGAAGCACGCCCTTTGCGACCTCCGTTCCGGTGACGGTAAGGCCGGTAAACCGAATGTCCTTTGCGGACCAACCGACCAAAAGCACGATGACCAACACGATAGCGAGATACAGCAACCACTTTCTCGGGCGGTTTGCGTACATCTCCGCGACCGTGAGCTTCCGATCAAGCACCTGCTCCAGTGCCTCTATGCTTCTTTTCTTCTTTTCCATGCTGCTCCTCCCCGTCAGCTCAGCTTTTTCCGCAGGTATTCGCTGAAGAAGTCGATCGCAACGACGACGACAAACAGCGAAAGGAGCACCATGCCGAGACTGTTATAATCTCTCCAGCCGATGCGCTCATTGATGGTGATGCCGAGTCCGCCGGCGCCGACATAACCGAGGATCGCGGACGCACGCACATTCATCTCAAAGCAGTACAGGCTGTGGCTGAGATATACCGGCAGTATCTGCGGAACGCAAGCGGACCAGAATGCCTGGAACTTATTCGCGCCCAGTGCCTCCATGGCCTCGAACGGTCCCATATCGATGGTTTCGATGCTCTCAAAGAGCATTTTTGCAACGATGCCGAACGTAAAGATGGCGATCGCGACGGTGCCGGAGAAGGTTCCGAGCGAGAAGATCAGCGCGCATACCAAAGCGATGATCAGCGTCGGCAATGTGCGGATGAGCGCAAGGATAAACCGGCAGACGCTCACAAGCGGCACACTATGGTTGATATTGCTGGATGAGAGGATCGCTACCGGCAGCGCCAACGCACAGCCGATGACCGTTCCCAAAATGGACATTTCGATCGTATCGAAGAGCGGTGACAACACCTTGGGGAAGAAGCTCCAATCCGGCTGCCAGATCTTCTGCATCAGATCCAGCATCTTGCCGAACTTTTTAATGACAAGCCCCATATCAAAGCCCGTCATTTTTAGCGAAAGAACGATCGCGGCTGCAAGCAGCAGCAGGATCAACGGCGCACGGCTCCTACGGCGCATCACGCTATGGCCATTCTGAAGCGTGATCTTCTGCGGCTTGAAGATCTTATCGTACAGCGTTTCCTTGATAACGACAGGGCTGTTTTCGTTTTCCATCGTCTCAGCCCTCGGTCTTGAGCTGGTGAAGCTCGCCTTCGCCCTCACCCATGGTCGGCACTTTCGTTCCGTTATAGACCTCGTCGATCTGCTCCTGTGTGATCGTGCTGGCGGGCCCGTCGAACACGATCTCGCCGGCGCGGATACCGATCACCCGGTCGCAGTACTTCAGCGCAAGGTCAACGTGATGGATATTGAGCAGGATGGAGATCTTATACTCTTTGTTGATGCGTACAAAGTCCTGCATGACCTGCCTGGCCGTAATCGGGTCAAGCGACGCAACGGGCTCGTCCGCAAGGATAATCTTGGGATTCTGATTCAGCGTACGGGCAAGCGCCACACGCTGCTGCTGGCCGCCGGATAGCTGATCGCAGCGGGTATAGGCCTTATCCAAAATGCCTACCTTGTCCAGGCTTTCGAGCGCGCGCATTTTCTGCGCTTTGGAGAAGATGCCGAAGAGCACTTTGAAAAACGGCATATCGGGAACGTCCGCGGTCAGCACGTTTTTGATCGCCGTGCTGCGGGACACCAGATTGAAGCTCTGGAAGATCATGCCGACTTTGCGGCGGTACCTTCTGAGTTCTCTTCCGCGGAGTGTGTTCACGTCCACGCCGTCCACCGTGAGCTCGCCCTTGGTGACGTCGTGCATACGGTTGATACAGCGGAGGATGGTAGATTTTCCCGCGCCGGACAGTCCGATGATGGCCACAAATTCTCCCTGCTCGATTTTCAGGTTGATGTTCTTCAGCGCCGTGAAGCCGTTTGGATAAGTCTTATACACATTTTTAAATTCTATCATGCTGCGACTCTTTCTATCGTTACTGATGCAATGGTTGCTCAATGAGGGAAAAAGCGCCCTGTACAGGCAGGGCGCTTTTTGATTTTTCGTTTACTCGGAAACTGCCTTCAGAGCAGCGCGTGCGCCGTCGTAATCAGCGTCGGTCGCCTTGGCATAACCGGTATGGCTGTAGACGGAGAAGATCGCCTTGCCCTCTTCGGTGTTGATGATATTGATGAAGCAGTTCTGGAGCGCTTCAACGATTTCGGGGGTATAGTACTGACTGGCCTTAGAGATCGCAACGGTGTCGTTGTAGATCCCTTCGGTGACGCCGATGACGTTGAGCTCGTTCCAAATCGAATCGGAGCGGCCCATGCCCTGCTTGCCCGTCTCGTCCTTCTGGTCGGTGGGCAGCATCCAGCTCGCTTCGTAATCGTTGCGACCGTCCGCATAGCAAACGATGATGTCAACCTGCTCCGCGGCCGCATAGGAGAACGCCGTGCCGTAACCGGAGTCGAGCGGTACAACGTTGGTAAGATCAGAGATCTTCTTGCCGTCATAGTTGGCCATCAGCCACATGGACGGATAGATGTAACCGGCGGAAGAAGAGGTCTTCTGAACCGCCCAGCGTGCGCCGTCCAGGTCTTCCCAGGTCAGAGCTTCGCCGTTGTTGACCTTCTCGGCCAGCTTCTTGCCGTACTCCGTGGGCGCGGCATAGATCAGGGAACGATAATAGGTGACCTGCGGGCCATCCTTCTTCGTTGCGTTCGCTTCGCCGTTCCAATCGGCCGGGTTGACGCTGTCATTGGACAGACCGTTGCGGGTCGCGGTCAGGATTACGTCGGTATCATCGGAATAGAGGGCGTAGGTGCCGCCGGGCAGCCAGCCGAGGTCGATAGAGCCTGCGGACATAGCTTCGCCGGTAGCATCATAGCTGGTGC
>ERZ1026844.1170-NODE-1170-length-16572-cov-4.791488_pt1 | contig 16572 bp, 5 predicted proteins | sample MGYA00380152_ERZ1026844 | MGnify/ENA primary metagenome ERZ1026844 (study PRJEB33269, sample SAMEA4719788) | human gut metagenome | biome: human-associated habitat; feature: organic feature; material: feces | place: Cameroon | collected 2013-10 ... | reverse complement strand
GCGCCGCCGACCGTGATCTTCAGCAGCTTCCACGCCGACGTATCCTTCAATGTGAACGTATAGGCAGCCGCAGTCTTTGCAACGGTATCCGTCTCCTTGACAACGCCGTTCTCATAGACTCTGACCTGATAAATGTTCGAAACGTTCAGTTCCTTTGCAACCGTCACGACGATCTTGCCCGTGACCTTTTCCCCTGCGATGGTGTATTCGCCGTCGGTCTCCGTCACATCGACCGTTTCGCCGTTTACGCTCGCCGTCACGGTATAGGTATAGCGATCGTCACGATTGAGCTTGAAGCTGTAAGCAACGCCGTAGGTTGCTTTCGCGGCGCCGGTCGCATCCGACGCGCCCGCGCCTGCAAAACTGACGTCGAATGTTTTCGCCGCGTACTGGATGGTAACGGTATGATTGTCCGTTACGCCCGCGATCGCGTATACGCCGTCCGCAGCCACAAGCTCCGTCTCACCGTCCATGACCTTTACGACGTCATAGCCCGTCTTTTCGTCTACGGTGAAGGCGGCCGTCTCGCCCTTTTTCACGCTGAGCGCGCTCTTTCCGCCATTGACCGTGCCGCCGGAGAAGTTCACCGTGTAGCTTTGCAGCACCGTGATAACGGCGGTCTTCTTCGCTTCGTCGATCGCAAACGGCTTTGCGTTCTCTCCGATCGCTTCGTCCTGCGTACCGCCCTTTGCGGAAAGGATGGTCACATCGGAGTCCCCGCTCGCTTTTGCGGTGAAGCTGAACGTGATCAGCGCGTTCGTATCGCTCACCAGCTTTTTCGGGCCGACGCCCCTGACTGCAAGCTTCCCGTCGGCTGCATTTACAAAGTACAGCGTAGCGCTGTCCCCACCCGTGAATCCCGTATACTCCAGCTTGTCCGCATCGTAGCTGAGTTCAAAGTCAAACGCGCTGTAGCAATCATCCGCATTCGCGGATTTTACAAACAGATCGATCGCCGCCGTTTCTCCAACGCCGATCGTCGCGCCGTCGCTCAGTGCAACGCGAAGTCCCTCGGAAACGACCGGAGGTTCCTCTACGGTCATCGTGCAGACCGCGCTTTTTCCGTCCGCCGTTGCGCGGATCTCGGTCTTTCCGGCTGCGACCGCCGTCACAAGGCCGTCTTCGACCGTTGCGACCGTCTCATTGGAACTGCTCCAGACGATCTCCGCCGACGCGCCTGCGGGGGTAAGCGTCGCATTCAGTTTCTCCGTTTCGCCGACAAGCAGTTTGCTCTCCGTCTTGTCAAGCGTAATGGCGTCAAGCTGGATCTTTGGCGTTACGTCCACAAGAATCGTGGGGCCGAACGATCCGCCGATCGTCTTACCGTTCGCGTCATGGCGGCTGAACCCGCCCACGCTGCGAACCGTCTTTGCGTCCGTCGTAACGGCGACGCCCGTGACGGCAAATTTCGTGTCGCTGAGCGTCTGCACCGTCATGCTCGCCGTATCGGAGGACGTGTAAGTAACGCCGCGCGAAGAACTGGGATACAGTGTCGCTGTCTCGGGATCCGCCTTGATCTCAAAGACCTTTGTCTCACCCTCGGCGACCGTGACCTTCCACGTCTTGTTGCCGTTTGCAAAGGTATGGTTTTTCTCAAGTTTTTCGCCGGCCTCGTTATAGAGGTCGAATCCAAGAAAATGCTCCGCACCGGAATACACCGTGAGCGTTGCAAGGATCAACTCCGTTTCGGCGCCGTCCACAAACCCGTTTGCTACGATCTCAACGGTCGCCACGCCCTCGCCGACGACGGTGATCCGACCGTTCGCGACCGTCGCAACGTCTGTGTTGTTCGAGCGCAGAACGATGGTGTTCGCCGCTGTCTCTTCCGCAGTCAGATTGGCGTTCTCATTCTTCAAAACATAAACCGGCTGAAACGTCTCTCCGACGCCCGCAAAGACGGGGCGGTTTTGATCCGTCGTAGAAGTCGTGTAGCGCGTCGATCCCAAACCGCTGAATGAGCTGATGTACAGTTTTCTTGCATACGCCGTGACCTCCACGCCGCAGCTCAGCATGCTGCCGTCCGGCAGCGTTGCCGTGATCGTCCCGCTCGCGCCGACCTTTTTGCCATGCGCATTCACGTTCAAAACGCCGTCCGGATCAGAGCTCAAATGCTGTGCGCTCATGAACACGTTCGACCGATTCTCGATCGTCCATTGATCTGCGGACACCTCCGCAACGACTTCGCCGTTGTTGACCACTGCCAGCTTGTACTCCTGCTTCCAAGGGCAAAGCGTCGTGTTATTTGCACGGTAATTATTGATCAGCAGCTTCTCGCCGACCGGCACCCACTCTCCTGCATTGTTCTTCAGGCAGATCTTTGCGTTTGCATATGCGGCTTCATCGCTGCCGACCTGCACCTTCGCGGGAACAACGCTGACCGCGATGTCTGACTTTGTCTCGCTCTGGAGCTTGACAACATCAACGCTGACCGTGTAATCGCCCGCCGCGGCATTCTCGTTCACTGTAAACGTCAGTTGGCAGAGCGTGCCGTTTTCGGTCTCATTCTCCGCAGCGGCATAAGCAATGTTCACTGTCTTGCTGCTCGCGTCCATATACGCGGTGTTTGTGACCGCGCCGGCGAGCAGCAGCTTTTTCGTCGTAATGCCGGTCAGGGTCAGCGCGGCATTGTCATAGGCAATGCGCAGCATCCCGTTTGCAAACCCGGGGTTTTCGGCAAGATCGACATTCAGCGTAAGGCTGTCGCCCGCGTGAACCGCCGCTTCCGGAGACGCGACGGTAATCGTCGCCGTTCCATCCGCCAGGCTGACGGCCGGAAGTACTGTCAGTACCATCAGGAGCGCAAGCACCGCGCTCAAAAACTTTTTCATTGCGTCCTTCCTCCTTTATTGTTCAAACTCGGAGATCATGCCGACCGCATACTGCAAGACCAGCATGGCGTCCGTTGTGTCCGTAACGCCGTCTCCGTTCGTATCGGCGACCTCAGCATCCATGTCCTCCGGCGCTTTTCCGATCGTGAATTGCAGAATATACATCGCATCCGTCGTATCGATCTTGCCGTCGGAGTTTACGTCGCCGAATTTTTTGCCGACCGCCACCCGACAAACGGCAGTCTTGCTTCCGTCGTCGGTCGTGACTGTGATCGTCGCCACGCCGTTCGCCTTTGTGGTCAGATTGCCGAGATGATCCACATGGACGATTGAAAGATCGCTGCTTTTCCACTGACAGGACTTCTGACTCGCATTCTCGGGGAACACGGTCTGATTCAGTTTCAGGGTGTCGCCGACGCGCAGTTCCGTGAGCTTCCGGTCAAGCGTAACGCTCTCTACCGACACGCTTTCACGAACCGTGACATGGCAGGTCGCAGAGAAGCTGTTGCCCGCAGCATCCGTGACCGTGCAGGTGATATCCGTTTCTCCGCCCTGGAAGGTCTTGACCACGCCAATGTCGGAAACATGCGCGACCTCTTCATTGCTGCTCGTCCATTGATACGTCAGTCCGGCCGCGTTCTCAGGCGTGACCGTCGCGATCAGTTTCAGCGGTTCTGCAGGCGCCAGTTCGCAAGACGTCCGATCAAGCGTAACGCCTGTGAGCGGCTCAAGGCTTTCCACCACATGCACGATCGCCGTCGCGGGCGCGTAACGCGCATCGGACGTTCCGAGATTCTGATCCAATCCCATCAGCATGTAGTCTCCGGGCGTCACCTTGCTCTGCTCGAATGTGTAGCGCACGACGCCGGATGCATCGGTCGTACCGATCCAATCGATCTCCTCCGTGCCAGTCGCGTCATACAGTTTTACATCCACATTTTCCAGCGGCTTGCTCTCATAGGAAGAGCCATCCTCGCAGGCAATGGTCTCCGTTTTCAGAACAGAAAACTCGACGCTTGCGCCCGCCTGCACATAATACTCGTCGCGGTCGAAGAATCCGAACGCGCCGCCGTCATTCCAAAAGCTCCAGTCCGTAAACATCGCGACGTCGACCGTCATGCCGTCCTCAAGAAGAATGTAATCGGCGGTCGAGCCCCAACCGGCTGCCTGCAGGGGATACTGGTGATTGATGTAATACATGAGGTTCTCATCATGTCCCCAGAACTGCTGCATATACATCGAACAGCTGGAGCCCGTAATATTCAGGGCTTTCATGCCGCCGGTAATGTCGTTTCCGTTGCAATCCATGACAGCATCCGGCGTTTGATTCAACAGATCGCTCGATCCGTTCATGCACTCGCTGTCGTCCAGCCCGAGGCAGTATTTCTCAAGCATATAAATGTAGAGATGCAGTACTGTCGGCTGCTGGATCACTTCATCGCCGATATAGCCGCCGCCCTCTTCAAACGACGCCGCCTCATATCGGTAGAAATCACTAAGTCCGTACGACCCGAGATCAAAGTACGGAACCGTAACCTTCACATGGGTGAGCACGGTCTCTCCATCTGCTCCCAGTACCGGCACGCCGTCGTTCGACAATGTAAAATACACGGTCTTTGACGACGGCTGTGTTTCCTCTGCCAGCGCTGCCGACGGGATCAGCAGCAACAACACGAGCAGAAACGCGGTCCATCTTCTTTTCATTATTTAACCCCCTTCAGCTTTGTTTCTATCATAGAAAGGATCATTTTGAGATCCAGTTCATCTATAACGCCGTCCCCGTTGACGTCCGCCGCAAGCAGCTTGTCCGGTTCCAGTCCGCCGGCACTGTACCGTCCCGCAAGAATGTCCATCAGAAGCTGGGCATCGTTGATATCCACCGTACCGGAAGCGTTGACGTCGCCAACGAGCCGATCGCTTCCGGGCAGCACGAGAATGCCCTGTTTTTCCGGTTGCTCTTCAGTCGCGGCCGTCTGCTCCGGGTCGCCTGCCTCTGCCGGTTCTTCTTCCGGGAATACTGCGCCGACCCCCTCCGCATCCTGCTGCGGATCGACGCTCGGCTCCGGCGCGGCCGTTTGTTCCGGATAAACCGTCTCCTCCGGATCCTGCGGCTCTCCTCCGTCTTCCTCTGCCGGTACTTCTACTGCCTCCGCATTGGGCGGGCAATCGTCGATTCCCGCGTCCTCCGTCTCCGAAGGATCCGCCGAAAGCTCCGAAAGATCGGAGACAAAGAACAGGAACGGTTCTTTTGATCGTGTCTCGCGGAAGATCATATTCCCCGGGAAAGCACCACAATTGTTTTCGTTCGCAGGGTCAAACACAACAAACGAACCGTCTCTCTCATACCCCGTGAGCAGAAGGTAATGCCCTTCGCTCGCAAAATGTCCTTCTCCGATATGCACGACGACCGGGAGACCGCGATCCAAAGACTTCTTGACCGTCTCCGCGTCCGTATCCGTCCAGCAGGCAGGCAGACCGTTTTGTCTTGCGAACCGTGACAACACGCGATGCGTCAGCCCGTCGCCCGTATACCATCCTTCCTTTGCCGCCAGATAGAACAGGCTGTAAGGATCCTGCTCCGTATTCCCTGTCAGCATGGCGATGACCATCGCGATGCAGACCGCACCGCAGCCGGAGGTCGCAACGGATTTCTTCTCTCCGTTGACCAAACAGACCGTCTCTGGGTAATCCGCCTGCCAAAGGCGCATGGTGGTCAAGCCGGTTCCCTCTCCGCGCCATCCAATCGTTTCGTCATAGGGGCGCAGAAGGACGCCATCCGGCACGGGCGTTTCCTCCGTCTCCGCACCTCCGGGCGTCTCCCCGGCTGCCGGGGTTTCTTCCGGGAAAGGCGCAGGCGTAACGGTTATTTCCTCCGTATAGACCGGCACGATCGCCGGGCCTTCGTCTCCTTCCGTTTCGCACACGGCGAATGCGCCGTTCGTCCCGGAAAAAGCCATCGTGCAGGCGAGCACGCAGCATACCCTTCGCATGAAACCGCGCTTCATCTCTCCCTCGCCTCCTTTGCTCGATCGTTCGGACATTGCGGCATCTGCCATGCCGCGTCGGCGTCAGGCGCTTCCGCAGCCGTGCGGCTCAGAGACCCGTCGTACGGGACCAGCCACTCCCACCCGCTGATCGCCCCCGCAGACGCTTTGCGTTTCGCGTCGCTCATGCCGAAATGCGCAACAGGAGAATAGTCGTCCCCGGACTCTGCCGAGTACAGGTCGAGCGACAGGTCGGCATGATACCACTGCTGCTCCAACCGCAGCAGGATCCATGCGTTTTCGTCCGCCGCGTCCTGCAAAGACGCTTCTCCGCCGTCTGCAGCCATGGGCCGGACAAACTCGCCTTCGATCCCCGCTTGCAGCAGCAAATACAGATACGCCGCATTCACGACCTGCTTTTCTGTGATCCCCGCCAGCAGGGCATACAGCGCGCTCGGATAAAACGAGATTCTCGGGCTGTCATCCCGTGGCACTACGCCGGGTGCAGGGCAGATGGTATTCTCTGCAAGGTAGCCGTACAGCCGCGCCGCGGTCTCTCCTTCGGTTTGGTAAAGGTTCACTCGGACGATTCCCTCGACCGTCTCATGCCATTGCCGGATCAAAGCAAGATGATCCTCCTCCGGCAGTGCATAGATCAGATCCACTTGCCCATCCTCTTGCCTGTACTCCAGGTCGGCAAGGACATGCAGCGGGTTCAGCAGCGCATAGACTGCGGCGACTCTTTCAAACGCTTCGTTCTGAACGCCATAGCCCGCGCAAAAGTTCGCGCCCTGCTCCACCGCTTCACAGATCGCGCTGTAGAGCCGACGTTCCGGCTCTGTCATCAGGCTTTCCCAGCGCTCCGTCAACACGATCTCGCGGTATTCCCATTCACCCGGCGATACGAATCCGCCCGACCTCACGCTTTGCCCGTTCTGCACCTCTCCGCGCATACCGTCGTTAAAGACGCTTTCCCCTTCCTTCACGTCGTCGTTTGCGACCCACTTGATCTTCGTTCCCACAACGCCGAACAGTCCGTCGCCGTTCGTCGAAAAGGCGAATGGGCCTACATAATCCACGCCGTGGTCGCCCATGTAAACTGCAGACGCCCCATCCGCACGTGCAACGCCGATCTTCGTATATGCGCTCGCATTGAAGTCCGGAACGGGGATCTTCCACACGCAGGGATAATCGGTGCTCTGTTCCGCCCGCTCACCCGACACAGGATCCACGATCGTGATCCGATACAGCTTCAGCACACGCTTGCTTCCGATCAAAGCGGAAAACGTTTGATAATCCTCTGACGACCTTTCGGCGATGACCTCCACGCGAATGCCCATATCCCACGGAAGTCCGCTCACCGTGATCCCGGTCGCCGCATCCTTGTGCATCGCGTCCGCTGCCGCGCGGCGGTACTGTTCGAGCAGCGCATCCGTCTCCGTGAACAGCGCGCGTTCCTCCTCCGAAAACCCTTGGAGAATCTGCTCGGCTTCCTTTGCGTGACGTACAACGCTTCCCGCATTGTCCGCATTCACCGCGCCGGGCGTGGCTGCTGCGGCTCGGATCGCAGCGATTGCACGTTTCAGTTCTTCTGCACGCGCTTCCAATGCCGCATACTGTTCTTCAAGCTCCGTCAGCCTTGCTTCGGCGGCGAGGAGCTTTTCATAGTTTTTGACCTCTTGTTTCGCAGCGTCCGTCAGTCGGTCGTAGGCCGACCGTGCGCGCACAATGGCATTTTTGCGATCGAGCGTGACCGTACCGATCGCCTCGATGCGCTCCTCCGCAAGCCGTGCGCTCGCTCCGATCTGTTCGAGAAGCCGCGCATACGCTTCTTCGGCGGCTTCCAATACGGCAAGATTCGTCACGAACGGTTTCACGTCCTTGGGCAGCTTGTCGTAAGCGTCACGCGCGCTGTCGATCAGTGCGCCGCTCGTCTCGGTGACCGTACCGATGGACGCGATCCGCTCCATGACCTCAGCGGCGCGTTCGCTCGACTGTCTGATCAGCGATGCATAGATCCTCTGTTTTTCCAGCAGCTCCGGATAACGCGTTACAAATGTTTTCCCCTTCTCCGACAGCGCTTCGTACAAACGGAATGCGTTCTCAAGCGCCGCGGCGCTTTCCCCGGTGATCGTGCCCAGGTTTGCGATCAGCCGGTCGACCCGCGCGGCGTTCTGCCGCTCCGCCTGCAAGAGCAGCGCATATGTCTCTTCCGCCTCCGTCAGGCGGTCAAGATTTGTTACAAGCTCTTTCAACCTCTCGCTGAGCTCGTCATACAGTCCGCGCGCTTCCTCGATCCGATCCCCGCTGTCAGCCGTCACCACACCGATCGCATCGATCTTTTCCTGCGTCTGTTGCAGCGCGTACATGTCTGCGTGCGAAAGCACGATGATCTCCACCGTTGTCTGCGGGCGGTCAAGCGTTTCCGCATCATTGTTGTAGCAGTAATAATTGAAGTACAGCGTAATGTCGGTATCCTGTACGCTGAGCGGGTCCTCCGAATACGAGACAGCCGATGTTACATCGCGCGTGCAGCCGTTTGCAAGGTGCTCCGCTACTCGAAGGCCTTCCGCTTCAAAGCATTCTCCTTCTTCATACAGGGTCTTTGCGGGCTGCGCGAGCACTTCGAGCGAAACGACGCGGCTTCCGAGCGCCATCATGTAGCCCGAATCGTTTTTGAAATACAGCGTACCGTATTCATCCACAATGGGACTGCAAAGCGCATACTGCCGCTGTGCGCCGCGCGGTGTAAACAGGACTTCCGCCCGTGTGATCGGCTTGCCGTCATAGATCGACAGCGCTTCCTTTTGCCCCGGCGCGTCCCGGATTACGCACAGGTTGCCTGGCGACATGTTTTCTAGAAAATAAACATAAACAAGCCCCGTCTTTTCATAGGCCTTGGTGAGAAGTCCGCTCGTTTGCGGATATCCCTTTGTGGGGCAGCGGTACGCGATCGAAAAGCTCTTCAGGTCAATGACCGTGATGCTGTGCCCGCCATAGGGCTCAAACTGTGCCGCGCCCGACACGCCGACATAGGCGCGCCCGTTGTATACGACCGGCGTTGAGGTGCTCATGCCCTCGATCGCCTGTCCTCCGCGCAGATCGAGCGTTTTCAGTGAACTGCGGTCAAAGTATCCATCTTCCGATACGGCAACGGAAAAGAACTTTCCGCCCTTGGACGTAAAGTAATACCGCTGCGTTGCCGCATCGTAACAAATGGTGCTTCGGATGTCCGCTCCGAGATGGTCCAGGCAGTCGATGATACGGCCGCTTACCGGGTCGATCGACAAAAGCGCCGCCGTATCCGCGCTGTATCCACTCTGTCCGTCATCCGTTCCCACGATCAAAAAACGGTCGCGTACGCAAGCGCCCGCCCAATAGAACCCGCCGTTTGCAGTATAGACCCAGGATGCGAGCTTCTCCTCGTCCGTTCTTGCGGGGTCCTCGTCTGTTACGGAGATACAGACCCAATTCGCCGTCTCGGTCTCCCCGCGCCAGAAGCCAGTATAGATATAGCCGTTTCGATAGGTGATCGGCGCATTCGGCTGACCGCCGAGCGCATCCTTGTAGATCCAGATCGATTCCAGCGTCGCCGCATTGAACGCCTGGATGACACCGTCCGCAAGTGCGACGAACAGCATCCCCTTCGCATAGGTCGGCGGCGTGATGTTGAACGCCGACTTCTTGACCATCGTGCCGGTCTGCTCGACCTCGCCCGTTGTTGTATTGATCTTAAAGATGTACTGTTTTGCTGTGCAGATGAGATACCCGTCAACGAGGATCGGCGAGCTGACGGCGTCCGCGCCATAGCTGATACCGGCCTGATTTGCCCAATACAGAACGGCGTCCGCGGCGGACACGGGCGTGCGCTGTTCCGTTACGGCGTTGTTATCTCCATTCCCGCGAAAATCGTTCCACTCGGAGGGAATCTCCTCCCGCAGGGTTTCGTTCTTTTCGGCCGTTTTAAGCGAAACGTTCAGCCGCATTGCCGGCATATCCGCATCAAACGTTCCGCTCTCGGCTACGAACCCGTATTTTGACGCCGTATAACAATACGAATCGCCACGCAGCAGATGAAAGCTGCCGTCCGGCTCCGGGTACACGGTCCCGTTCGCGCCCGTCAGCGCAAAAATCAAATCCTCCGGCTCAAAATGTGTCGTAAGGATCGTCTCCGCAAGTTTTGTCACGCGGAGTTCATACCGCGTTTCCAACCGCGTTCCCATATCCGATTCGCGCACGACCGTCAGCTCATGCAGTACATCGGGTTCTGCCGCGACCGTGCAGGAGACAACGCCCGTTTCGTCTGCGGCGAGCTTCTCACCGTCCAGCAGGATCGTTTCCGGGGCAAGCGTCGCCTTCGCACGGAACGTTACCGTTTCCGTGCTGGACGGAACGGCCGCCGCATATACAAACCAACGCCCGTCAAACGCCGGCGTAAAACGCGCGTCAAAGCTCCCGCTCAAGCCGGAAAGGGTCTCCAGCGTCGGAAGCACTCTTGTTTTGATCTCGTAACGCTGAACGGCGAGCTCCCCGTCGAGGTTCGCCTGCGCCGTCAGCACCAACGTGTTTCCGTTTACATAAGCGCGCTGCGCCGTGACAAAGCCCGCCAGCATCTGCGCGCGGCCTGGTCTGACCGCACCGGTCTTTTCCGTCGGCGATGCGTTCAGCGGCATATAGCTGTACCGGGCTGTCACACCTTCCTTGAGCGTGGTATGCAAATAGACCGTAGCGCTCGTATCGTAGACCGTCAGCGTATAACGGAATACGCGAACGCCGTCTCTGATCTCCGTGTTTTCATATTCCAGCGCATAGTCCGCGCTTTCCGCGCTCTGCTTCTCCGTAAAATGAAAGGCGGAGATAAGCATATTCGGGAGAACGCGCACCGTAATGAACGGAAGCTGCACACCATCCGCCAGCCGATAGTCCTCCAGCAGCTTGGCCGCATATCTGTGCTCCGTTTCCGTATCCGTCAGCGCGGCGTCCCCTTCGGCCTCCCAACGCACATGCAGACGCAGCCGTTCGCCGCCGATCGTCGCGATCAGAACGTCGGGAAGTCCTTCCGGCTCCGTTCCGTAAGGCGTTGTAAAGCTCGTCGGCGTTCCCTCAGGAAGCTCGACCGCGATGATGACCGGAAGTGTTTCCTCCGAATAAACATGCACCGAGATACGGTCGATCCTTGCGGATTCCGTCAGCTTGCATCCCTTCGGCACTTCCGGAACGGGCAGAAAGCTATAGACGCCCTCCGTCTGCCTGTCGAATCCGTCCTCCGCTTGCCACGCGGTTTTGCATCGCACCGTCAGGCCGCCGGCAGTCAGCAACAGATGGGATGGAAGTCCGGCAGGCGTATTGCCAAGCAGCAGGCTGTACCCGGTCTTTGTCCCGGGCTCCAGCAAGAGCGACTCCGCCTCGATCTCTTTGGCGCCGCGCTCGAATGAAAGCGTCGGATAGCCCGCATGATATGACGTGTCGAAATTGATTTGAAAGGGAGCGTCCGTATACGCAAGCCGCAGCGCTGTCGCGTCCAGTTCAACGCCATGTTTTGCGTACGCGGCGCTGCCCGTGAGATACCGACAGTTTTTCACGCCCGAGCCGCTTCCGACGATGGGGCCGAGGTTTGCGCCTTTGCCGAAAACCGTTCCGGCATGATAGCAGGTGTCCGCGGCAATGCAAACGCCTGCCACACCCCCGACATTCTCATTTCCGATGACGTCGCCCAAGTTGTAGCTACAGCGGACCGTCGAGCTCTGCGTCCCGCCCAGCACGCCGCCGACGGCATGATTCCCGCGCACGGCGCCCGTATTCAAACACTGCTCGACCTTGCCGGCGCTTGCGACGCCGCCCGTCTGTTCGCCGCTCTCCGAGGTGTTGACGACGTCCGCATCGTTCCGGCACCGCAAGACAAGACCGCCGCCGTTTCCGCCCATGATCCCGGCAATATAGCTTCCATTGGCCGTCACTGCGCCATAATTCTCGCAATCTGCGACCTCTTTTGCGCGCCCCGCTATCCCCGCGACCGACGAGATGCTGCACTTGCCCTCCTGCCGTGTCGTCACGCTGCCGCGGTTGACGCAGCCGTGCACCGTCGTTGCGTTGCCTGTGATCCCTCCCGCATTTCCGCCTTCAAAACGGGAACGCGTCGAAACATAAATGCCGCTGACCGTAATAACGCCCGCATTTTCGCAGTCCGTAACGTCTGCCGCAGCGCCCGCAATGCCGCCCGCAAACTGGCCGACGCACTGAACGTTCCCTTGATTGTCGCAGTCTTTTATACTTCCCGCGGCGCCGGCAATACCGCCGATATAGCTGTATCCGCTGACCGCGGCGAAATTCCGGCAATGTGTGAGCAGCCCCTCCGCTTCTCCCGCAATACCGCCCACATAGGTCGCTCCAAGTTCATATGACGAATACACGTTTCCGCGGTTGTCGCAATCCTCCGCGGCACTGTTCGTCCCGGCAAGATACCCGACAACGCCGCCCGCATATTTCCCCCCTGCGACGACGCTGCATCCATTCCGCAGCCCGGAAAGGGACGCCTCGCTGTATGCAATAATGCCCGCAACATAGCTGCCGTTTGCCCTGACGGTTCCAAACACCGATAGATCATGGAGCTTTGCAGATGCGGCCGCATATCCAAACAGTGCCTGATAATCGCCCTCCGCACGGATCGAGAGATCGGAAACGGTGTGTCCATTCCCGCAAAACTCACCGGAAAACGGCGTTTCGCGACTGCCGATCGGCTTCCACTCAATTCCGCTCAGACTGACGTCGCAGAGAAGCGCTGCGCTCTTTACATCCTCGAGGCCTTCCGGCGCGGTTCGCTCTCCGTTTATCAAATCTGCAAACCACAGCAGTTCTCCGCCGTTTGTGATCTGGTAGAATCCGTTTTTGCAGTCCGGCTCCGCCGCTTGTATCACGGGCGCGCTCTCCTGACGGATCGCGTCCTGCAATTCTTTGGCCTTTTCGCGCATCTGCGCACGGCTAAGCGTCGGATAGCTTTCGACCAACGTCAGATACAGCGCGGAAGCGGCTTCGTCCGCCTGCGCAGCAGCGCTCCCTGCATATGCCGCCATGCTGCGAATCAGCGCGGTCTCTTCTTCGGAAAGCGCATCCTCGTCCGTCGCGAGCAGCAAGACCTTGGTTTCGGAAGCCGGGCGCGACAAATCGACCGTGCCTGTTTCATTCAGGCATCGGTATGTGCCCTCCACGCCGTCGATCGCCCTGATGCATGCTTCGGACAAGCCCGAAAAGGTATGTCCGTTTACACGCTGCATCGCCTCCGCAAGGCTTTCGCCAAAGCAGAAGCGTATATGCATCGGCGCGATCAAAAGCTGTGTTTTTGTTTTTGCCGCGAGCAGAAAACTGCCTTCTTCGTTTGGATCCGGCGTTGCCGGAATCGGATCTGTATTCTCTTCGACCGGAGTTTCCGTAGGGCACGGCGACGCACCGGCAGACGCTTCATATTGTATTTCCGGCGCATCCACAGACGTCGCGGACAGGCCGTCGTCTTCTGCGGAAGCAACGTCGGAAAACGGTATGCCGGATTCTTCAGCGCCAGGGTTCCCGCCCGCAGCGAACGCGCTGATAGGCAAAAGCATCCAGCAAAGCATCGCGCTTATGACACGAATCAAGCCCCGGCTTGCAGTTTTCATCCGACCCTCCGCTTGTTTTCGGAAACGAATGCAACGCAAGCGCACGCCTCATCAAAAAAACGCCTCTTCCGTTGGTGGGAAGAAGCGATTCTTGACAACAGCGAGGCCATGCCTCCGTTTCATCGCAGCATTTACGCGAGATTACGGGTGCATAGCGATCAAGGCGCTCCGAAAAGCGGCGCTGCCACGCATGATTTCAAATGCGCCTGCCGCTGCACGGATACGCTTGTCCTGCTTGAATAGTCAGCATCCTACTCCCGGAATGTACCATTCCGTTTAAGGCAGGTCTCCTGGCTTACGGTCATCCTACTTCCGCCCCTTCTCGAACGCGCTTTGCGCTCAATGGATCCGGCGGGTTCGTCGCGCTTACAGTAACGGGAGTTGCTGCGGACTCGCACCGCATTCCCTTTTCACCGATGTGAAATCTCACACCGACACCTTAAACCCAGCACAATATATAGTAGTTTATATAACTGCAAAAGTCAATATCTGCGTTCGCGAAATAAGTAATATATTATCTATTTAGCTGCTTTCCCAGCCGCTTTGCATCCGCATGCGAAGAAGCCTCTTTGCGATATTCCGTCTTGCCTTGTCAGCCAGTTTGCATGACGCCTGAATCTACACAGCTCTCAAACTCTTGCCATATTTGAAATTTGACATAAACAGTTTAAGTACCCTCTGAAATTACACAGCTCTCAAACAGACGAAGTGGGCGGCGTTGCACAATCCTCGTTTAAGTACCCTCTGAAATTACACAGCTCTCAAACCATCTCCCGTGGAGTACGCACGATACACATGTTTAAGTACCCTCTGAAATTACACAGCTCTCAAACCTACATGCTGACCTTGCAGGGCAAGCAGGGTTTTAAGTACCCTCTGAAATTACACAGCTCTCAAACAGCCAGGGTTGTAGATTCTCGCCACGGCGGCCGTTTAAGTACCCTCTGAAATTACACAGCTCTCAAACGCGTTTGAAAGCTGGATCGTCAATATGCTGGTTTAAGTACCCTCTGAAATTACACAGCTCTCAAACGATTCGCGCGGATTTTCGAACGATCCTCAAGTTTAAGTACCCTCTGAAATTACACAGCTCTCAAACGGGGTAAGCGGAGAGTATTACATCGCTGGTGTTTAAGTACCCTCTGAAATTACACAGCTCTCAAACAGTAAGCGCAGAGTAGTAAGAACGCCGAGGGTTTAAGTACCCTCTGAAATTACACAGCTCTCAAACCTGTGGCTCTTACTCGTCGTCCTCGTCGTCGTTTAAGTACCCTCTGAAATTACACAGCTCTCAAACACGAGACGATGTTTGATTCGGACGAGTACGGTTTAAGTACCCTCTGAAATTACACAGCTCTCAAACCGAATTGTATGTTGAAAAGCACAAATTCGTGTTTAAGTACCCTCTGAAATTACACAGCTCTCAAACTTGTTTCCGTCACGCCATCTAAGCCCTTCCGTTTAAGTACCCTCTGAAATTACACAGCTCTCAAACGCACTTGGACACGTCCAGCGTCCGGAGACGGTTTAAGTACCCTCTGAAATTACACAGCTCTCAAACAGCGCGTCAGCGTCAATATATCTGCTCATTGTTTAAGTACCCTCTGAAATTACACAGCTCTCAAACTCATCCCGATGCGGATCAAGCGGGTGCGAGGTTTAAGTACCCTCTGAAATTACACAGCTCTCAAACTTGTAGGGTGCCTTTGGTGTTGCCCAGCAGGTTTAAGTACCCTCTGAAATTACACAGCTCTCAAACGCTCCTTTGTTCGGTAGACACTTCATGGTAGTTTAAGTACCCTCTGAAATTACACAGCTCTCAAACGCGCCGATGCAGTTCGGGAACCACTGCGGAGTTTAAGTACCCTCTGAAATTACACAGCTCTCAAACTATTACGCGTAGGGTTAGCGCATGGTAAACGTTTAAGTACCCTCTGAAATTACACAGCTCTCAAACCAGGCACTCCTTGCAGATGACGCACCGAAGGTTTAAGTACCCTCTGAAATTACACAGCTCTCAAACTTATTCCGTGTTCAATCCTCTGTTCCACCCGGTTTAAGTACCCTCTGAAATTACACAGCTCTCAAACAGGTGTCGAGATTGCAAACGTCACAGAGGAGTTTAAGTACCCTCTGAAATTACACAGCTCTCAAACCAGTAAACTGATTATCGCGCATAAAATCATCGTTTAAGTACCCTCTGAAATTACACAGCTCTCAAACACGTCGCTTCCTCCCTGTATAGCTCATGAGTTTAAGTACCCTCTGAAATTACACAGCTCTCAAACCGTTTTCGCGTACTTCTTTCGGTTCGGCATGTTTAAGTATCCTATCGTTTGTGAGGGCCGTAGCCCGGAGGAAATTCAAAAGATGGAGGATGAAAACGCTCTTCCACACGGTTGGGAGAAAATGCTCTATGATGAATTCCTGATTGAGCGTAGAAAGCTGATGGCCGCGAAAATAAAAAAAGCATTTGAGATTTTAAAGAGCAATGCTAAATGAACGGCTCTCACACGAGTCGCCTTACTAACTGAAGATGATAGAACCGGATAAAACAAATAAATCCTATAGCCCCGGCGACGTTGCCTACATAGTTGAGAGCAACCTGTACCTCCGAGAAGTGGAGGTTATCAAGGTTGCTGGTGGGTTCTGCACTATCCGGTTCGTGGATCGTGGCGGAGGGATCAAGGTTCGGGAGAGTAGGTTATATCCATCCAGAGAGGCTGCAGAGGCAAGTCTCCCGAAGAAGGAAATGCCGAAGAAGTCGCACTGGGAGTTCTAAGGAAGGGCGGATGCTTGAATGATATATGCAAAAGAAGTCTTGCAGGCGCAGCTTGCACGTGGCCTCGGTCTCGATAGATATGCCGAGATCATGCGCGGAGATCCGGCTTCTCCGGATTTCCAGCGTGCTTTCAATGGATATTACCGCATCAGGCGTAATGAAAAATGGAGGCAGCACTACTACGATCTGTTCGCCAAGGTAAAGACTGAGCGTTTCTCCTTTGAGCAGATCATCACGGAACTGTATCGGCTGACCGGGAATGTTGAGGCGTCGTTCAGTTCCAAGATGCTGGCGACGATTGATGCGTCTAAACCAATATGGGACCAGTA
>ERZ1026844.1169-NODE-1169-length-16572-cov-13.242235_pt1 | contig 16572 bp, 11 predicted proteins | sample MGYA00380152_ERZ1026844 | MGnify/ENA primary metagenome ERZ1026844 (study PRJEB33269, sample SAMEA4719788) | human gut metagenome | biome: human-associated habitat; feature: organic feature; material: feces | place: Cameroon | collected 2013-10 ... | reverse complement strand
TCTGGAACATCTGCCTGCCGCAGTGCCGGAGCGCCCTCTATTCCATTGCGATCCTGGTGTTCATCGACAACTGGAACATGGTCGAACAGCCGCTGATCCTGCTCAACGACGTGGAGAAGCAGCCGCTTTCGATGTTCCTGTCCAGCATCAACGCCGGCGAGATCGGTATCGCCTTTGCCGCCGCCGTCATCTATATGATCCCCGGTCTGCTGCTGTTTCTGCACGGCGAGGCGTATCTGGTGGAAGGCATCGCACATTCTGGCTCTGTGAAAGGATAAGGAAAGAGACATGGAAAACAGTGTAAGAAAACGCGAATGGGTCAAGACCGCGGCCATCATTTTTCTGGCGGTCCTGCTGGTGCTGACCTTCTTTTCCAAGACGATCATGAACGCCTCCCTGCCCGAGGTCGCGGCGCAGCAGGCCGCCTCCGGCGCCATCAACGCCCGCATCCGCGGCAGCGGCACCGTCGAGGCCAGCGAGGTCTATAACGTCACCATCAAGCAGACCCGCAAGGTCGCCAGCGTCCTGGTCAAGACCGGCCAGGAGATCAACGTGGGGGATACGATGTTCGTGCTCGAAGCGGAGGACTCGGACGAGCTCAAGCAGGCGGAGACGGACCTCGAGACGCTCCAGCAGAACTACGACAAGAGCCTCATCGAGGCGGGCAACACCGCCGCACAGGAGAATTACGACGTGCAGAAGGCCAGAGAGGCTTATAATGAGGCTTTGGCACTTTACAATCAATATACAAATGTGAGCGCTACACAGCTTTCAAGTCAGAAGATTGCAGAGGAAAACAGACTAAAAGATCTTCAGCAGTCAAAGACCGTAGCAGAATCTACAATTACAGAATTAAAAAATACTCAGGCGTATATAGACGCAAAGCAGATTGTGACGGATTCTGAAACTGAGTTAGCTTCGTTGCAGAAAGATCGTAGTAGTGCGCTTGCATCGTCATCGATACCTGCAGGACGAACGATTGGTTCTACTAGCTCGATTAATAAAAAAATTGAAGAACTGCAGAGAACGTACAAAAATGCACTTGATAACTACAATGAAGATTTTGCTGCCTATTATGAGCTGTGTAGCGGCGATAGTGCTGCAATGAAAAAAAACTATCTGGATGACACGATTACTAAACTAGTTTCAGATAAGAATATCTTTTATACACCTGAAGAAGTCAACAAATGCAATGAAAAGTACCGTAAAGCGTACGAGCAACTGTATGTTTATTATTATGGGGACTCTGCCCAGGATGGAATATACGTACTACAGGATATGCTCAAGATTGCTGAAATTGATGATGAGATAAGTAATATAAAACAGGACTCGGAAAAGGCAGCTAAGGATGTGAAAGAATACGAAGATCGTATTTCTTATTTTGAGAAGCAGGTCACTTCGCTGGATACACAGATAAACGAGCAGCAGAAAGTAATCGATAAGCTCTCCAGCGCTGCCTCTGCAGCAGACACAGTAAAATCTACGAAGCAGGCGCTCGAAGACCTCGTTTTCAAGCAGAATCTCGGCGATTCGTCCTCAATCGATCTCGAGGCTGCCAAAAAGTCCATCAAGAAAAAACAGGCGGAGGTCGACAAGCTGCGCGAGAATGCGGATGAGCTGGAGGTCAAATCCAGCGTGTCCGGCACCATTGCGTCTATCGACGCTTCGGCCGGCAAGTCCATCGGCGGCGAGGAGCAGCCGCTGGCCACCATCAACGTGACCGACCGCGGCTTTACCGTCAAGATCGACGTCACCAACGACCAGGCCAAGAAGGTCAAGACCGGCGACACCGCCGAGCTCGTCAACTTCTGGGGCGGCGACGCCGTCGCCACGCTCGACCAGATCACAAGCTCCCAGACCGCGGGCAATCGCACCCTCGTCTTCACCCTCACCGGCGATATCCAGGCCGGACAGAACGTGACGCTCTCCATCGGGCAGAAGAGCGCAAATTATGACGCGCTCATTCCGCTCTCCGGCCTGCGCGAGGATTCGAACGGCAAGTTCGTCTACGTGCTCGAGTCGAAGAGCTCGCCGCTCGGCAGCCGCTACATCGCCACCCGCGTCACCGTGCAGGAGCTCGCGCGCGACGATAAGTCCGCCGCCGTCTCCGGCATCAGCTCCGGCGATTTCATCATCACCACCAGCAACAAGCCCGTCGAAGCCGGCAAGCAGGTCCGGCTGGCCGATAACGGATGATCCGGCGCGGGCGGTTTGAGCGGCATCGCAGGCTGCCGCGGCTGCACGGAGGGAAGCTTGCCCTCCTCATTGCCTGCCTGATCCAGACGGCGCTGTCTGTGTTCAGCTTCGCCATGCTGGGGAAGGTGACCGGCGCGCTCATCACCCAGTCCGCCGCTGACGTCTGGCGCGGCGGCAGCGGCGAGCGCTTTGCGCAGGTCTCCGCCTTCCTGCCGGTGAACGGCATGATCGACCTCGATACCATCCGCTCGTTCCGCGTGACGCTGGAGGACGCATTCGTCCAGAACTCCATCTTCGCGCCGGAACCCGACGCGCAGGACCCCAGTGCGGACACCTCCGCGCGCCTCTATGCCGACGCCTACAGCGGCAGCACCCAGCTGTCCGTCTCCGGCAAGTCGCCCGGCAGCGTGACGGTCACGGCCATCGGCGTGGGAGGAGACTATTTCCTGTTCCATCCGCTGCAGCTGCTGTCCGGCGGCTACGTGTCGGACGAGGACTATATGGCCGACCGCGTCGTGCTCGACGCGCAGACGGCCTTCAATCTTTTCGGCAGCAGCGACGTGGCCGGGATGGAAGTGACGATCAACGGCAAGACCTTCCCCATCGCGGGCGTGGTCAAAAGTGAGGACGACTTCGCCACAGCCGCCGCGCTGGACGCCGGAGCCGAGGCGTCTTCCGACCCCACGGGCGTCCAGTCGGCCTCCAAGGCCATGATCTACATGAGCTACGCCGCGCTGAACGCCATGGCGGAGCTGCCCATCGACTGCTATGAGATCGTCCTGCCCGACCCCGTCTCGGGCTTCGCCAAGAAGCTCATGACGGATAAATTCCCCGTGGGAGAAGGCGTGATCGTGCAGAATACCGGCCGGTTTTCTCTCTCCGGCCTGATCTCGGTGATCGGGAAGTTCGGCAAGCGCGTCATGACGACGAACGGCGTCATCTATCCCTACTGGGAAAACGCCGCCCGGATGGCCGAGAGCTACGCGGCTTTGCTGCTGATCCTCGGTACGCTCTTCGGCCTCATGCCGGCCGTGTGCCTGACGATCGTGCTGGTGAAGCTCACGGTCCGGGAAATCAAACGCGGCTATTACAAGGCCGCCCACGCCATCGAGGACCGCGTGGAGGAGAACAAGCGCAAGCATTATGTCTCCGGCGGTATCTGAAGCATAAAAAGCCCCGGCTTTCCATTCGGAAAGCCGGGGCCGTTTGCTTTGCGGGGTCAGTCCGCAGAGGCGTCGATGTGGCGCTGGATGCGGTTGATGATCATTTCCAGCGCGATGAGGTTCTTACCGCCCTCGGGGACGATGATGTGCGCGTTTTTCTTGCTGGGCTCCACGTAGAGCTCGTGCATGGGCTTAACGGTGGTCAGATACTGGTCGATGACGGAGTCGATGCTCCGCCCGCGCTTCTTGACGTCCCGCCGGATCCGGCGGCACAGGCGCACGTCGGCGTCGGCGTCGACGAAGATGCGGATGTTCATCTCGTCGCAGAGCGTCCTGTTGACGAAGATCATGATGCCCTCGACCACGATGACCCGCCGCGGCTCGATGTGCAGGACCTCCTCCGCCCGGTTGTGGATGGTATAGTCGTAGGTCGGGCAGTCGATGGCCTGCCCGTTTTTGAGCATGCGCAGATGGTCGATCATCATGTCGGTGTCGAACGCGTCCGGGCAGTCGTAGTTGAGATGCGTCCGCTCCTCATAGCTCATTTCGTCGTGGCGCTTGTAGTAATTATCGTGGCTGAGCACGCTGATATTATCGCCGAAGCGATTCACGAGCGCTTTGACGAGCGTCGTTTTTCCGCTGCCGGTCCCGCCGGCGACCCCAATGACGATCACATCTGACATATCTCTGTCTCCTCTTTTATTCCGTTACGATCCCGTAGATGAGCGGCTGCGCCGCGGGCGCGTCCGCGCCCCAGCGGATGGCCTCCAGGAAGACGCGCTCGGCGTCCGCCAGCGTCTCGGGCCGGTCCGTGTGCAAAACGGCGAGCGTCTGGCCCTGCTCCACCTTCGCGCCGGTCTTTTCCTTCAGGACGATACCGGCGGCCGGGTCGATCACGTCGTCTTTCGTCTTGCGGCCGGCACCGAGGATCGCGGAGCTCTCGCCGATCTTCTGCGCGTCCATGTGGTGGATGTAGCCGGCCTGCGGCGCCTTGAGCTCGTATTGGACCGACGCCTGCGGCAGCAGGCTGACATTGTCCAGCACGGCCGCGTCGCCGCCTTGGGCCGCGATCCAGCGCTTCATCTGCTCGAAGGCGCGACCGGAGGAAATGGCCTCCTGCGCCTGCTTCGTGGCCTCTTCGATGGGCCAGCCGTTGCACAGGTGGAGCATATTGGCCGCCAGCGTGATGCAAACGCCCGTCAGATCCGGGCAGCCATGGCCCTGCAGGACCTCGACGGCCTCGCGCACCTCGAGCGCGTTGCCGATGTAGAAGCCGAGCGGGATATCCATGTTGGACATGACGGCCACGACGTTCCGCCCGCAGGCCCGGCCGATGCGGACCATGCTCTCGGCGAGCTTCTGGCCGTCTTCGAGCGTCTTCATGAACGCGCCGGAGCCGATCTTGACGTCCAGCACGATCGAATGCGCGCCGGCCGCCAGCTTTTTGGACATGATGGAGGACGTGATGAGCGGCAGCGAGTCGATCGTCGCCGTCACGTCGCGCAGGGCGTAGAGCTTCTTGTCGGCGGGGGTGAGATTGCCGGACTGGCCGATGACGGCCACGCCGACCTGCTCGACCTGCCGCATGAAAGCGTCCGCCGAAAGCGTGGTCCGATACCCGGGGATGGATTCGAGCTTGTCGACCGTGCCGCCCGTATGGCCGAGCCCGCGGCCGGACATCTTGGCCATCTTGCCGCCGAGCGAGGAAACGATGGGCGCGACGATCAGCGTCGTCTTGTCGCCGACGCCGCCGGTGGAATGCTTGTCGACGGACTTGTCGCCGAAGCGGCTGAGGTCGACGGTGTCGCCGGAATGCATCATGGCGTCGGTGAGCACGGCCGTCTCATGGTCGGTCATGCCCTTGTAGAAGACGGTCATGGCGAAGGCGGACATCTGATAGTCGGGAATGGAGCCGTCCGTAAAGCCCCGGATGATGAAGCGGATCTCGTCGTCGGTCAGGACGCCGCCGTCACGCTTCTTTTCAATGAGATCGACCATTCGCATGGATGAAAAACCTCCTGCTGAAAAAACGTGAAATGGGAAGGCTCCGGCAGGTCCGGGAGAACCTGCCGGAGGCAGAGAACACAGTTACCGCTGGCCCTTGTCGTAGGGGATACCCTCGGCCTTCGGGGCACGGGAGTTTTTCGACGTAAAGGCAAGGACGATCAGCGAGATGACGTAGGGCAGCATGTTGTACACGCCGCTGGGGATATTGAGGCTGACCAGGAAGCTGAAGCCGAAATAGACGTTGGACAGCGCGCGGAACAGACCGAACAGCAGAGCCGCCAGCGCGATGCGCGTCGGCTTCCACTGGCCGAAGATCATAACAGCGAGGGACAGGAAGCCGAAGCCCGCCACACCGTATTCGAATTTCCACTCGCTGACGCCGCACGTGATGTACACGATGCCGCCGAGGCCGCCGAGCAGACCCGAGATCAGCACGCCCGCCCAGCGCATCTTGTAGACGTTGATGCCGACGCTGGCCGCCGCCTGCGGATGCTCGCCGCAGGCCATCAGGCGCAGGCCGAAGCGCGTCTTGTAGAGCGTGATGTAGCAGATCACGAGCGCGATCACCGCGACGAGCATGAACCAGTTGAACTCGAACGAGCCGATGTTCACGAGGAACGCCTTTTTCGGCTCGACGTACTGGATGGTGGAGGAGACGTCGTTGGGGTTGGCCGCGGTATTGATGGCCTTGACGATGACCGTCGCCGCGGCGGTGCCGAGGATGTTCATGGCGGTGCCGACGATGGTCTGGTCCGCCTTGCAGTTGATGGCGGAGACGGCCAGCAGCACGGAATAGAGCATGCCGCCCGCGATGCTCGCCAGAATGACCAGCAGCACCATCACAAAGTTGGACGTGCCCGCCGGCAGATACCGCATGGTGAGCGCGCCGCCCAGCGCGCCGATGACCATGATGCCCTCAAGACCGAGGTTGATGACGCCGGAATGCTCCGAGAAGCAGCCGCCCAATGCCACGAGCAGCAGGACCGACGCGAACAGGAGCGTATATTGCAGAAGAAGGATCATGCCTGCTCGCCTCCTTTCCCGGCGGCCTGGGCCGCCTTGCGCGCTTTCTTTTCCTCATGCCGCGCGATCCAGCTGTTGAGCACCGTCTTGAAGAACAGCACGAAGCTGCACAGGTAGATGATGATCGCGGAGATCAGATCGGAGATCTGCGAGCAGTAGAGGGATTTGTCGACGTATGCGCCGCCGGCGGTGATATGCTGGATGAAGAACGAGGCGAAGATGGAGCCGATCGGGCTGAGGCCGCCGAGGAAGGCGGCGGCGATGCCGTTGAAGCCCATCGAGGGGACGGAGGAGTAGGTGCACTGCCACTGCTCATAGCCCGTCTGGTACAGGAGCGAAGCACCCAGGCCTGCCAGCGCGCCGCCGATGGCGAGCGTGAGGATGATGTTGCGCTTTTCTGCCATGCCGCAGTATTTCGCGGCGTTGGGGTTGTTGCCGGTGGCCTTGAGCTCATAGCCGAAAAGCGTCTTGGACAGAACGACCCAGATGACGACGGCGCAGACGATGGCGATGGGGATAGCGATGGTCACGTACTGGTTGCCGCTGAGGAGCTTCGAAAGGCTGATCTGCGGCAGGATGGCCTGCGGGCCCTCGGCCTTCAGCTGGTAGGTGTAGGGGCTGGTGGCCTCCTTGACGTTGGTCAGGAGCATGTTGGTGATGTAGAGCGCGATCCAGTTGAGCATGATGCCGGAGATGACCTCGCTGACATTGAACGAGCTTTTGAGCAGGCCCGAGATCACGCCGAGCAGCGCGCCCGCCGCGATGGCCAGCAGCATGCACGGCAGCCAGTGCCAGTGCAGATACAAAGCCGCATACAAACAGGCGCACGCGCCCGCGACATACTGGCCGGCCGCGCCGATGTTGAACAGGCCGACCTTATACACGAACAGCACGCTCAGCGAGCACATGAGCAGCGGCGCGGTCCGCACGAGGGTGTTGCCGAGGTATTTGAGCTGGGCCTTGGCCGAGGAGTACGTCAGGAAGTTCTTCATGACGTTGGTGATGGCGCCCCAGGCGCCCGTGGGGTTGATGAGAAGCAAAACAAGATAGCCGATGAAAAGACCGAGCAGGATGCACAGCAGCGACGTCAGCAGCGACTGAACCCCCGGGTTTTTGAGAATGTTTTTGTTCTGTTTCATGCTTTCACCTCATCTCTCTTGGCGCCAGCCATGTAGAGGCCAAGCTCTTCCTGCGTGGTGGTTTTGGGATCGAGCTGGCCGACGATCTCGCCCTCGTACATGACGAGAATGCGGTCCGGCACGTCCATGACCTCGTCGAGCTCCAGAGACACGAGCAGCACGGCCTTGCCGGCGTCGCGCTGGGCGACGAGCTGCTTGTGGATGTATTCGATGGCGCCGACGTCAAGACCGCGGGTCGGCTGCACGGCGACGAGCAGCTCCGGGTTCTTGTCGATCTCGCGGGCGACGATGGCCTTCTGCTGGTTGCCGCCGGACATGCTGCGCGCCGGGGTGACGGCGCCTTGGCCGGAGCGCACGTCGTACTGCTCGATGAGGCGGTCGGCGTAGGCCCGGATGTTCTTGCGGCGGAGGAAGCCCGCCTTGTCGGTGAATTCCGGCTCAAAATAGCGCTGCAGGACCATGTTGTCCTCGAGCGTATAGTCGAGCACGAGACCGTGCTTGTGCCGGTCCTCGGGGATGTGGCTCATGCCCATGAGACTGCGCTGGCGGATGGTGGCGTGGGTGATGTCCTTGCCCTCGAGCGTGATCCTGCCGCCCGCGGCGGGCTCCAGCCCGGTCAGGGCGTAGACGAGCTCGGTCTGGCCGTTGCCGTCGATGCCCGCGATGCAGACGATCTCGCCCGCGCGGACCTTGAAGGAGACGTCCTTGACGGCGCTGTTCTTATGGACCTTGGAGGCGACCGTCAGGTGCTCGACGGACAAAACCTCGCTGCCGGTGTGCAGCGGGCCCTTTTCCACGTGGAAATTGACATTGCGGCCGACCATCATGGCCGAAAGCTCCTCCGCGGTGGTGCGCGCGGTCTCGACGGTGCCGATGCATTTGCCCTTGCGCAGGACCGTAACGCGGTCAGAGACCTCCATGATCTCGTTGAGCTTATGGGAGATGAAGAGGATGCTCTTGCCCTCGGCCGCGAGGTTCTTCATGATCTGCATGAGCTCTTCGATCTCCTGCGGGGTCAGGACCGCCGTCGGCTCGTCGAAGATGAGGATCTCGTTGTCGCGGTAGAGCATTTTGAGGATCTCGGTGCGCTGCTGCATGCCGACGGTGATATCCTCGATGATGGCGTCGGGGTCGACGTGCAGGCCGTATTTTTCAGACAGGTCGATGACCTTTTTCCGCGCCTCCTGCTTCTGCAGGAAGCCCATTTTGTTCGGCTCGACGCCGAGGATGATGTTGTCGAGGACGGAGAAGCATTCGACCAGCTTGAAGTGCTGGTGGACCATGCCGATGCCGAGCGCGTTGGCGTCGTTCGGGTCGCGGATCTCGACCTTGCGGCCGTCCTTGTGGATCTCGCCTTCCTCCGGCTGATAAAGGCCGAAGAGGACGCTCATGAGCGTCGATTTGCCTGCGCCGTTTTCACCGAGCAGGGCGTGGATCTCACCCTTTTTGAGCTTCAGGGTGATGTTGTCGTTGGCGATGATACCGGGGAAACGTTTTGTGATGTTGAGCATCTCAATCGTGTACTGCGTTTCCAAGTTTTTCGCCCTCCTTCCGTTTTTATGGCCCGCGCTTGCGAGGACGGAAACCATTTTATCCATTATACTATATTTGTGCGGATAAAGCAAAAAGTTTTTCGGTTTTCCCGGTTTTTCTGGAAAAGCGTACAAAAAAAGTGTGCAGGCCGGAGCCTGCACACTTTGGGGATGTAGATTACTTCAGGTTGCCGAAATCCTCAACGGTGACGTTGGTGACAGCGGGCATAGCCGTGATGTCGTTGGAGACGGTGACGTCGCCGGCGAACATAGCAGCGACGAGCGCTTCGTAGTCAGCCTGGGTGAACTTGCCGTCTTCGAACTGCGTGGAAGCGGTCGGGATCTGGACGTAGTTCTCTTCCGGGTTGGCGGAGACGAGACCCAGCGTTTCGATCTTGCCGCCGTAGTTGGCAAAGTTGCCGGCCACGACTTCGGAGAGCAGATGCTTGACGGTGGGAGCAAGGCCCTTCATTGCGGAGGTAACGGTCATGCCTTCGCCGTAATCGCCGTCGATGATGCCGGCCTGGTCAACGTCGACGCCGATGATCTTGCCGCCGACCTTGGCAGCAGCCTCAGCCGCGGAGGTATAGATGCCGCCGCCGCAGGCGAAGACAATCTCCGTGCCGCCCTGATACCAGGTGTCCATTGCAGCGGTGATGTCAGCGTCGCCAACGAACTGGTTGCCGTAAGCGTACTTGAGGTCGACCGTGATGCCGAGCTCCTTGGCAGCAGCGTCAACGCCCTGCACATAGCCGAAGCCGTAACGGACAACAGCGGGGACAGCCATGCCGCCCAGGAAGCCGAGCTTGGTGTAGCCGAGCTTCACAGCTGCGTAACCGGCCATGTAGCCGCACAGCTCTTCCTGATAGACAGCGCAGTAGAGGTTGGAGGGCAGGGTGTAGTCATCGCCCAGATCGCCGGCACTGACGTCCAGCGCAATGAAGGTGACCTCGGGATAGATGTCGGCAGTTTCCTTGATGGCGCCTGCGAAAGCGTAGCCGGGCATCACAACAACGTTGTAGCCCTCGTCGATCGCGGACTCGATCATGGCGACACGCTCGGCGTCGGAGTCACCGGCGGGCTTGAAATAGTTGAACTGCAGGCCGTTGGCCTCGCAGAACTCCTTGCAGGCCTCGTAGGTGGTCTGGTTGAAGGACTGGTCGGTGATATCGCCGTAGTCGGTGATCATGGCGACGGAGTAAGCAGCGTCGGCAGCGGGCTCTTCAGCCGGGGTCTCTTCTTCAGCTGCGGGCTCCTCAGCGGCGGGTTCTTCCGTGGTCTCGGGAGCGGTTTCGGTGGTGGTTTCCGGTTCGGTGGTGGTCTCGGGCTCCGTCTTGGATGCGCAGGCAGCCAGGCTCAGGACCATGACCAGGACCAGAAGCAGTGCAAGATACTTCTTCATTTGAAAATCTACCTCTTTCGTAATGATATTCCGCGCCGGACCGCGGAGGCCGCACCCCGGCGTCAGAATGCCCCAAAGGGGTAATTCTGATTATAGCATCTATTTGAAACGATTGCAATGCCGTTTCTGGGTTTTTCACGCGGTTTTTGATGCGGATCTCACGCCTTTTTCAGCTGCAGGATGAGCCGGAGGATGCGCAGCGCCGCTTTTTCCAGGCCGATCCGGTCGCCCGCGAGCGTCCTGTCGCCCCAGAGCATGCCGCCGTAGCCGCAGTCGAGCAGCCAGGCGCGCAGCAGCGGGCTGTTTTCCGTGAGCGTCCGGCCGGAGATCGAAGTTTCAGGCAGCCGGGCCGCGCGGCAGACGCCCGCGGCCAGCTCAAACGGCCGGCCGTAGACCTCACGCAGCGCCGCCTGCGAGACGGCAGCGTTCTCCGGCAGCCGGCCCGCGTGCAGCACGACCGCGCCGTACGGCCACGCGCCCGCGGCCAGCGCGGCGGTCATCGTGCCGCAGACGACCGGGTCCTCCGACCACTGTTCGGCGCAGCCCTTCTTCTGCGGCGCGCGCATGACGTTCGTGTCCGGCCCGAGCCACAGCTGCACGCCGAACTCCGCCATCTCCAGCCCGACAGCCCGGCCGACGGCCCGGATCACGTCCGGATCGAACGAGCACGCGAGCAGCGCCGGGGCGGGGAAGACGGTCATATTCTGCCGGCGGACGGTCTCGCCGGTCTCTTCATCGGGGATCTCGCGCAGCAGGCGCAGACCCTGCGCGCCGCCGGCCAGCTGCAAGGCGGGGATGCCGTAGCGCTCAATAGCCGCCGATGCGCCGAGCGCGCCGGGGACTGCGGAGGCTTCTTCTCCGAAGCCGCAGACCAGCTTTTCCAGATTCTCCGTATCCATCCCGGCCACGAGATGGAACACGCTGCACCGGCCCTCGCGCACGTCCGCGAGCGTATGCGCCTCGCCGTCCGGGCGGCAGCCGGTGAAGGGGCGGCCCTTTTTGCGGCTGCGGCGGGGCAGGGTGCGGTCAGAGAAGCGGATGGCGTGCTTGTGTGCCTGCTCGATCTCCGCCAGCTCCTCGGGATACTGGAAGCAGACGCCCTCCGGGCGCCTGCGCTCCGGCACGGAGGGCAGACTGAGCGGCTCGGCTGCCTGCACGACGGCGCTGCGGGTCAGCCGGATGGAGCCCGCGAGATAGCAGGCGCGGCTGCTCGTGCCGATGCGGATATCGTAGTAGCCCGCGTCCAGCACGAACGCGTGCGCGCTCTCGCGGTAGACGGCAAGGTCGGTGATGGGGAAGCGCAGGCGGATCGTCTGGCTCTCGCCGGGGGCGAGCAGGCGGCTCTTGCTGAACGCCTGCAGGAAGCTGACGGGCCGGGTCAGATCGTCGCCCGGCCGGGTCACGTAGACCTGCATGAGCTCGCTCGCCGCGTGCGTCTCGCCCGTGTTGACGAGCTCGGCGCTCACGGTCACGTCGCAGCCGTCGAGCCCTGCCGAGACGCTTCCGAATTCGATCTTCCCATAGCCGAGACCGTAGCCGAACGGATACCGCACCGGCGTGCCGAAGGAATCAAAATACCGGTAGCCGGTAAACTGGTCGACAGCGGCGCAGGCCTCGTCAAAGGCTTCCGCATTCTCTGGCCACGTGAAGGAAAGGTGGCCGGACGGCATGACCTTCGCCGTCAGCACGTCGGCCAGCGCGCCGCCCGCCTCCTGCCCGGCAAGGCCGAGGAAGACGATCGCGCCGCAGGCGAGCGCGGCCTCATTCAGCTCGATGTACCCCGGCGCGGCCAGCACGAGGATGGTCCGGTCAAATACGGACGTGACGCGCGTGAGCATGGCGGTCTCCTCGCTCGTCAGGCAGGTGTGGTCCTGCTCCGGCGTGCGGCCGATGACGACGACGGCTGCCGCGCAGTCGTGCCGCAGGGCGCCGAAGTCCACGTTGGTCAGCGGCAGCTCGCTGCCGTCCGGGTGCTCCATAGCCCAGGTGCGGTATTTGCGGGCGAGCAGCCCGTCCGGCCGGATGGCGTCGCTGGCCATAAGCCCGTCGAGCACGCCGATCGAGCGCCAGGGCGTCATCGCCCGGTCGTATGCGGGCGTGAGCAGCTGGCGGATGCCGAAAACGGCGACGGGCAGGGGCGCGCCATCCTCCGCGGGCAGCAGCGGGAGCGTTCCGGCGGTATTTTTGAGCAGCACGATACCGGCCGCCGCGGCCGCGCGGGCGGTGAGCGCATGATCGCTCATTCTGAGTGTGATATCCATGTCTGAGATCTCCTGTTCGGTTGTCAAAGTCCTTATAACTGTATCATATCATAGTTTCGCGCAAACGGAAACCATAAATATGCCCGCCGCGGGATTTTACAAAATGTTCACGCAAATGTACGCACTGGCAGTATAATAATCTAAATAGCATAGGAGGGAGAGAGTTTTATGGCAAAAACGATCCTCATCGTGGAAGACGACCCCAATATCTCCGAACTGGTCCAGATGTATCTGGAAAAGGAAGGCTATCATACAAAGATCGCCGCCGACGGCGGCCAGGGCGTGGCCCTGTTCCGGCAGGTGCGGCCGGATCTGGTGCTGCTCGATATCATGCTGCCCGTGATGGACGGCTGGAGCGTGCTGCGCACCATCCGGCAGGACAGCCAGACCCCCGTCATCATGCTCACCGCCAAGGGCGAGACGAACGACAAGGTGCAGGGCCTGAAGCAGGGCGCCGACGATTATCTGACGAAGCCCTTCGAGATGAAGGAGCTGCTGGCCAGAGTCGAGGCGGTCCTCCGCCGCGCGGGCGGGGAAGAGGAGAAGGTCAAGCCGCGCCGGCTGGTCTTTGACAAGCTGGTCATCGACCTGGATTCCTTTGAGCTCATCGTCGACGGCAAGCGCATCGAGACGCCGCCCAAGGAGATGGAGCTTCTGTACCACCTGGCCTCCAGCCCGAACCGCGTCTTCACGCGCAACCAGCTGCTCGACGAGGTCTGGGGCTTTGACTATTTCGGCGACAGCCGTACCGTCGATGTCCACGTCAAGCGCCTGCGCGAAAAGCTCGAGGGCGTGTCGGACAAGTGGAGCCTCAAGACGGTCTGGGGCGTCGGGTATAAATTCGAGGTCCTGTAAGCATGAAAACAACGTTCAGCCGGCAGTTCGCCCTCATCGCGGCGCTGCTGCTGGTCTGTATGCTCTTTACGGGCGTCTCGTTCCGGTTTCTGATGCTGCGGTATCTGAAAAACGACAAAAAAGAGACGCTCAGCGCCGACGCGCAGGCGGTCGCCTCGCTGGCCGAGGCGTATGACTCCACGGGCGAGCTGGAGGAGAACTGGGACTTCCGTCTGAGTCTTTCCCTGTTTTCCGACGTGGGCGAGGCCGAGGCGCAGGTCTGCGATGAGAACGGCTTCGTTGTTCTGTGCTCGTGCGACGAATTCAACTGCGAGCACCTCGGCCGCCAGATCGACGCCGATCTCATCACCGAGATCGACATGAATGGCGAGACGTTCCGCGTCGGCACGCTCACCGGTATCCATGACGGCAGACGCTATATTGCCGGCCGCCCGATCGTCTCCGACGACACGGAGCAGACGATCGGCTATGTGATCATCTCCTCCGACATGTCGCAGATCACGGACTTCATGCAGCGCAGCTCGTCGCTGTTTTTCTACAGCGCGATCATCGTGCTCGTGCTGTCGATGGCCGCGGCGACGTTCCTGTCGCACCAGCAGGTGCAGCCGCTCAACAAGGTCGCGGAGGCCGCCCGCCGCTTCGGCCGCGGCGAGCTCGATACCCGCGTCGAGGTGCCGAATAGCTGCGGCGAGGAGATCGTCGATCTGGCCAACGCCTTCAACACCATGGCCGACTCGCTCGAAAAATCCGAGCAGCGGCGGCAGGAATTCGTGGCGAACGTCTCGCATGAGCTCAAAACGCCGATGACCACCATCGGCGGCTACATCGACGGCATGCTCGACGGGACGATCCCGCCGGAGAAGCAGCAGCATTACATGCAGATCGTCTCCGGCGAGGTGCGCAGGCTCTCGCGGCTCGTGCGCAACATGCTCGATATCGCAAAGCTGCAGGCCATGGGCGTCGAAGACAGCCGCAAGACCCGCTTCGACCTCGGCGAGGAGCTGAGCGACGTGCTCATCACCTTTGAGCAGAAGATCTATAACAAGCATCTCGACGTGCGCGTCGACCTGCCGGACAAGCCCGTCTGGACCCGGGCCGAGCGTGACAGCATCACGCAGGTCATCTATAACCTCATCGACAACGCGATCAAGTTCTGCCCCGACGGCGGGCGGCTGTCGCTGCGCGTGCAGTCGGACGGCGGCAAGGCCCGTGTGTCGGTCGAAAATACCGGCCCCACCATTGACAAGGACGAGCTTCCGCTGCTCTTTGACCGCTTCCACAAGGCGGATAAATCCCGTTCCGCCGACCGCGAGGGCTGGGGCCTCGGCTTGTACATTGCCAAGACTATCGTCGGCGCCCACGGCGGCGACATCTGGGCCACGAGCGAAAACGGCGTGACGCAGTTCAACTTCACCCTGCCCGCTGTCCGGTAACAGCGCGGAAGGTTTACAGACTGTTCAGCGTTTGTTCAAATTCCCGGGATATACTATAGAAAAACAGGAGAGTCGGAATGAAGCGTTCCGTTTTTCAAGCAAGAAGGTGTCTGATATGAGCTTTGACAATAACAGCTTCTATGACGACAATTCCACAAAGAACTGGCAGCCGCAGCCGACGCCGATGGAAGACCGGCGGCGCAGGCACACCGGCCGCTGGATCACGGCGATCGTGATCCTTGCGCTGCTGGTGCTGACCGGCGTCGGGACGGTGCATCTGGTGCGGGACGTGGGCGTGACGCTCAACCGCTCGGACAGCGGCTTCCTGCTGACCATCGGCCGGGAGCAGCCCGCCGAAAGCGCCGATGTGCAGATGGCCGACCCGCAGCCCGCCGCGCAGGAGCAGGCAGCCGCCGCGGAAGGCCCCGCGCCGGCAGCGCAGACCCAGGTGCAGGCGCAGGCCCAGGCGGAGCTGCCGCAGCTGGAGATTTCGTCCTCGCCCGCGGGCGTGCCGACGAGCGCGTCGGAGGACGCGGGGGCGCTCAGCCTGCAGGAGATCTACCGCCGCTGCAGCGGGAGCGTCGTGTCCATCATCAGCGTGACCCAGTCCGGCAAGGCCTCCGGCACCGGCATCATCATGTCGGCCGACGGCTATATCATCACGAACCACCATGTGATCGAAAATGCGCAGGCCGTCAGCGTTCTGACGAACGATGACAAGGAATATACCGCCGCGATCGTCGGCAGCGACGAGACGAGCGACCTGGCCGTCCTCAAGATCGAGGCCAGCGGGCTGCAGGCGGCCGAGTTCGGCGATTCATCCGTGCTGCAGGTCGGTGACAGCGTCGTCGCCATCGGCGACCCGCTGGGCGTGACGCTGCGCGGCACGATGACCGACGGTATCATCTCCGCCATCAACCGCGATCTGACGGTCAACGACCGCACGATGAACCTGATCCAGACCAATGCCGCGCTCAATAACGGCAATTCCGGCGGGCCGCTCATCAACTGCTACGGGCAGGTCATCGGCATCAATACGATGAAGATGAGCAACTTCTATTCCTCGTCCACGACGGTCGAGGGCATCGGCTTCGCCATCCCGATCGATACGGCCAAGCCCATCATCGATGAGCTGATCGAGAAGGGCTACGTCTCCGGCCGCCCCGCCATCGGCATCGACGGCGAGACGCTCCCGGCCACCTACCGCATCTATTACCGTCTGCCGGAGGGTATTTACGTCACGCGCGTCTACGCCAGCAGTGACGCGGCGGCCAAGGGCATCTCGGAGGGCGACATCATCACCGCCATCAACGGCATCGACGTCACCACCATGGAGCAGCTCAACCGCGTCAAAAATCAGTTCACCGCCGGCCAGACCGTGACGCTCACGATCTACCGCAGCGGCAGCAGCTATGACGTGGAGATCATCCTGATGGACCGCGCAAACGCATAACGACCAAAAGAAGGGGCCCCGGCCCCTTCTTTTTTCATCCCGCCGCAGCGGAAAAGGCTCCCCTTCCAGGGGCCGATTCCCCCTATCAGGGGGAAATGTCCCGAAGGG
>ERZ1026844.1162-NODE-1162-length-16658-cov-6.827682_pt1 | contig 16658 bp, 13 predicted proteins | sample MGYA00380152_ERZ1026844 | MGnify/ENA primary metagenome ERZ1026844 (study PRJEB33269, sample SAMEA4719788) | human gut metagenome | biome: human-associated habitat; feature: organic feature; material: feces | place: Cameroon | collected 2013-10 ... | reverse complement strand
TACAATCAGGCGTGGACGGCGGCAATGCTCGAAAGCCCGTTCCGCGCGGAATTTGCCGGGGAGTTCGGCGATCTGATGTTCGTCAACGCCGAGATTGCGCGCAAGACCTTCTCCCCCGAGATCATTCCCGAGATGCAGCAGGAGAACGAGCTGACGCAGGAATATGAAAAGCTGCTCGCCTCGGCGCAGATCCCCTTTGAGGGCAAGGTCTACACGCTCTCCCAGCTCTCCCCGTTCAAGACCTGCGCGGACGATGAAAAGCGTCTTGCCGCATGGAAGGCCGAGGGTCAGTGGTACAAGGACAACCAGGCAAAGTTCGACGAGCTCTACGACAAGCTCGTGAAGCTGCGCGACGCGATGGGCAAAAAGCTCGGCTACGAGGGCTACACCACGCTCGGCTACTACCGCATGGTGCGCAACTGCTACACGAAGGAAGACGTTGAAACGTTCCGCGCGGCGGTCGTGAAGTATCTCGTGCCCGTGGCCGATAAGGTCTACCGTGAGCAGGCCAAGCGCCTCGGCAAGAGCTATCCCATGAGCTTTGCCGACAATGCGCTTGAATTCCGCTCCGGCAACCCCCGTCCCGTCGGCACACCCGATGAGATCCTCGCCCAGGGCATGAAGTTCTACAGCGAGCTCTCCCCCGAGACGAAGGAATTCTTCAAAACCATGCTCGACAATGAGCTGCTTGACGTGCTCTCCACCGAAGGCAAGCAGGCGGGCGGCTACTGCACAAGCATCATGGACTACGAGGTTCCCTTCATCTTCGCCAACTTCAACGGCACGCAGCATGACGTTGAGGTCGTGACGCACGAGGCCGGTCACGCCTTTGAAGCGTGGACGAACCGCAAGCGCATTCCCGTGGATTACATCTGGCCGAGCCTTGAGGCCTGCGAGGTGCACTCGATGTCCATGGAGTTCTTTGCAGAACCGTGGGCGGACGGCTTCTTTGGCGCCGATGCCAGGAAGTTCCTCTACAGCCACCTCTCCGGCGCGCTGACCTTCATTCCCTACGGCACGATGGTCGACCATTTCCAGCACGTTGTGTACGAAAAGCCGGAGATGACGCCCGCCGAGCGCCACGCCGTTTGGAAGGAGCTGCTCGGCGTCTATATGCCGTGGATGAAGCTCGACGGCGAGATCCCCTTCTACTCTGAGGGCATGGGCTGGCAGCGCCAGCACCACATCTACTCGAGCCCCTTCTATTATATTGACTACTGCCTTGCCCAGACCGTGGCGCTCGAATTCTGGGCGATGATCCGCAAGGACCTCAAGAATGCCTGGCAGCACTACATGGCCTACACCGTGCAGGGCGGCAGCAAGACCTTCACCGACCTTCTCAAGAACGCAGAGCTTGAAAGTCCCTTTGACGAGAAGTGCCTGCGCGGCGTGTGCGCCGAGGCGGCCGAGGCGCTGGACGCCTTTGACCTCACCGGGATCGCCTGATGGACGAAAAGCACAAAAAGCGCGGCCGGCGCTCGCACCTCAACGACTTTCATCTCAACGTCGCGGGTGAATATGTATATGACGGCAGCGTCTTTGCCTGCCGCAGCAGCGAGGAATCGCTGCGCGGCAGCAAGCGCGCCGTATGGATCATGGCGGCGGCGCTGGCGCTGGCGGTCGTCGCGGGCGGATGCATTCCCGCGCCGGGAATGCAGAACTGCTTTTACGTTCTGCTCCCCTACCTCGGCGAAGTGGTGGCGGCGGCAAGCGTTGTCTGGGCGCTTGCAAAGCTTGGAACGGACTGGCGCGAGGTGCGCGAGTACAACTACGAAAAAAGCGTTGCCGTTCTGCCCGTGCGAACCGTGGTCGCCGCAGGTTTTGCAGCGCTCGGCATCGTGTGCGAAGGGATCTTCTTTTTCACCAATAAGCCCGCAGATAAGGCACTTTTCGCCCTTCTTTACGTTCTGCTGAAGCTGATCGTGCTGCTCTGCGCTCTCGGCGTGCGCGCTAAAATAATGCAGGCAGAATGGGACAAAATACCTAAAAAAGACAAATCCTAAAATTTTGCACTGTACAATCTTCAATATTTTATGCTATAATTGAAAAAATTCTATGAGCTCATTTGCGGTGCACAGTTGTCCGCAAGGGGCGTACTCCCCATTCTTCCGTGCGCGCGGCGCACGGGCATTCCTTGTGCTGCACGGGGAACTCCCCCGTTTTAGCAAAATAAAATAAAGGAGTAGATTCAATGAAAAGAACACTTGCACTGATCCTTTCTCTGGTTATGTGTCTCGGTCTTCTCGCCGGCTGCGGCGACAAGAAGGACAACCAGACCGAGGACGAGAACACGCCGCTGGTCGTCGGCTATGCCCCGTTCAACGAAAAGTTCTCCCCCTTCTTCTCGGAATCCGCGTATGACCAGGATGTCTGGGTCATGACCTCTCTCGGCCTGCTCAACAGCGACCGTCAGGGCCAGATCATCATGAACGGTATCGAGGGCGAAACGCACGCCTACAACGGCACCGACTATACCTACTATGGTCCTGCCAACTGCGAGATCGTCGAGAATGCCGATGGCACTGTCGACTACAACTTCACCATGCGTGACGACATCGTCTTCTCCGACGGCGAGAAGGTCACCATCGACGACGTCATCTTCTCCATGTACGTCCTCTGCGACCCCACCTATGATGGTAACTCCACGCTGTACGCTGTCCCCATTCAGGGTATGGCTGCCTACCGCAGCGGTATGACCACGCTCGCCAAGGCGCTCGCCGCGGCCGGCCGCGACAACGCTGACTTCACCTACTGGACCGAAGAGCAGCAGACCAAGTTCTGGGACAACTTCGACAAGGGTCTCGTTCCCTTCGCCCAGGGCATTGTTGACTACTGCGTTGAGGCCGGTGCCGCCGCTGAGGGCGACGTCGCTGCCGCCGGTGCCGCTTGGGGCTTCTCCGGCGAGGCCAAGACCGTTGAAGATCTTGCTCTCGAGATCGGCAATCAGTACGGCTGGTCCTTCTCCGCTATGGAAAAGGAAGTCGGCAAATCCGACGCTCTTTCTGCCATGATGGACGAGGACGTCTACGCTGACTATCCCACCATCGGCGTCAAGACCGGTGACTCCGCTGCCAACATCTCCGGTATCAAGAAGACCGGCGACTACAGCATGACCGTCACCCTCGACAAGGTCGACGCGACCGCCATCTATCAGCTCGGCGTGACCATCGCTCCGATGCACTACTATGGCGATCCCTCCCTCTATGACTATGACAACAACCAGTTCGGCTTCCCCAAGGGCGATCTGAGCTCCGTGCGTGCCAAGACCACCAGCCCCATGGGCGCAGGCCCCTACAAGTACATCAAGTATGAGGACGGCGTTGTCTACTTCGAGGCCAACGATAACTACTTCCTTGGCGCTCCCAAGACCAAGTACCTCAACTTCCAGCAGTGCATGAGCGATGACGACAAGCTCAACGGCGTCATCACCGGCACCATCGACATTGCTGACCCCACCTTCTCCAACGACTCCGTTGAAGCCATCGAAAAGGCCAACGGCGGCGCACTGGACGGCGACAAGATCACGACTGATACCGTCGATAACCTCGGTTACGGCTACCTCGGCATGAGCGCCGCCTGCGTGAACGTCGGCGGCGAGCCGGGCAGCGAGGCTTCCAAGGACCTGCGCAAGGCCTTCGCCACTGTCTTCTCCGTCTATCGTAACGTCGCCATCGAGTCCTACTATGGCGAGCGCGCGAGCGTCATCAACTACCCCATCTCCAACACCTCCTGGGCCGCTCCCCAGCCCACGGACGACGGCTACAAGGTCGCCTTCTCCGTTGACGTGAACGGCAACGACATCTACACCTCCGACATGACCGCCGAGCAGCGCTATGATGCCGCTTTGCAGGCTGCCCTCGGCTACTTCGAGGCTGCCGGCTACACGGTCGAGGATGGCAAGCTGACCGCGGCTCCCGCCGGCGCTAAGCTTGAGTACGAGATCCAGATCCCCGCTGACGGTTCCGGCGACCACCCCTCCTTCATGATGATCTCCGAGGCCTCCAAGGCTCTCGCCACGATCGGCATGAACCTCATCGTCACCGACCTGAGCGACTCCTCCGGCCTGTGGGACGGCATTGACGCCCGTCAGGTCGATATGTGGTGCGCTGCTTGGGGTGCTACCGTTGACCCGGATATGTACCAGATCTACTACTCCGACATTGCCAACCACACGACTGACCCCGGCGTTGGCAAGAACCCGTACGGCGGCCCTGCTCAGGGTGGTTCCAACAAGATGTACTGCATCGCTGATGCCGAACTCGATAACATGATCCTCACCGCTCGTGAGTCCCTCGACCAGAGCTACCGCAAGACCATGTACAAGGCCTGCCTCGACACCGTTGTCGACTGGGCTGTTGAGGTTCCCGTCTATCAGCGCCAGAACGCGATCATCTTCTCCACCGAGCGCGTCAACATGAGCACTGTCACGCCCGACATCACCACCTTCTACAAGTGGTTTGCCGAGATTGAGAACATCGAGCTCAACTAATTCCCAACCGCATTTTGCCGGATCTCTGATCTGAATCGAGCAGCCCGGCGGTCTTCACCGGCCGTCGGGCTGCCCCGACTGCACGGCAAGGAGCGCTTCTTTTTTCAGAGGAGCGTTGCTTGATGTGCAGCAAAAAAGTGAGAGAGAGAGTAACCGAGAGCAGCACATCAGAACGGAGGTAATTTGCTTGCGAAAATACGTAGTAAAACGAATTTTGATTTCCATCGTGATCCTCTTCTTTGTGGGATTCATTATCTATGCGCTGATGCGCTGCCTGCCTACTTCCTTCATTGAGAATATGGCGCGCCAGAAGTCCATGCAGCCTGGCTCGAAGAGCTTCGACGATTGGATGGCGCAGCTCAATGCCATGTACAACATGGACAAGAGCATCATTCCCGGTTATTTTTCCTGGCTCGGTACCGCCATCCGCGGTGATTTCGGCGACAGCTGGTTCTACACCGTGCCGGTGCTTGAGAAGTTCAACGACTGCATCTGGCTCTCCTTCGTGATGGGCGGCATCGCCTTCATCCTTGAGATCCTCATCGCGGTTCCCCTCGGCGTCGTCGCCGCAACCAAGCAGTACAGCAGAGCCGACTACACGATCTCTGTTATCGCGCTGGCCGGTATCTCTCTGCCGACCTTCTTCTTCGCTTCTCTTCTGAAGCTGGTCTTTTCCGTCAAGCTCGGCTGGTTCGATCTGTTCGGTCTGGTCAGCCGCAACTACAACCAGCTCAGCAGCTGGGGTCAGGTCATGGATAAGGCGAACCATCTTGTGCTGCCCATTGTCACGCTGGTCGTCATCAGCACGGGTTCTCTCATGCGCTACACCCGCACAAACATGCTCGAGGTGCTCAACGCGGACTACATCCGCACCGCACGCGCCAAGGGCCTTTCCGAAAAGAAGGTCATCTATCACCACGCCTTCCGCAACACCCTCATTCCGCTGGTCACGATCATCGGCGGCAGCCTGCCGGGTCTGTTCTCCGGCGCGCTGATCACGGAGACCCTCTTCGCCATTCCCGGCATCGGCTACATCTCCTATCAGGCGATGGTCGGCGGCGATATTCCGTTCTCCATGTTCTACCTTGTGTTCCTGTCGGTGCTGACGCTGCTCGGCAACCTCATCTCCGACATTCTGTACGCCGTGGTTGACCCGCGCGTGCGCATCGCTTAAGAAAGGGGGAAGATCATGAGCGTTTTTGATTACGATAAAAACCGGGATAACCGGAAGCCGTTCCACGCTGCCGGTATGGCGGAGAACGCCGCCAGGCGCGCGACGGATGACAATCAGGACAAGTACGCCAAGAAGGACAATACCCCCTCCGGCGGCAATGAGGAACACTTTTCCCTCAACGACGACCGCCGCGTTAAGGTTCTGTCCCCCGGCGCGCTCGTTGCCAAGCGCTTTTTCCGCAACCGCCTCGCGGTCGTTGGTCTGAGCATTCTCATTTTCATGTTTGTCTTTTCCTTCATCGGCGGCCTCCTCTCCCCTTATGGCGAAGATGAGTTCTTCTACCGTGAGGATCAGATCAACAAGGAGTTCGCCGTCGTGACGGAAAACAGCGATTTCCGCTACATGGCCAAGGATTCCAACCTCTTCGGCTCCGCCGTTCAGGCGCAGACCATGCTTGCCATTCAGAAGAACAGCGAATCCTTCTCCTACAACGGCACCAATTATGCCCTCGCACAGGAGGGTTCGGACTTCTACTCCATCTCCTCCGGCGGCAAGCTGATCGGCATCGCCTATAAAGATGTTGTCAGCTCCTCCGACGGTCAGGCACTGAGCTTTGAGTTTGTCTACACCGCACTCAAGTCCTACGCGGCGCTCGCGCAGGAGGTTGAGGAAGAGGCTGAGCAGGAGACTGCCGGCGTTTCCGAGGCCACCGGCGCTACCGACGATGCCGCTGAGCCTGCCGAGCCGGAAGAGGTCAGCGAGCCTGCCGCCAAGACCTTCACGGTCGACGGCCTGACCTACACGATCGACGAGGACGGCGGCGTGCTGCAGGGCGAGAAGGAAGTGGCTTATATCAGCCGCTATATCGTGCAGGCCATCATGCCCGACATCTTCCTCTCCCGCGACTTTAAGGAAAAGCTCATCGACACCATCGCTGTCGGTGGTACGAAGTTCACCTACACCGACGAGTCCCTGATCCTCGATGACGAGCCTGACGCCGCTCTCGACGGCGAAGAGACCGGTATCGGCGCGATGGACGATGCGCTGGTCGAAGAGGACGACACCGCCTCCGATGCCACGATGGAATACACCATCGAGCGCAGCCAGAACCACGCCAACTGGATCATTCGCCAGCAGCAGTCCTCCCGCCAGTACGACTCTTACAGCTTCCCCAGTGCCAAGCACTGGCTCGGTACGGATAAGTACGGTATGGATATGCTCACGCGCCTGATGTACGGCGGCCGCGTGTCCCTGATGATCGGCTTCATCGTCATCATCATCGAGACCGTGCTCGGCGTTATCCTCGGCGGCATCGCCGGTTACTTCGGCGGCTGGGTCGATAACCTCATCATGCGCCTGGTCGATATTTTCTACTGCATCCCCTCCATGCCCATTATCCTGATCCTCGGCGCAGCCATGGACCAGCAGCGCGTGGAGCCCGGCAAACGACTCATTTACCTGATGCTCATTCTCGGTATCCTCGGCTGGGCGGGTATCGCCCGTCTGGTCCGCGGCCAGATCCTCTCGCTGCGCGAGCAGGAATTCATGACCGCTACCGAAGCCTGCGGCATCAGCGTCAAGAGCCGCATCTTCAAGCACCTGATCCCCAACGTCATTCCTCAGCTGATCGTCAACTGCACGATGGGTCTCGGCTCCGTCATCATCACCGAGGCAACGCTCAGCTTCCTCGGTCTCGGCGTCAAGTTCCCGTTCGCTTCTTGGGGCAACATCATCAACGACGTCAACAACACTCACGTGCTGACGACTTACTGGTTCATCTGGATCCCCGCGGGCCTGCTGCTCCTGCTCACCGTTCTCGCCTTCAACCTTGTCGGCGACGGTCTGCGCGATGCATTCGACCCGAAGATGAAGCGCTAAGGAAGGAGGGCATCAGAAATGGCTAAAAAGAACAGTGACGGCTATCTTTCCGCAAAGGAATCGCGCCGCATCTCCAAAGCAAACCGCAAGATCACCAATCAGCTCGAAAAGCAGCACAAGCGCAAGAATGTGCCCGAGAGCGAGTATCTGACGCAGATGAAGGACAACGCAAACGTCCTTGAGATCGACAATCTGCATACCTATTTCTTCACCGACGTCGGCACGGTGCACTCCGTGGACGGCATCTCCTTCAATGTCCCCGTCGGCAAGACGGTGGGCGTTGTGGGTGAGTCGGGCTGCGGCAAGTCCGTGACGAGTCTTTCGATCATGCAGCTTTTGCAGCGTCCGCAGGGTCAGGTCGTGGAAGGCGAAATTCGTCTGAACCTCGGCAGCAAGGCCTACGACGTCACGAAGGCGCCTGACAGCGTCATGCAGCACTTACGCGGCAACTACATCTCCATGATCTTCCAGGAGCCGATGACCGCGCTGAACCCCGTCTTCCGCATCGGCGACCAGGTCGATGAGGTCATCGCCCTGCACAACGAAGAGGGTCACGACAAGGAGCAGATCAAGGCTCGCACCATCAAGCTCCTTGAGATGGTTGGCATCGCCAACAGCGAGGGCGTCTACAAGATGTTCCCGCACGAGCTCTCCGGCGGTATGCGCCAGCGCGTCATGATCGCCATGGCGCTTGCATGCAGCCCCAAGCTCATCATCGCCGACGAACCCACCACGGCGCTCGACGTGACCATTCAGGCGCAGATCCTCGACCTGCTGCGCAACCTCAAGGATCGCATCAACTCCTCCATCATGTTCATCACGCATGACCTTGGTGTCATCGCGGAGATGGCGGATTACGTGGTCGTCATGTATGCCGGCCGCATCGTCGAGCAGGGTACGGCGGAAGAGATCTTCGCCCACCCCGCGCATCCCTATACCATCGGTCTGATGGCGTCCAAGCCGGTCGTCGGCAAGCAGGTCGACAAGCTCTATTCTATCCCCGGCAAGGTCCCCAACCCCATCAACATGCCGAACTACTGCTACTTCAAAGACCGCTGCGAACTGTGCGTAAACGGCTGCGAGGGCGCTTATCCGCATGAGATCTCCCTCACCCCGACGCACAAGGTCAGCTGCTACCGTTACTATCCCGAAAACATGAAGAAGGAGGGTGAATAATTATGGCAGATCACAACAAGGTCAATCCCTTTGAGGATCCCAACTTCACCCCCGTGGAGTACGACCCGCAGTACATTCTTCAGGTCAATCACCTGAAGAAGTACTTCCCCATCAAGAGCGGCATGATCTCCCACACGGTCGGCTATGTCAAGGCCGTCGACGGCGTCACCTTCAACCTCAAGCGCGGCACGACGATGGGTCTGGTCGGCGAGTCCGGCTGCGGTAAAACCACGACCGGCCGCACGATCCTGCGCCTGTACGACACCAAGACCGCCGGTCAGGTGCTCTTCAACGGCCAGGAGGTCTACGACCTCTCCGCCAAGGAGATGCGCGCCCTGCGCACGAAGATGCAGATCATCTTCCAGGATCCGTTCTCCTCGCTGTCTCCGCGTATGCCGGTCGGCGAGATCATCGGCGAGGCCGTGCGTGAGCACAACCTTGTCTCGAAGGCGGAATTCAACGACTACATCGATCAGGTCATGGACAACTGCGGCCTGCAGCCCTTCCACAAGGACCGCTACCCGCACGAGTTCTCCGGTGGTCAGCGCCAGCGTATCTGCATCGCGCGTGCGCTCGCGCTCAACCCTGAGTTTATCGTCTGCGACGAGCCGGTCTCCGCGCTCGACGTGTCCATTCAGGCGCAGATCATCAACCTGCTGAATGAGTTACAGGATAAGTACAAGCTGACCTATCTCTTCATCAGCCACGACCTTTCCGTTGTTGAGCACATTTCCGACACCGTTGGCGTCATGTACCTCGGCAACCTCGTGGAGTACGGCGCAAAGGAAGACATCTTCCGCAACCCGCTCCACCCCTACACGAAGGCGCTCTTCTCTGCCATTCCCGTCCCCGACCCGACGGTGAAGATGAACCGCATCGTGCTTGAAGGTTCCATTCCCTCCCCGGCTAACCCGCCCAAGGGCTGCAAGTTCCACACCCGCTGCGCGAACTGCATGAAGTGCTGCGAGGAAGAGACTCCCGTCCAGCGTGAGATCGAACCCGGCCACTTCGTGTGCTGCCATCTCTACGATAAATGAGGCGGAACGAGCGCATCTACGAGGATGACGACGGCCGCACCGTAGCCGACATGAGCGGTCTTGAGCCGCAGCCGATGCTCATTCCCCGCATTCACAAGCGCCGCGACCGCGCGGACTTTCGCGAGCCGGACGCGCCTGAGGCGAATGACCGCCCGTGGGACACGAGCGGCGAGCTGAACCGCGAGGAGCGCAACGCCGCCATCGGCGGCGCGCTGAAAGCAGGTCTGCTGATCGGCTTCACGTTCCTCATCGCCGGTGCGGTGGCAATCCTCGCCATGCAGGTGCTGTGGGCATAACGACAGAAAAAGGAAGACTCCTTCGAGTCTTCCTTTTTTGCTGCCTGCGCAGCGAAGCGATGAGAATTTCAAACGGCAATGCGTATATCGAAGCGCCGCCCCGCCAACAGCTCTGCCATACACAAAAAGAGAGCACCCTTTCCGGGTGCTCTCTTTTTCAAATCAGCCAATTAGCCGAACAGGGACATCAGGACGCCTGCGGCAATCGCGGAACCGATAACACCGGCAACGTTCGGGCCCATGGCGTGCATGAGCAGGAAGTTGGCGGGGTTCTCCTTCTGACCGACGACCTGGGAAACACGTGCGGCCATGGGGACGGCGGAAACGCCGGCGGAACCGATCAGCGGGTTGATCTTTTCCTTCAGGAACAGGTTCATGAGCTTGGCCAGCAGCACGCCGCCCGCGGTACCGAAACCGAAGGCAACGATACCCATTGCCATGATCTCAAGGGTCTGAACGGAAAGGAAGGTGGTGGCGGTCGCCGTCGCACCGACGGTGAAGCCGAGGAAGATGGTGACGATGTTCATCAGCTCGTTGCCGGCGGTCTTCTGCAGACGATCCACAACGCCGGACTCCTTGAAGAGGTTACCGAGCATCAGGCACGCGATCAGAGGAGCGGCAGAGGGAACGAGCAGCGCCACGAACACGGTGATCATGATGGGGAAGATGATCTTCTCGCGCTTGCTGACCTGACGCAGCGGACGCATCACGATCTTACGCTCTTCCTTGGTGGTCAGCGCCTTCATGATGGGGGGCTGAATGACCGGAACGAGCGCCATGTAGGAGTAAGCGGCAACGGCGATGGGGCCAAGCAGCTCGGGGGCGAGGCGGGAGGTGACGAAGATCGCGGTCGGGCCGTCAGCGCCGCCGATGATACCGATGGACGCAGACTGCTGATTGGTAAAGCCCATGAACTGGGTGCCGACATAGGTCATGAAGATACCGAGCTGGGCGGCAGCACCGAGCAGCAGGGACTTGGGGTTCGCGATCAGGGGGCCGAAGTCGGTCATCGTACCGACGCCCATGAAGATCAGGCAGGGGTAGATGCCGAGCTTGACGCCAAGGTACAGCACGTCGAGCAGGCCGAGGCTAACGGTGCTGCCGACTGCCCACGGGGCAAGCACCGCATCAGCTACACCGGCTTCCGACATCTCTGTCAGAAATTCCTGTGTGATGGGCGCTCCTCCGAAGAGATCCCAGTGGACGTGTCCTCCGGCGAACAGGATCTCGTGGAACATGTCCGCACCGGGAAGGTTGGTGCACAGCATACCAAACGCGATGGGCAGCAGCAGCAGCGGCTCAAAGCCCTTCACAATAGCCAGATACAGCAGGACAAAGGAAATGGCAATCATAATGAGGCATTTCCAGTTGCCCTCCTGACCGAACATATAGAAGCCGGTCTGCTGCATGAAGTTAGTAATAGCAGCCATTTATGTTTCTTTTCCTTTCACAGTTAATTCGGGGAAGTTGCTGTAGCTTAGCCGATGACGCAGAGAACGTCGCCGGGGTTGACAGCAGCGCCCTTGGCAACTGCGACGGAGGAAACGGTACCAGCGCAGGGAGCGAAGATCTCGTTTTCCATCTTCATGGCCTCGAGGATGAAGAGGAGATCGCCCTCCTTGACAGCCTGACCGGCGGCAACCTTCACATCGAGGATAGTGCCGGGCATGGGGCTGGAAACGGTGCCGGCGCCGGCAGGAGCAGCAGCCTTGGGGGCAGCAGCGGGAGCGGGAGCAGCGGCAGGAGCAGCAGCGGGAGCGGGAGCAGCAGCGCGGGCAACGGGAGCCGCGGCAGCGCGGGAGACGGGAGCGGAAGCCATGCGGCCGCCGGCAGTGGACTCGACGGTGACTTCGTAGGTGGTACCGTTAACGGTGACATTGTACTGCTTGATCATGTTGTTTCTCTCCTAAAATAAAATTAGATTTTTTTAATGTTGACGATGTTCATGCTGCGGGACGGGATACCGATCTCTTCCGAGAGAGCGGCAGTGATTGCGGCCAGGATCTCCGGCTGCATACCCTGCGGCTTGGGAGCCGGTGCGGCAGCAGCGGGAGCAGCGGCAGCGACGGCAGGCGTCTTTTCCTTGCCCTTGAGGACTGCACCCATTGCCATGGTGAGGAAAATGATGCAGATCAGGCCAAAGAACACCGTGCCGATACCCATCAGGGTAACGAAAAGCGGGCTGTATTCCATTTCTTCCTTTTACCTTTCAATATTGGATTATAGCAAAACGATTGCAGAAATTGCAAGCGTCTATGCACATTTTGCGCGTTTTTAACGGCTTTTCCCTCCTGCTTTTTTTAAGAGCAGGAGGGAAAAAGAGTCTTTCCTTACCCTTACTGGACGGAGAGCACGTCGGCGAACGCCTGAATGGCGGTAGCCGCCTGACCGAAGTCGCGCATCTGCTGATCGATGCCGAGCTTGATGAAGGGAATGCCGGCAGCGTCGAGTGCCTTCTTGAGGTACGGGAATTCCATTTCTTCGGGGTCGCAGAACTGCTGCATGAAGAGCACGAGGCCCTGTGCGCCGGATTCCTTGACCATGTTGGCAACGAACTCGCCGCGGCGGTTCTTGCTGGACTGCGGATCGTAGAGCAGCACGTCGTAGTCGGTGTTGGTGAACTGCTCGACGAGAGCCATCATCGGATCGCCCTCTTCGCTTGCATCGGTGCGGAACGCACGGGACTCATGGGCAACATCGTCTGCCGCGATGGCAACGTTGTTGTCCTTGAAGATCTTCAGCAGCGTCGGGTTGTCGCAGATGATGCCGGAGGTGACGACCTTCACGCCGTTCCACTTGGCCTTGGGCAGCGCCTTGAGCTCGGCGTTGAGGGCTTCGAGCTTCTCGGTGTACTCGGCCTTATCCATGAACCAGGCAGCCTTGAGGACGGCCGAGCGCATGATCGGGTCGATGACGTCGCAGTGCTCGCTTGCGAGCTTGACGAACTCGCGGCGGGCAGCGCGGGACTTGTTGTAGACCTTGATGGCCGCAGCGATGTCCTCGCTCTTGATCTCGTGACCGGCGATCTTCTCAAGCCCTTCCTTGACAGCGTTGTACTGATCCATGCAGAACTGCTTGCCCCAGTCGGCAAAGCGGTTCTGGGGATGGGCGAGGAAGATGCAGGGCAGCTTCTCGCTCATGGCGACGCGGATGTTCTGGCTCATGGGGCGCAGCGTGTCGCAGATGGTCGGGGTGATCACGCCGTCCAGCAGATCCATCGTGCCGTCGAGCAGCATCTCGAGGTCGAGCTGGGCGATGGTGCAATAGAAGGTCGCGCAGTATTCCTTGGAGCGCTGCTCGGTCTTGTTGTTGCTGCCCCACATGCCGAACGGCATCATACCGGCGGCGTAGACCAGCTCTTCGGGGGCGTAATAAGGCATCACGCCGATGCACTTTTTGCCTGCGTCCTTATAGGCCTTGAGCTGGCCCTTGGGATTGGCGGCAACAGCGGAAAATTCATTAACGATAGCTTCGATACTCATTTTTGCACGCCTCCTTAGTCTTTCTTGTTGGCTTCCATCGCCTCGACCAGACCCTGTACACGGGTCGTGTACTGCGCTTCGTTGAAGTTGCGCGGGTCAGCCTGGTCGCCGTCGAAACCGGCGCAGGGCACGCCGAGGTCAGCGGTGAAGCGGCGCTGCATTTCAGCCATGTAACCGGACCAGGGCTTGCAGGAGCGGTTGTAGTGGACGAGCACGCCGTCGACCTTGTTGTCGCGGCAGATGCCCTCACGCCAGGCAACGCCCTGCTCGATGCAGACGGAGTTGGGCGCCTTGTAGTAAGCGCGGGCCATTTCGTCCATGTTGTTGTAAACAAAGCCGAACGCGGGCGCGTACACGACTGCGGTGACGTTGATGCCATTCTCCTTGAGGGGCTTGAACAGGTTCGGGAGCTTCGGCCAGCAGGGGATGCCCTCGAACATGACGCGGTACTGCTCGGGGAAGGGCAGCGTGGAGGTGCCTTCCTCAATGTTCTTCTGCAGGTCCTTGGAGAGGAGCTCGAACGCGTCAGCGGCAGCTTCCTTGCCGCGGGCAGTGACGACGTCGGCCATGTGGTTGAAGAGGTCGAAGCCGCTCATCGGGGCGGGCTTGTACTGCAGGAAGTCGCAGACCTTGAGCCAGTTCTGCGCGGTGCGGTTCGCGTGCTTGCAGGCAAGCTCGAACTTCTCCTCGTCGAACTTCTTGCCGGTGAGCTTTTCGAGCTCATGGATGGCGTTGTCGAACTGAGCGCGGACGTACTTGACAGCGGAATCGCTGACTTCCACGGTGTTGTTGTAGGGGATATCGACCATGATGAGGGGGATGTTGCACATACGGGCGATATTCTCGTACCACTTGGTCATGCAGTTGCAGATGTTGTTGCAGCAGAGGACGAAGTCCGGCTGGGGAATGCGCATCTGCTTGTAGGGCTTGATGGCCTCGCGGCGGAAGTTCTTGTAGGCGATCTCCTTCTCGGTGGTCTCGGGCAGAGCCTCGATCTCGTGGATATCGTCCAGAACCGTGTAGGGGACCTGCGTCTTGGGGTCCTTCTTGGGCTTACCGGTCTCGGGGTCGATGACGACCTTGCCGTTTTCGTCCTTGAGGGGCTTACCGCTGTTCGGGTCGATGATGAACTCGAGCGTTTCGGGGTCGAACTTGCGGCTGGCGCGCTTACCGGCGGCATAGGCCAGAGAAATACGGGCGTAACCGCAGATATCGTTGTCGAAGCCGAGATCCTCGGCAGCCTGGCACATGATCTCACCGTCGCGCTGGGCGGCGATACCGGCAGCCTGGTTCTCGGGATACATCACGTTGAGGTCAAAGGCCTCAGCAAGCTCACAGGGGAACTTGGAGCTGGACCAACCGACCAGCTTACCCTGCTTCTTCGCTTCACGGGCGTCGGCATAGACGTCATCGACGACCTTGCGCAGAGCAAGCACGCCGGGGCTGACTTGTTTAGCCATGATTGATTCCTCCTAATGCGATATAGAAAAATTTGATAACGAATGATGGGGATTATTTGTTCTTCAAAGCCTTCTGGTAGGCAAAGAGAGCCGCGCCGAGCGCACCGTTATACTGCGTGAGGGGCGTGGTGTGGATCTCGTGGCCGAGCTGCTCCTGAAGGGCTTTCACGATGCCGTGGTTCTGTGCGACACCGCCGGTCATCACCACGTCGTCGCGCACACCGATGCGGTGGCAGAGGCCGGAAACGCGGCCCGCGACGGACTTGTGGATGCCGTGGATGATGTCGCACTTGTTTGTGCCCATGGCGAGCTGCGAGATGACCTCGCTCTCGGCAAACACCGTGCAGGTCGAGCTGATACCGACCTCCTTGGTCGACTTGTCGCCAAGGTCGCCCAGTTCTTCGACCTTCACCTCAAGCACGCGGGCCATGACATCGAGGAAGCGGCCGGTACCGGCTGCGCACTTGTCGTTCATGACGAAATTTTTCATCATGCCGTTCTCGATCTCGATGACCTTCACGTCCTGCCCGCCGATATCGACGACCGTGCGCACGTTCGGGAACAGGAACGCCGCGCCCTTGGCGTGGCAGGAAAGCTCGCTCATCTGCATGTCGGCAAGGCCGTCAAGGCTGTTGCGCCCGTAGCCCGTGGCAAGGACGAAGTCCATCTGCTCGCGCGTCATGCCCGCGTTTTCCAACACCTGAGCGATCGCGCGGGACGGGCCCGACGTGCCCGTGCCGACAGCGACGAGGGACTTGGCAACGATCTCGCTGCCGTCTTTCAAGATCACACATTTCGACGCGGTGGAGCCGACGTCGATACCCATGGTATAAATGCTCATTGTACTCTCCGTTTGCCTTCCCATGCGCTGCGCGGCAAAAACCGCGCAGCGCACGAGAGAAAAGCGTTGTTGTGATAGTTTACTGCGCGTTCAGGGCGTCGTAGTCGCGGATAACGCGCGGCAGCAGCATCTGATGGACCGGGCAGATGCTCTCGGGGTTCTGATAGCAGGCGTTGGCGAAGGCCTGGATGTAGGGACGGATGTCGTTCATGTCGACGATCTCGTCGGTCAGGCCTGCCTTGGCGCAGAACTTCGGGCTGGACTTCTTGGCGTAGTCCTGGATCAGCGCGTTCATCTTGTCGATGGTGGGCTGCAGATCCTCGCCGGCCTTCTCTTCCTTCACGAGACGGCGGGCATACATGGCGGCCGCAGCGGTCTCGCCGTGCATGACGTAGATCTCGGTGGTAGCGGTGCCGATGGAGAAGGCGTTGTTGTCGTTGCCCTGCGGGCCGCCGAGGACGTAGTGCGCCGCGGCGGTGCCCTTGCGGAGCGTGATCTCCATCATCGGCAGCTTGCTGGACTGGATGGAGTAGATGAGGCTCTGGCCGAGACCGAGCAGCTCAGCGCGCTCAGCATCGTTGCCGACGTCGATACCGGTGGTATCCTGGACCCACAGCATCGGGATGCGGTCACGCGCGCAGAGGGTGACAAACTCGTTCATCTTGATGAGGCCCTGACGGTACAGCTTGCCGCCCACGCCCATCGCCTGGCCGTAAGTCGCCATCTTGTACTCGGGGTAGTTCATCAGCATGCCCTGATAGTTGGCGACAACGCCGACGAGCAGACCGTCGATCTTGGCAAGGCCGGTGATCATCTCGGGGCCGT
>ERZ1026844.1161-NODE-1161-length-16667-cov-3.488442_pt1 | contig 16667 bp, 17 predicted proteins | sample MGYA00380152_ERZ1026844 | MGnify/ENA primary metagenome ERZ1026844 (study PRJEB33269, sample SAMEA4719788) | human gut metagenome | biome: human-associated habitat; feature: organic feature; material: feces | place: Cameroon | collected 2013-10 ... | reverse complement strand
AAGCAGTAATTGATTTCTCGAAGGTTGAGATTGAGCCGCTGTTCCGCGATACGGTTGATTTTGAAACCTTTTCGAAATCGGACTTCCGCGCAGTCAAGGTGCTTGCATGCGAGGCTGTGCCGAAGTCGAAAAAGCTCTTGAAGTTCACGCTGAATGACGGTACCGCAGAGAGCAGAACCATTTTAAGCGGCATTCATGCCTTTTATGAGCCGGAAGAATTGGTTGGAAAGACGCTGATTGCCATAACCAATCTCCCGCCGCGTGCGATGATGGGCATAGATTCCTGCGGAATGCTGCTCAGCGCCGTTTACAAAGAAGCGGGCGAAGAGAAGCTGCAGCTTCTCATGGTTGACGACCATATTCCCGCTGGGGCAAAGTTGTATTAAATAATCGCGTGGGCAATTCCGAAAGGAATTGCCCACCTTTCAAATGGGAAATGAGTATAGCCTTTTGTCCCCGGGCCCCGATTGTGCCTTGCAAGCTCAAAAGCTATGTCGTTTTTGCCCGGGAGAACCGTTATGAATAAACAGGAAATATATCAATATTTAGATGAGAACAACATTCCGTATGAACGCACCGAACACAAGGCTGTTTTCTCTATGGAAGAGTTGAAAGCAATTTCGATTTTGTACCCGGAGTGCGAGGCAAAGAATTTGTTTGTGCGCGATGATAAAAAACAAAACTATTATTTGATTACAGTAAAAGGAGAAAAGCGCGTGGATTTGAAGGCGTTTCGAAAGCTGTATGGCTTGCGTCCGCTTTCCTTTGCCGACGCGCGGGATCTGCAGAGCTATCTCGGCCTTACGCCGGGAGCTGTAACGCCGTTTGGCCTTCTCAATGATACGCAGCATAAAGTCCGTTTTTATCTGGATGCTGATTTTTCGGGGCAAAGAATCGGCGTCCATCCAAACGATAATGCGGCAACTGTGTGGCTGAAGGTGTCAGACCTTGTCAATTTGCTGCGTGAGCACGGTTCCATTGTCGAAATTGCGGAATTGTAGGCATATGTTATTTTGCGTTGCTTGACGAGGCGGCGTTTTTGCGGTAAGATTGGCAGCGAAAGGAGGTTTTTGCAAAAATGTTGGGTGAAACAATTAAGGCAATCAGAAAATCAAAGGGGCTTTCTCAAGAGGAGCTTGCCGCTTTGCTGAATGTGGTGCGGCAGACAGTTTCCAAATGGGAGCAGGGGCGCTCGGTGCCGGATGCGGATCTGCTCATCGCGCTTTCCGAAGCTCTGCAGGTGCCGGTGAGCACTCTGCTTGGCGAGACCGCTTGCGAGGCAACAGCTGATCCGCTCGGCGTAATTTCCGAAAAGCTTGCCTGTATCAATTTTCAGCTTGCGCGCCAGGTTGTTGTGCGGCGGCGCATTTTCCATTGGTTTTTCATTGTGCTGTGTGCCGGGATTGCCGCCGTTTTTGCGGCGTTGTTCATAATAAACGGTTCCTATTTGAATTGGGATCTCACCTCTCCCGAAACCGCTGTTGCCTCAGCCGCATTGCATGCCTTTGAATGGCTGTTTGTCCGCCTGGCGCCGATTGTTTTTGTCGGCGGCGCGGTAGGAATTTGCTTGACGCGTAAGCGCGCATAATCGCCGTTTTACGGCGCCTTTGAAAACGCCTGTTGCGATTGGGTCATTGCAACAGGCGTTCTTTTCACACCCGGAGCGAAAAAGCCATGGGTTTGTTTCAGGTCAAATTTCGTTTGTTTTCCGGCAAGGCGGTTGAAAAAATACGAAAAATGTAGTAAAATATCCACATCAAATGATTTTGTGAGGTTACGCATGATACGGATTGCAGTCTGTGATGACAGTTTGGATTTCTTGCACCATGCGGCGGAGCTGATCCGCGCATGGTTGGCACAGAGCGCAGTTACCGCTCGGATTTATTCCTTTCAGAGCGGAGATGCGCTTTTGCAGAAGCATGCCGCGATGCATATGGATATCATTTTTTTAGATATTTTGATGCCGATGCAAAACGGGCTTGAAACGGCAAAGGAGCTGCGCAAAAACGATACTGCCGCAAAAATCATTTTTTTAACCTCTTCGCCGGAATTTGCGCTTGCTTCGTATGATGTCAAGGCGGACGGATATCTGCTTAAACCCGTTTGCTATGAAAAAATCAAGGAAACGCTGGATCGCTGCAGTACGGCATTTGATGCCGAACCGAAAAACACCGCTGTCAAGACGCAGTTCGGCTATCAAAAACTGTATTTTCAGGATATTGAATTCATTGAGGCGCAAAATAAAAAATGCATTTTTTATCTGAAGGGCGGCAGATCGGTTGCCTCGATTGACCCGCTGCACACCATTGAGGAGCGTTTTTTATCAAACGACGGCTTTTTTAAATGCCACCGCAGCTACCTTGTATATTTGCCGAATGTCGATCATTTCAATACAGCGGAACTTGTCACCAAAACAGGCCGCGCCGTGCCGATTGCAAGAGGATTCGGCAAAGCGTTCCAGGAAGCATATTTTGCAAGAATGTTTCAGGAATCGGGTGAGAGCGAATGAGCGTCACGGAAATTCTCAAGTTTGCGCATAATGCGTTGACGCTGCTGTTCGGCGTCTTTGTTTCGGCATCATTTCTCGGCATTAAAATGAATCGAAAAAACTTTTTTGCTTTGCTTGGATTCACCTGTGCAAGCGGCGTTGTTTACATCAGTGTCTTTTTGCTGTTCGGTGAGCAAATCACCACGCGCATTTACCCGTTGATTGTGCATTTGCCGCTGATTCTTTTTTTGATGCTGTATTTCGGTTACCGCTTTTTGGTCTCCGCGCTTTCGGTGGCGACGGCATATCTGTGCTGCCAGGTAAGCAAATGGGTCGGGTTGGTTGCGCTTGATATTTTTCATGCGGAATGGGGGTATTACAGTGTTCGTATCGCAATCACGATTCTTGTTTTTGTGCTGCTTTTGCGCTATGTCTCCTATGCAACGGCGCAGCTGACGCAAAAGCCGGATAAAGAACTGTTGATTTTTTCTCTGATGCCGTTTACCTATTATGTATTCGATTATGTCACGGGGGTGTATACCTCGCTGCTGTATTCCGGCAAGGAGGTGGTTGCGGAATTCCTGGGGTTTGCGCTGTGCATTGCATACCTTTTGTTTTTGCTTGTATATTTCAAGCAATACGAGGAAAAGCGGGAGGCAGAGCAGAGAAATCGCCTCATTGAGATGCAGCGCGCTCAGATCGAAAAGAAAATCGCCGCAAACGAACGCAGTGAATATAAGCTTTCGCTTTTGCGCCATGACATGCGTCATTTCCTGGCGAATATCGCAGGGCTGATTGAGGACGGAGAGCACGAAAAAGCGAGGGTGTATTGCGGCGAGGTGATTTCACATGTGGAGAAAACCGCCGTGCAAAAATACTGTGCTAACAAAACGATTAACACCATCCTCTCCGCCTATGAAACCGCAATTCAGGAAAACGAAATTGCATTTTCTTGTGAAATCCATGTGCCGGGAGTTCTGCGCATCGGCGATGTGGATCTGACCTCCATCTTATCAAACGCAATGGAAAATGCGATTCATGCGGTGCTGCAGCTCCTGCCGAATGAACGGAAAATTCATCTGGATCTCCGCATGAACGGCGAAAAGCTTTTGATTTCTTTAAAAAACACCATTGCGGAAAAACCGAAAACGGCTGACGGGCGCTTGCTCGGAAAAGGACCGGGGCACGGCCTTGGAACGCAAAGCATTCGCTCTGTGACGGAAAAGCTGAAAGGGAACTGCCAGTTTGTGATAACGGATACATTTTTCCTTTTGCGCATTGTTTTGTAAAGCACCCCCGAAAAGGAGAGGACTGCCATGCTGCATGAAACGAACGGCATCGTTGATTGGAACCCGTGGCACGGGTGCACAAAAATCAGCCCGGGCTGCAAATATTGTTATGTATACCGCCGGGATGCAATGTACGGGGCGGCGCAGGCAAGTAGCCTTTGCCGTAAAAACGCAAGTTTCGACCTGCCGCTGCGCAAAAAGCGGGACGGCAGCGAAAAAATACCGTCAGGCAGGATAGTTTTCACCTGCTTCACCTCGGATTTTTTGCTGCCGGATGCGGATGCCTGGCGCGCTGCATGCTGGGAAATGATGCGGCGGCGCTCCGACTGCACATTTATATTTTTCACCAAGAGGATTGAGCGCCTTCGGCAATGTCTGCCGCCCGACTGGGGCGAGGGCTATGAAAATGTCCGGATCGGCTGCACGGTTGAAAACAGGGAAAGGGCGGATGCGCGTCTCCCCGTTTTTCTGGCTTTGCCGATCCGCCATCGCTTGATCATTGTCGAGCCGTGTCTTGAGGCAATCGATTTGCGGCAGTATCTGAGTGATGCAATAGAGCAGGTCTTGGTCGGCGGGGAATCCGGGCAATTCGCACGGGAATGCCGATATGAATGGGTGCTTTCTCTGCATACGCAGTGCATGGAAAAGCAGGTCTCGTTTTGTTTTCATCAAACCGGTGCAAATTTTGTGAAAGACGGAAAACGGTATCATATTCCGCGCGCCTGCCAATGCGACCAGGCGAAAAAGGCGGGGATTGACTTTTTTCCGCAGACACATTTGAGACTGCCTGATCGGCAATGAACAAAAAAACCGTTCGCCGCAAGGCGAACGGTTTTTGCTTTACGCGGTTGCGATTTGTTTTTTCTGTCGGCGTTGCTTCAAAACGCGGATAAAGTGAATAAGGAGTCCGAGGAAAAGGCCGACAGCGGCAGGGCAGACCCATCCAAGCCCGATGGAGGAAAATGGCAAAAATTTTCCGATGGCTGCAAGGGCTTCGTCCAGGTGAAGCATTTTGTGCAGCTCGGCAGGAAGCGCCGCCAAAAAATCATAAAAAGCAGGCAGCAATGTAAATCCCGTTACAAAGCCATAAACCAAGCGATCGTGCCCGAACAGTTTTCCGAGTAACGCCAAAAGCACAAGCGTGATGGCGAGCGGATAGAGGAACATCAAAACCGGAATGGAAATCTTGATAATGGAATTCAGCCCGAGGTTTGCAATGAGGAAGGAAAGAACGCTGAAAGCGATTGCCCAAACCCGATAGGACGGTCCTTTTTTGAAAATTGAGGAAAAGGTTTCCGCGCAGCTTGTAATCAGCCCGATTGCGGTTTTCAGGCAGGCAAAGGTTACGGTTGCCGCGAGAACATAAAGCCCCGGCTTGCCGAGATAATGCTGTGCGATCTGTGCAAAGGCAATGCCGCCGTTTTCGCTGGTTGCAAACAAGCCGCGGCTCTGCGTTCCGACAACGGTGACGGCAATATAGATAAGCGCCATCAAAAGCGAACTGAAAACACCGGAAAGCACGGTGTTTTTGGCGACGGCGGATTCCTGCTTTACCCCAAGTGAGCGGATGACATCGACAACAATAATGCCAAACGCTAGCCCCGCCAAAACATCCATAGTATTATATCCTTCCAAAAATCCTTGGAAGAACGGCTGTGCGACATAGTTGCCCTCAGGAGCGACGGAGGAAAGCGATGCCGAGGGAGAAGTCATCGCAACAACGACAAGCACACCGAGAAATGCAAGGAATATCGGATTGAGAATTTTGCCGACCCAGGTCAGAATTTTCCCGGGAAAGAGCGAAAAGGCAAGCGCAATCGCAAAGAAAAGCAGAGTAAACAGCAATAAAAACAGGGAAGTATGCTCGCCCTGCGGCAAAATCTGCTCTATGCCGACGGTAAAGGAGGTGGTGGCGCATCTCGGAATAGCAAAAAACGGCCCGATCGTCAAATATAAAAGGCAGGTGAAAAACATGGCATACGGGCGGCAGACCTTGCTGCTCAGATCAAAAAGCCCGTCGCTTCGGCTGATGCCGAGCGCTGCAACGCTGAGCAGCGGCAGCCCGACCCCGGTAACCAAAAACCCGATGATGGCGGGCCAGAGATTGCTGCCTGCCATTTGCCCCATATGAATCGGGAAAATCAGGTTGCCGGCGCCGAAAAACAAGCCGAACAGCATGCTGGCAACATAAATGTATTCGCGAAATTTCAGGTTCTTCTTCATAACAGTACTCACTTTGTATCAGGCGGCATTGCTTTTGTGTCGAAGCGGGAGAATGTTTTCACCCGTTTTGCAAGCCGCAAAAGTATTTTATTCATTTTACTATATTTTCGCAGCTGTGTCAAGAGCTGAATGCATATTCTTCGCATATTTATTCCGCCGATGCTGCATCATTCAATTGGTTAGTTGTTTCTATACAATTTTATGCAATGTTTTAATTCTACTGTGAGAGAGCATCGGATATTTATCAAAATCCAGATTTTTTTGAAAAAAGGAGTTGACAAAATAACTGTAAGGTGCTATAATACCATATGTCGCACGAAGCGGCGCACACTTGCTGGTGTGGCTCAATGGCAGAGCAGCTGATTTGTAATCAGCAGGTTGTTGGTTCGACTCCGATCACCAGCTCCAGTAGCCTTGCTACACCGAAGTTCCATAGGGTATGGGGGAATTCCCGAGCGGCCAAAGGGGGCAGACTGTAAATCTGTTGTCACTGACTTCGGTGGTCCGAATCCACCTTCCCCCACCAGATAAGAACCGTGATTGTGATACGATGTGTATTGCAATTGCGGTTCTTTTTCTATGCTCCGAAAACGGCTTGACACAAGGGTTTTGCATTTGCCTTTTGCAAGAAGTATCGGTGTGTTAAAAGCGCTGCTGATTTTCGCCGTGAAAACGCTCTTTTCAGACAGGCTTTCACGCTTGATAATATGTTTCTTTCCAACCGCTGTATTTTTAAATCTGTTGTATTTGCCTTCATGGCGCAACCACCGCACACGCAGGGTGCACGGCGGTCATTTGGTGGAGGCGAGGGGAGTCGAACCCCTGTCCGAAGATGGGTTGATAGGACTTTCTCCGGGTGCAGACGATTGTTAGAATTTCCCGCAGTGCGGCATCAATCGGCAAACGCCACACCGCGGTATCTTTTTGTTTGCCTGGCTTCCTCAAAAGAAAAAGGGAAGCGCACGTTCATCACTCAATTTGACGCTCGGTTCTGCGCCGTGATTCTCGCAGAAGGAACGGGCGGCATTAATGGCCGCGGCACAGCCGTTAGGCTGCCAATGCTACTTGTTTGTTAGCGTTTAATTTTAATTGGGACTTATTTCAGAGTTTTCCCGGACTCTACCCGCTTATCCTATCTCAACATCCCCGTCGAAACCTTTACGCCCCCGTATCAATCAAAAGTTTTGCCCTTTTCATAGCGCTCGATATCTCTTGCGGCTTGCCGCTCGGCATCTGCTTCCCGTTTGTCATACAGCTTTTTCCCGCGGCAGACGCCGAGCTCAACTTTTGCAAGCGAGCCCTTGAGATAAATGGAAAGCGGAATCAGCGTCATACCCTTTTGCCCGACAAGCCCGAACAGCTTATTGATTTCCTTGCGGTGCAAAAGAAGCTTTTTCTCCCGCAGGGGATCTCGGTTGAAAATATTGCCCTTTTCATACGGGCTGATATGAATTCCGCTTGCAAAAATCTCGCCGTGCGTAATGGAGCAATAGGAATCTTTTAAATTGACATGCCCCTGCCGCAGGGATTTGATTTCCGTGCCGTACAGAGCGATTCCGGCTTCCAGCTTTTCATCGACAAAATATTCATGATATGCCTTTTTGTTGTTTGCAATCACCTTGACCGATTTTTTTGCCTCAGCCATATGATCCCTCCTTCTGTCTACAGCAGTATACCATAAAACTTAGAAAAATGCAATCGAATTTTGCAAATTCAACGAGCCGTTGCATCACAGGGCAGGGTGATCAGCCCTGCGTCCGAAAGCCTTTGCACGGCGCTCAAAATTCCGAGCTTTGCATGCGGAAAGGTCAGCCCGCCCTGGAAAAATGCGGTATACGGAGGCTTGAGCGGGCCGTCTGCGCTGAGCTCGATGGAGGAGCCCTGCACAAAAGCGCCTGCCGCCATGATCACTTTGGAATCATATCCGGGCATATCCCATGGCTCCGGCGTGACGTAGCTGTCAACCGGCGCAGCCGCCTGAATGCCGCGGCAGAAGGTGATGAGCCCCTGCGGTTTTCCGAAATCGATTGCCTGAATAATATCGTATCGCGGTGCGTCTGCGGAGGGAGATACGGGAAACCCGAGCGCTTCAAAAGCTTTTGCCGCAAAAATTGCGCCCTTTTCTGCGTTTGCCGTAACGCACGGCGCCAGAAACAACCCCTGATAGTAGGAGGTCAGAACGCCGAGGGACGCCCCCACTTCTTTTCCGAGCCCCGGTGAAGTGAGGCGATAGGCACAATTTGCAATCAGATCCGCTCTGCCGCAAAGATAGCCGCCGGTGGAGCAGAGACCGCCGCCGGGATTTTTAATCAAAGAGCCGACGACAAGATCCGCGCCGTGCTCCGATGGTTCTGTCAGTCTTGTGAATTCACCGTAACAATTATCCACCATGCAGATCACATCGCTTTTGCGCTCTTTGATAAAGGCGATCAATGTTCCGATCTGCTGTGGGGAGAGGGTGGGCCTTGTCTGGTATCCCTTGGAGCGCTGGATGGTGACAAGCTTTGTTTTTTCGTTGATCGCAGCAGCGATGCCGGCAAAATCAAACGAGCCGTCCGGCAAAAGACCGCCCTGCCGATATCCGACGCCCCATTCCGCAAGGGAGCCGCGGCTGCTGCGGATACCGATGACCTCCTCCAAAGTGTCATAGGGCTTTCCGACGGGGGAGAGAATTTCATCACCGGGCCGCACCGAGCCAAAGAGCGCAACGGCAAGCGCATGTGTTCCGCAGGTAATCTGCGGGCGAACCAGGGCGTCTTCCGTGCCGAAAATATCGGCATATACTTTTTCCAGGGTGTCTCTTCCTGCATCATCATATCCGTATCCGCTGGAGGAAGCAAAATGCGTGGCATTGACGCGGTTTTTTTGCATCGCAGCAATCACCTTGTACTGATTCTGCTCGGCAATCGCATCGATCTCTTCAAATCGCGGTTTCAGTTCCTTTAAAACGGCATCACCGAATCGTATAACGGCATCGCTGATTCCGAGCTTATGTAAATTCTGATTCATAAAAGCCTCTTATTGATAAATACTTTGGTATTCTTTTTCGGATTGTTCTTCCTTCTTTGCACAAAGCGCGTGATGTATCAACGCAAAAACGGAATACAGCAGCGCATATGCCGCGAGAAAGAGCAGCGCACAGCCGATCGATGCAAACTTATCATATAAAATTTGATTGAGCGCAACCAATAAAACGGCGAGCAGCCCGCCGTGCAGCCCGTAACAAAGCGCAATCGGTATATCGTGCGCATGCAGCAACAGATTCAAAAGCGGCAAAACGGCGCTGACACAGAACACACCGAGCAAAATCGAAAAACACGGTCCGCCGAGCAGGATCGGAACCTGCTCTGTTGCGGCGGCGGAATGCGTATCTGCATAGAGAAGATGCACAAGGGTAAAGCCGAGATACAGCAGCATGAACGAGGCGGAAAACTGCAAAAGCCAACGGGGGGGCAGTCGCAGCGGTTTGTTTTTCAAAATCAGGGAAAAAAGGAGCAAAACTGCAAGCAGCACAAGCGGCACCAGCAGTGCTCTCAGCCCGGGCCCGGCACAGCGCAGAAGCGTCGCCACGGAATCAAACTCCCGATGAAACAGCGCAAAATACAGGGCAAAGCCGAGCACCACCCAAGCGCTGCTGCCAAGAGCCGCCCAGGCGAGCGCCCACTTTACACGCTTTGCCGCCGTCATCGGTTCGCTCCTTCCTGCTGCGCCGCAAGCGCAAGAGAGCGCAGAGTACGCACGGCCAGCGCGGGGTTTTCTGCACGGAACACAGCAGAGCCCGCAACAAGGACGTTTGCACCCGCCCTGGAGGCGCCTGTAACTGTTTTCAGATCGATTCCGCCATCCACGGAAATATCAACGGCATATCCGCCGCGCTGAATTTCCCCGGCAAGGCGACAGACTTTTTCAAGGCACGCCGGAATGAGCTTTTGCCCGCCGAATCCCGGCTCCACCGTCATGATCAAGACATGGTCGATTCTGTCAAGATAGGGAAGCAGCACATTAATGCTTGTGCCCGGCTTAACGGAAAGCCCGACGCGGCAGCCGCATGCCTTGACGGCATCAATGCAGCGCGGAATATCGCAGCCGCATTCGGTATGGAATGTGATCAGATCTGCGCCGGCATCGGCAAATGCCTTAAGATAAAAGAGCGGATCGTCAATCATCAGGTGAACATCAAATATTGCCTTTGAATACGGGCGGATTGCGCGGACGAGATCCGGTCCGAAGGTAAGGTTCGGCACAAAATGCCCGTCCATGATATCAATATGCAGATATTCCGCACCTGCCTCTTCACAAAGGCCGGCAGCATCTGCAAGGTGCGCAAAATCGCTTGCGAGCAGCGAAGGAGAAATTTTAATCGGTTTCATAAGGTTTCCTTTCCCGCATCGGCACCGGTGACAAAAAGGCGGTGCCCACATATGCTGAATAAGGGGGCTGCGGCCCCCACCGAAAATTCCATGTGCAAGCGCTGCGGCAGAGAGATAAAGGACGGGATGATGAATGTTTTTTGCAGCAGTTGCTCATGCGGCGGCAGGCATTTGCCTGCCGCATTTTATTATATCTTTTTCGCGGCATATTGTCAACTGCGGTAAAGTGCCGTAAAAAATGACGGACGGATAAAAAAATATTGCATTTTCGAAAAATTGCAATTGAAAAAATGAAAACTGTATGGTACAATAAAGTGGACGGTTCAAAAACGGAGGGCAAATCATGTCTGAAAGATATTCCATTGACCTCGGCAGCATCATAAACGAATTTTCCATGAAAATGGTCTATCTGCCGCCGGAGGGGGAGAAGCGGTTGGTATATCGCGCCGAGGTGAATCGCCCCGGGTTGCCGCTCCATGGCTATTATGATCATTTTGAGCCGGGACGTGTTCAGATTTTCGGCAAGCTGGAGCATGGATACCTCTGCCAGATGACGCCTGAAAAGCGGGATGCCAGCCTGCGTGAATTTTTCTCGCGGCACCCCGTTGCGGTGGTTGTGACATCCTCTCTTTTCATTTTTGATGAAATGGTGCGGTATGCAAAGAAATATGCGGTTCCGATTCTGAGCACGGAGAAGCTGACCTCGGAATTCATGGCTGCGTTGATTGCATCGCTCAATGTCAGCCTGGCACCGAGAATCACGCGGCACGGCGTTTTCGTTGAGGTGTACGGTGAGGGAATGCTGATTGTCGGCGATTCCGGTGTCGGAAAAAGCGAGGCGGCTATTGAGCTTGTCAAGCGCGGGCACCGTCTGATCGCGGACGATGCTGTGCAGATCAAGAAGGTTTCCGATCGCACATTGGTCGGCTCTGCGCCGGATATCATCCGCAACTATGTCGAGCTGCGCGGTATCGGAATTATCGATGTCAGCCGCCTGTTCGGTATGGGTGCCGTGAAAGCCACGGAAAAGATCGATCTTGTGATCAATCTTGAGCCGTGGGTCAACGGGAAAATGTATGATCGGCTCGGGCTTGATCAGGAATATACGGATATTATGGGGATTCGGATTCCGACTACCACGATTCCTGTGAAACCGGGCAGAAACCTTGCCATTATTTTGGAAATCGCAGCGATGAATAACCGCCAAAAGCGCATGGGATACAATACGGCGGAGGAGTTCAATCAGCGCCTGATGGAACAAATGAAGGCGGAGCAGGCAAGGGAAGCGCTCAAAAAACAAAGCGAAAACAGCAAATAAGCACAGCCGCAGCGGCGGTCCGATTCATCGGCAAAGGTGCCGAAGCACAGGAAGGAGCAACTATGTACTACATCGGAATTGATCTTGGAGGAACAAACATCGCAGCGGGTCTTGTCAATGACAGGATTGAAATCGTCAGAAAAGCTTCGATTCCCACGGGGGCGCAGCGCACATCGGGGGAAATCGTAAAGGATATGGCAAAGCTTTGCCAAAGACTTCTTAGAGAGGAGGGGCTGAGCGCCGCGGATCTTGCATATATCGGCATTGCTACCCCGGGCATTGCAAACAGCGATACGGGCTGCGTGGAATATTCCTGCAACCTGCCTTTCCGTAATTATCCGATTGCGGAAGAGCTGAAGAAGGCGGTCGGCGTTTCCCGCGTTTTGATTGAAAATGACGCAAATGCGGCTGCAAAAGGCGAAGCGGTTGCCGGGAGCGCCAAGGGCGTTGCAAATTCCGTGATGATCACGCTTGGCACCGGTGTCGGCGGCGGTATTATTATTGACCATAAGGTATATTCCGGCTTCAACTATGCCGGGGCAGAGCTTGGGCACATGGTGATTGAGCACGACGGCGTTTCCTGCTCCTGCGGCAGACGCGGCTGCTGGGAGGCATATTCCTCCGCAACGGCGCTGATTCGTATGACAAGAGAAAAAATCACGGAGTGCGGCAGCACGACAAAAATGTATGATATGGTAAGCGGCGATACTGCAAATGTCAGCGGAAAAACCGCTTTTGCTGCAGCAAGAGAGGGAGACCGCGCGGCGCAGGAGGTTGTTGATACCTATATTGCCTACCTTGCGACGGGAATTGCAAATATTATCAATATTTTTCAGCCCCAGGTGCTTTCCATTGGCGGCGGTATTTCAAATGAGAGGGACAACCTTCTCCTGCCGCTGCGCGCCATTGTGGAAAAGGAGCAATATTCACGCGACCTGCCCAACCGCACCGATATCCGCATTGCCGCCCTGCGCAATGATGCCGGAATCATCGGCGCCGCGGTGCTCGGCCTCTGAAACGGGTTCCTTCCAAATCAAAAAATGCTGCTTGCAAACCGCAAAGCAGCATTTTTTAATGGTGTGATTCCTTCAGTTTTTAGCCCTGCGGAAGAGTTTACCCAGTGCGGCAAACAGCAGAAAGCACCCGAGGCTGACCATGACAATGCTTGCGCCGACCGGAAGGTCAAACAGCAGCACAAGCAGCATCCCGCTCAAAAAGCAGAAAACGGAGCTGCACGCGCTGAACAGCACAACGCCGCGATAAGAGCGACAAACGCGCATTGCCGTCAGCGTCGGGAAAATAATCAGGGAGGAAATCAGCAGCGCGCCGACAAGGCGCATACCGATGACGATGGTCACGGAGGTAAGCAGGGCATGGATCATGTGATATACGCCGCTTCTGGTTCCGGTTGCGTTTGCAAAGTTTTGGTCAAAGGTAACGGAAAACAGGTTCTGATATAAAAACAGATATAAAAACAGCACCACAGCGCTGAGAACGATGCAGACCCATACATCATTTTGCTTCATGCCGAGAATGGAGCCGAACAAATACCCGGAAAGATCGGTATTGATGGCATCGGAATGGTAGGAAAGCAGCACACCGGCGGCAAGCGCACTGCTGGAAAGCATGGCAATGGAAGCATCGCCGTTCATTTTTCCGCGCTCATTGAGCCAAAGCATGAAAAAGGAAGCAAGCGTGACGAGCGGTATGGCAACGGCGAGCGGCGCAACGTTCATCACTGCCGCAAGCGCCAGCGCGCCGAACCCGACATGGGAGAGACCGTCGCCGATCATGGAAAAGCGCCGCAGCACAAGATTCACACCGAGCAGCGCGATGCAGAGCGAAATCAGCACACCACCGATCAAAGCCCTCCAGATAAAGCCATAGGAGAAATAAGAAAGTAAGCCGCTCATTGGTTTTCCTCCTTTGCCGCCATGCCGTGCCCATGGCAGGAGCCGATCATTTGCCGACAAAGCTCGGTGTCCCGATATGCGGCGGTTTCTCCGAAATAGAGCACGCGCCGATGCATATGCAGAATTTTTTTGCTTTGCTCGATTGCGCAGTGAATATCATGCGAAACCATAACAACGGTGATTTTTCTTGCCTCATTGAGTTCATGCAGCAGATCATACAATTCATGTGTTACCATTGGGTCAAGCACGGAAGCCGGTTCGTCCAAAAGCAGGATCTGTTCGGTGGCACAAAGCGCTCGCGCAATCAGCGCGCGGTGCTGCTGACCGCCGGAAAGCTCCCGAAAGGATTTTTTTCGCAAATCCTGCACATGAAGCAGCTTCATATTTGCATATGCCCGCTCTTTTTGCTCTTTTGTATAAAACGGAAGAAAGCCTTTTGTGGGCAAAAGCCCGGAGAAAACAACCTCTTCCACGGTAGCCGGGAAGTCTTTTTGCACGGCGGTGCTTTGCGGCATATACCCAAGGCTGTGCTTTTTCAGTTCCGGGCGTATTATACTTCCGCTTTGCGGGCGGATCAGACCTGCCATTGCTTTGATCAGGGTGCTTTTTCCGCTGCCGTTTTCTCCGACAACGGCAATATAATCGCCGGAATTGACACAAAGCGTCGCATTTTCCACGGCAATATGCCCGTCATAGGAGAGCGTAACATTGTTTAATTCAATCAGCGGCATATTGCAGCCCCCTTTTCAAATTTTCCAGATTTTTATACATCAGCGAAAGATAGCTTTCTCCGCGCGCAAGTTCCGCTGCGCTGAGCGTATGGCAGGAATGCATCTCAAGAACCCCGGCGCCCGTTTCCGCGGCAACGGTATCGGCAATGCTGCGGTTGGAGCGTTCCACGGTAAACACATACGGAATGTTTTCCGCGCGCACCGTATCGATCAGAAATGCCATTGTTTTCACGCTCGGCTCCGACTCGGAGGAGCACCCGGGAAACGCAGCCGCAGCCTGAAGACCGTATTCCTCCGTCAGATAACGGAACGGAAAGCGATCTGCAAACAAAACCGTTTTCAGTCTGCTGTTTTGCACAACGGTGCGGTAAGCGCTGTCCAGACGGGAAAGCTGCGATTGATAGCGGCTGCAGGCGTTTGTATAGTCCGCCGCGTGTGCGGGGTCCGCCTTTGCGAGCGCTTCCTTGATTGCCTTTGCAACGGCGATTGCATTTTTCGGGGAGGTCCAGACATGTTCATCATATTCCGGTGCCTCGGCATCCTCATCGTGCATATGAGAGTGTTTTTGCGACTCGGCGCCGCTCGGCGTCTCCTCCTCCAAAGGCTTCACTGTCTCAAGCATGGAGATTACCTGCGGGGAGGAATGCCCGGAATTTCCGATGGAATCAAGAAGCTCCTTTGCCCAAGCCTCCGATTCGCCGCCCGTATAAATAAAAATATCGCAATTCTCGATGGCGCGTATATCCGACGGGGTAGGGTCATAGCTGTGCGCGTCCGTTCCCGGGCGGATCAGCATGCGGGCATCGATCAGATCCGCGCCGATTTCCCGCGCAAAATCATACGGCGGGAAAATTGTGGCCACAATAAAGGGCTTCCCGTCATCCTTGTGCTCTGCCTTGACTTGCCGACAGCCGCAAAGCGGCAAAAGCAAAGCGGAAAAGCAGAGAAGAAGCAGGGCGGCCAAAAAGCGTTTTTTAGTTCGTTTCATTTTGCTGCTGGACAAAATCGCTGATCAGCGCTTTATCAAAATAGAATCCCTGGGCGCGCAAGGGGAGCTCGCTGCCGACTGTGCACAGCGTGGTGCCCTCGATATAGAGTCCATCCGCCCGCGGCATAACATTGCAAAGGACATCAATATATAGATCATATCGGTTGGAATATTGCGCGGCGACATAGGTGCCGTCTGCTCCAAGCTCATTCTTGACAGCGGGCAGCTGCCGCACGGCAGTGACCTCGCCGAGCTTCGCCCCGGTTTGGTCGTTGTAAAGAATATCGCCGGCTTTGATTGTTATAAGCTGCTCGGAGATTGTCTGGCAAAGCAGCGTGCAAACAACGCGGTTATCGGAGCCTTCAATGCGCTGCTGGTTTTCCTTGACGCCAAGACGCAGGACCACCCCGGCAATGCAGGCGATCACAACCAGGATAATGACGACATCGACCATGTTAAAACGGATCGGTCTTTTTTCCGTTGCGGTATTTTTCTCACTCATTTTTCAACAACCTCCTGAAGTTCACAAATGTCAGCCTCCGAGGAAAAAGACGCCGTACGCATATAAAGTTTTTTTCCAACGGAGAGATTGGTTCCGTTGACCATATAGGAATCGGCGTTTTTCTGCGCGGTTGCTTCAACCGTTACATAGTATTCCGTGCAGTTCGGATAAAGCGCCGTGACATAAGAATTCGTTTCGGTGCTGAAATCGGTAAAGACGGAAGGCTCTTCACGCACGGAGACAACCTTGCCTGCCTGCGATTTATCCGTGGTGAAATACATGGTGTCCCCGTTTTCAATGCGCACATTCAGGGCATCCGGAATCAAATGATAGCGCACAGTATAGCGAACGGTGAGCCCTTTTTGTTCGCTTGTGCCCGTTGCTGTTTTTTTGCGCAGAAGCAGATATGCGCCGCCCGCCAATAAGGCGAGAACCAACAAAATCAGCAACGCGTCGAAGAAATTGAACTTGCCTTTCTTTTTTTCGGTTGTTTCATTCATTTTTGAGTTCCTTCTTTCCTGTTTTTCTTAAAGAACGGTTTCGCGTTGCCCCTGCCTGCGAATGATGCGCGCGCCTGCACTTGTCAGCCCAAGGCAAAGCCAGAACCAAAGCATGACGCGGTAATTGTAAAACACATAATCCGTTGCGCCCTGTGCCAAAACCGCCAGAATGCCGCAAAAACCGGCGAGCACCCAAAAGCGCAGGGGATTTTTGCGGGAATCCCCAAGAACAGAGATGCTTTGCTTTGCGAAGAATATTATGCAGATGAAAAATGCAAGCAGACCGAAAATGCCGAGCTCCACCATGATCTGCAGATACAGGCTGTGGCTGTGCGGTGCCGCTTC
>ERZ1026844.1153-NODE-1153-length-16751-cov-4.562770_pt1 | contig 16751 bp, 14 predicted proteins | sample MGYA00380152_ERZ1026844 | MGnify/ENA primary metagenome ERZ1026844 (study PRJEB33269, sample SAMEA4719788) | human gut metagenome | biome: human-associated habitat; feature: organic feature; material: feces | place: Cameroon | collected 2013-10 ... | reverse complement strand
GCCCCGTACCACTCCGCCAGATGATAAGCTGTGGCTTCCGCGAAGCAGAGGACGCGGGATTTTTTGCTCCGTTCATGGCGCAGGTCGTGCCACTCATATCCCTCCGGGCTTTCTAAAGCGTTGGGGTACTCCGCAAGATAGTAGGCAGTCTCGTCGATGATGAAGAGAAATTGAGGCTGGCCGATGTGCGCCGCCACGGCGGCGTAATCCGGCAGCACCAATGCCTCCCCATCCCAGCGTTCCAGCACAGTCCGACCCCGGAAGAAAAAGCATTTGTCCTCCGGTTTGAGCGGGCGGGGCTGGTAGGCCACTTGATAGCAGCTGGGAAAAATATCTTGTATCATCCGGTCCATTGGGTCAGGTCTCCTTAGTTTTCTTCCTTTTCTGCATTGGGTTTCGGCGGGCGCAAATCGCGCCAGAACTCGTATTCCGGTTCCAAAACCTCCATCTGCTCCGGGTTCATGCCCATGGGGCTGTCTCGGAAGAGGCGTGGGTCCATGTAGCGGACGTACTCCTGGATAACAGGGGAAAATTCCATTTGGTCCAAAATATCCAGCTGGAGATCCACCCCATGGGCGATCTCCACTAGCGTCAGGCCCTCCTCTTCCAGACGGAAGACGGCACGCTCCGTGATATACCAGACCTCCTGCCCCTTTTTTAGGGCTTCCCGCCCAGAGAAGGTGATCGCTTCCACTTGTTCCAGGAATTTTTTCTGAGGTCCTTGGGCATGGATGGCCAGGCCGTCGCCCTTGATCTTGACCTCCTGTTTCCCGGCGGTAAAGGTCCCAATGAAGCAGAGCTTTTTTACGTTCTGGGTGATGTCGATGAAGCCACCCGCTCCAACGACACGGTTGTTGAAGCTATGGGCATTCACGTTCCCCCAGCGGTCCACCTCCGCAAAGCCCAGCACAGCCATATCCAATGCACCACCATCGTAGAGCTGTAAAATATCCGCCATGCGATACATGGCTTCTGGGTCGATCGCCGCGCCGAAGTCGATCCCGCCCAGGGGGATCCCGCCTAAGGGCCCACACTCCATGGAGAGGGTAAAGAGATCGGAAAGCCCCTCTTCTTGGGCTACAGAGCCGATCCCACCCGGCATCCCGATGCCCAGGTTGATAAGGGAACCTGGGCGCAGCTCCATGGCCGCCCGGCGGCAGCAAATCTTCCGGGGGCCCATGGCCAAGGGTTCAAAACCTGTTGAGGGAACTTTCGCCAGACCAGCGATCTCCGGCCGGAAGGCATCGGTAGCAAAACTCTGTCGGCTATACTCCGGCTTGCCCTCGACCACATAGTCCACCATAAAGCCATGCAGAAAAACTTCTTTGGCCGGGATACTCCCATTTTGAACGATCTTATCCACCTGAGCAATCACGATACCTCCGGAATTATGGACAGCAGAGGCTACCTCAAACTGCTCGATGTTCATGGCCTCGTTGGCAAGGGACAAATTGCCTGCCTCGTCGCCGTAGGTTGCCCGGATAAAGCAGATGTCAATGGGGAAAGTGGGATAAAATAGACATTCTTTTCCTCCCAGCTCGATCAGTGAGACGATCTCTTTTCCCAGATCCTTGGTCTTTTGGTTGGCCTTGCCACCGCCGTTGCGGGGGTCGGCGAAGGTCCCGATGCCGGTGGTGGCGATGGCGCCAGGCAGCCCCCCGGCGATGGCCCGGAAGAGGGCCATGAGATTGCCCAAGGGCAGCAGGAAGCAGGAGACTTTTTCCTCCTGCACCAGCTTCCGCAGGCCAGGGTCATAACCCATGTGGGATAGGATCAGCTCCTGAAACAGCCCTGGCTTTTCCGCCAAATGGCTCACGCCCCGGCCTTTGCCGTCGCCCTGACTGGTGCATTTGACCAGCGTAACGTCTTTGGGGTGGCTGGTCTGGTCAAAGTGATCAGCCAGGGCCATCATCAGATCTTCGGGGCATCCGAAGCCATTGAAGCCCGTGGTGGTCAGGGTGCAGCCGTCCTGGACCAGCTCGGCGGCCTGGGCGGCGGTGATGATCTTGCTCATGTTTGTTCCCTCTCCTTATTCCGGTCAAGTTCAATGCTCCTATTATACCATGCTTTTTCTCTGGGGCAAGACAGCAACTGCCCCTTTTCCCCCTTTTTCGGGGCAGAGAAAAGAATTTCTTGCGCTTTCTCCTGCGTCCCGGTATACTGAAAGGCAAGAACTCTCCCCAAGAGGGAGAAGACAAAGAAGGTATCACGATGCTCCCTCCCGTCCCAATGCACGTCATCGCCACCATGCACAGCGCCTTTCCCACCAAGTTCGGCATTCCTCGGCAGAGCGGCCTGGTGTCTGAATTACAATCTACGATCGTCTTTGAGCCAGAATACCGCAACCCCGATGCCCTGCGGGGGATCGAGGGCTTTTCTCACCTCTGGCTGGTCTGGTCATTTTCCAAGGCCGTTCGGAAGACTTGGTCCCCGACGGTCCGCCCGCCCCGCCTGGGGAGCAACACTCGGATGGGCGTCTTCGCCACCCGTTCTCCCTTCCGGCCCAACGCCATTGGGCTTTCTTCGGTCAAGCTGAAAGGGATCGAAGAAACAGGCCACCTAGGCACGGTCCTTCATGTCTCCGGGGCTGACCTCTTGGACGGCACACCCATTTTTGACATCAAGCCCTATCTTCCCTACACCGATGCCCACCCGGACGCCACCGGCGGCTTTACGCAGAGCTACACCGGCTACCATCTGGAGGTCATCTTCCCGCCGGACCTGCTGGAACAAGTCCCACCAGACCTCCGCCCTGCCCTCACCGGCGTGCTGGCCCAGGATCCCCGCCCGTCCTACCAGGACGACCCGGAGCGGGTCTATGGCATGGCTTTTGGGGGCCTGGAAGTGAAGTTCAAAGTCTGTGAAAAAACTCTGTCCGTGGTCTCCGTGGAAAAAAGCTCTCTCTAAACTGCAAATCCCCCCTTCATCGAGCGTTCGGTGAAGGGGGGATTGATCTGATATGGGATTGTTTTTTTGCAGGTTGTGACAAACATTAGCCACAATACGCCACAGGGTTCACACGGCTGCTGCTGGAGCTGCTCAGCCACAGCTCGAAGTGCAGGTGGGAGCCGGTAGAGTTGCCGGTAGAGCCAACATAGCCGATGGTCTGTCCCTGGCTCACAGTCTGGCCAGCAGAGACAGCCCGCTGGGACTGGTGGGCGTACATAGTACGGGACCCATCACTGTGCGCGATGACCACGTAGTTTCCGTAAGAGGAGCCATAGGTGGAGATGACCACCACGCCGCTCTTGGCCGCCCGGATGGGCGTACCGCTGGGCGCAGGAACGTCACAGCCGCCGTGGAGCTCCTGACCGTGGTAAGGGCAGTTCCGGTAGCCGAAGGGAGAGGACACTCTCGTGTACCCCGACAGGGGCCACAGGTAGCCGCTGGAGCTGGTGGTTCCGCTGGAGGAGCTGTTGCTGCTGGACGAAGAGTTGTTGCTGGAAGAATTGCTCGAAGAGCTGTTATTAGAAGAACTGGAACTGTTGTTATTCTTGTTCGCGTTCTGCTGCTGTCTTTTGGCTTCCTCTTCCTGCTGTCTCTTCTTGGCAGCGGCTTCTGCTGCGGCCTTCTCTGCGGCTGCCTTTGCCGCTTTCTGTCTGGCGGCCTCTTCTGCGGCCTTCTGCGCGGCGATCTGCGCCTGGTATTGCTTCTCTGCCTGGGCGATCTGGTTGGCCAGGTTGGACTGGCTGTTTTCCAGCTTTGCCATCTGGGAGCTGTACGTAGAGGATTGGCTGGTGATCTGCTGGATGGTAGCTTCCACCTTGGCCTGCTCGGTCTGCAGGTCGGCCTTCTGGCTTTCCAGGCTGGCCTTGGCCGTTTCCTCGGCGGCCTTACTCTCTTCCAGGGCCGTCTTGGCGTCGGCAACTTCCTGGCGGGCCTTGGCCAGCTGATCCATGATCTCGTTGTCATAGTCCATGACTTCGGAGATGGCATTCACCTGGTCCAGCAGGTCCGAAAAGCTGCTGGCGTTGAAGATAACGGACCAGTAGGACACATTGCCCCGCTCTTCCATGCTCCGCACGCGCTCGCAGAATGCCTCGTAATACTTGGCTTCCTTTTCCTTGGCGGCAGCCAGCTCGCTCTCCTTCTGGGTGATCATCTCGCCGTACTCTGCAATGGCCTGTTCGGACACGGCGATCTCACTGCGGAGGACATTGATCTTCTGCTCCAGCAAGAGCTTCTCGTTGAGGGCGGAGTTCTTGGAGTTGGACAGTTTATCCAGCTTTTTCTGGATATCCGCCTTCTGGGAGCTTAAGCTTGCCGCCTGGGACTTTAAGTTGTTGATGTCATCTTGGGTCACAGCCTGCGCCTGGGGCAGACCAGCGGCCATGAGTCCAAACAGCATGACCAGTGTCATTGCCATTGCTCCCAGCCGCTTCGCCCAACCCTTGGTGCGATAAGAATGCTGCATCGTTCGCATCACCTCGTAAAGATTTTCAAATTGTCTGCTGTGTATGGAGTTTCTTTTCAACGAGACCAGTATAACATACCCTGTCAAAGATTGCAAGAAAAAACAAAAGTTTTACAAAAGAGTAACAAAGTTAGGTACTTACTTCTCCAGGAACAGCACGCCCAGGGTGCCGGGGCCACAGTGAGAGGTCACGGTGCAGCCTGTGCGTGTAAAGAGGACTTCCTTTACATCCGGCACGGCAGCACGAACTGTATTTTCCAGCTGCTGGGCCAGCTCCGGGGATGGCTGATTCGAGGTCGTAATGAAGATGTAGTTGGGGTCCACAGGCTGGGCCGACAGGCGCTCAGTGATGTACTTGTGGTACACCTTCTCGATGTTGCCCCGGTACTTTTTGCAGACCTCCAGCTTACCATCCCGCATCTCGATGCAGGGCTTGAGATTCAGCAGGTTGGCACCGAAGGCTGCCACACCGGTGCAGCGGCCGCCCTTCCACATGTACTCCAGGGTGTCAATGACGAAGCTGACGTTGACGCGGGGGATCATCGCTTCCATCGCCTTGGCGATGGAAGCAGCGTCCATGCCCTCGTCCCGCATCTTGCAGGCAGCCAGGACCATCTCGCCCACGCCGGTGGTCAGCTTATGGGTGTCGATGGGATAGATGCCGGGCAGGTCCTGGGCAGCGATGACAGCGTTCTGGTACGTCCCGGACAGGCCGGAGCTGATGCTCAGAAAAATTACCTCATAGCCCGCCTCCACCAGGGGGGTGAAGAAGTCCGTAAACTCCTGGGGGCTAACAGCAGCGGTCCTGGGCAGGGTCTTATCCTTGGCATAGCGCTCGAAGATCATCTCCTGGGTAAAGTTCACACCATCCAGATAGGTGTCCTCTCCCAGTAGGACGTGAAGGGGGGCGGTTTTTACGTTAAAACGCTCCAGCAGCTCCGGGGTCAGGTCACAAGTGCTGTCGCTGGTGATAAAGACAGGTTTACTCATTGGTACAGTTCCTTTCCACATTCTCACATTCTCTATGGTCTGTTTTCTCAGGGATATCCGATAACTGGGAGAAATTTGAAGTTTCCCGTATTGTCATTATAGCCGCAGTCCCAAGGAATTTCAAGAGCCGGGCTTTCATTTCTCCCCGCCGCCGAAAAATTCTATTGTCTTCTGCAAAACCTGCTCCAACTCACCTTCTCCCATCAGAGGATGTTCCCCGTTGGGCAGAAGCAACAGGTCCGCACCGAACTGCGCAGCAAAGCGCTGCGCATCCTCCAGGGGTGCCACGCTGTCCTTGGCCCCATGGACCATGGCTAGATCAGCCAGGCCCTTCTGATAACGGGTAAACACATCGTGCTCTGCCAGATCCACCAAAAAGGGCGGCATGATCCGCATCTCCCGCACATAGTCATAGTCTGGGACAAAGTAGCCCCGTTCGGACAAGCTTCCCTTGGCCCGCTGGTCCAGCCAAGTGTTGACCAGCTTGGGCATGGTCACAGCCGCCGAACGCAGAAACGCCTTGGCGCCCTGCACTGGATCCCGCCCCAGACGCAGAAGGGTGATATAGGCCCCAAAGCTGGACCCAAAATACCCAACGCTTGCCTTAGGCAAAATGGTTCTGACCCACGCCTCTACCGTCTCCAAATCATCAATGCAATAGGGCACTCGCAGGTACGCCCCGTCTACCGGGCTATCTCCATGGGCGGGGAAGTCAAAAGCCACGGCGGTGATCCCGTGCTGAGGCAGGGTCTGCATCAGCGCCTCGACCATAGGACTTGCCTTACTGCTGCCGAAGCCATGACAGATGATCACCGCCTGCTCCTCTCCAGCCCAGGCAGCCCGGACCGGGATGTCATAGCCATTGCGGCCGGGGACCCACTCCATTTTCATGGGCATCCTCCTCCTTTTGCCCTATTCTGGCATAGTTAGCCCGCCGCGTCAAGAGGGCAAAAATACCGCCCCTGCGGCTGGGCAGGCGCGGTATTTTGTGCATCTTAGTTCTTGGTCGACACAGGGGACGTCGGTGTCTTGTTTTCGGGTTCCGTGCGCTTGACCGTCTCTACGATGCCCTCGGCTAGACCAGCCAAGCCCTGGATCTCCGAAGGGATGATGATCTTGGTGGCCTTGCCGTCTGCGGCAGCCTGGAATGCCTCCAGGGCCTTGATGCGGATGACAGCATCGGTGGGGCAAGCTTCGTTCAGCATCTTCAAAGAACTGGCCTTCGCCTCGTTCACGCGCAGGATGGCGGTAGCCTCTGCTTCTGCTTCCATGATCCGGGCCTGTTTTTCGGCGTCAGCCCGCAGGATGCGGGATTCCTTTTCGCCCTCGGCCACCAGGATCTGACTCTGCTTCTGGCCTTCGGCCTGCAGAATGGATTCCCGGCGCTCCCGTTCGGCACGCATCTGCTTCTCCATGGCGTTCTGGATGTCCTTGGGGGGCAGGATATTTTTCAGCTCCACGCGGTTGACCTTAATGCCCCAGGGATCGGTGGCTTCATCCAGGATAGACCGCATCCGAGCGTTGATGACATCACGGGAGGTCAAAGACTGGTCCAACTCCAGCTCGCCGATGATGTTACGCAGGGTCGTAGCCGTCAGATTTTCGATGGCGTTCATGGGGTTTTCCACACCGTAGGCATAGAGCTTGGGGTCGGTGATCTGAAAATAGAGGACAGTGTCGATCTGCATGGTGACGTTGTCCTTGGTGATCACGGGCTGGGGCGGGAAATCTGCCACCTGTTCCTTCAGGGAGACCACTCGCTGGATTCGATCGATAAAGGGGAGCTTAAAGTGAAGGCCCACGCTCCAAACAGCGTGGAACGCGCCCAGGCGCTCGATGACATAGGCCTTTGACTGCTGCACCACACGGATGCAGCGGGCCAGGATCACCAAAATCACCACGATGAGAATGATGATCGGAAGGGGCGTCATGTCAAAATAATACATAGAGTTACCGATTCCTTTCTATGAACAAAGTCATGGGGTCGTAGCGGCTTCTTCTTTTTCCGTTGGTCCGGCCAGGCTCACAATGGCTTTCACGCCCTCGATGCGCTCCACGCGGACCAGCGTTCCCTTGGGAATGGGCTCGTCTTGGGTCGAGCGGGCCGTCCAAATAGCACCGCCTACCTTGACCTGACCGATCCCCCGCAGGTTGTCGATTTCTTCCAGAACAACGGCCTCTTGGCCTAAAATACGGTCTGCGTTGGTCTTGACCAGCTTGGGCTGGACCCATTTCCGGGCCAGCGGCCGCACCAGCGCCATCGCCACCAAAGACACAACGACGAACAGGGCAATCTGCACCGGCAAACCAGCTCCTAGCCAGGTCGCAATGAGAGCCACCAAGCTGCCCGCACAGAACCAGACAGAAACCAACCCCGCCGTAATGCCTTCTACTCCGGCAAAAATAATCAGCAGGATCAGCCATACAGTCTGCATACTCAAGAATTGTTTCCTCCCTTCTCCATTGCACAAAAGTACACAAAAGTTTCTTCACATCTTATAATATAATTGTATCATACGTTGCATATCCCTGGCAACCAAAATTTTCAAGAGTGAGGCATAAAATTCCCCCGTTTTCGACACCTCTGCCCTCTGGTTCGTCATCAAGCGCACCCAAGCGCAGGCTTACCTCTCCCCTTGTAGTTTCTGCCGGTCTGTGCTAGAATAAACAGGACAAGAAACAGCGGAACAGGAGGGCTGTGCCGTGCGAAAAAAACAGGAAAAGAAAACCTGGTATCCCCTGGACAACGCCGGTGTACTCTACTCCGCGCTGCAAAAGGAACGCTACTCCGCCGTCTACCGCTTCTCCGCTGTAATGACCCAAACGGTCGACCCACTGGCGTTGCAGCGAGCAGTGCAGAAGACCATGCCCCGCTTTCCCACCTTCGGCGTTCGTATCCGCCGGGGGGCTTTCTGGTGTTACTTTGAACCAAACCCCAACCCGGGTCCATTCGTCAAAAAAGATATGGCAAACCCCTGTCAGCCCATTCGTTTCCACGAGGACAATGACTGGCTCATCCGCATTTTTTACTATGAAAAGCGAATCTCATTGGAAGTTTTCCATGCCATTTCCGACGGGGCCGGATCCATCATTTTTCTGCGAACATTACTGGCTGTGTATTTGCGGGAACGGGGGTATGACATTCCCAATGGTCCTGGCATCCTGGACGTCAACGAGCCGCCCCGGAAAGAGGAACGTGAGGACGCTTATGGCCGTTACGCAGGCAAAACGATCCTGCGGGGGCCATTGGAAAAGACCGCTTTCCCAAACACCAGCCAGGCCGAGCCATTTTACACCCTGAATGTCACCATGGGACTGGTTCCTGTGGATCAAATTCGGGCCGTTGCACGAGGCTACGGTGCCACCATTACGGAATACCTGACTGCTGTGTTACTAAAAAGCCTGATAGAAAATCAAGCCGCCAAAAAGTTTCGACATCCCCAACCGGTGGCGCTGGCCATTCCCATCAATCTGCGGCCCTGGTTCCCCTCGGAGACGTTGCGGAATTTTATTTTGACCATGCGGCCAGTCGTTGACCCCTCCTTGGGAGAATACACCCTGGAGGAGATCGTCTCCCTGGTCCACCACTCCATGCGCCTGCACGCCAACCGGCAGGAGATGCGGGCCAAACTGACCGGCAATGTGCGCTTTACCAAAAATAAATTTTTGCAGATCGTCCCTCTGGTGTTAAAAAATCCTGTTATGTCCTTCTCGTACAAGCTGGTGGGGGTGCGGCCCTATTCGGGGACCTACACCAATCCAGGACCTTTTCCCGTTCCACTAGAGATGGAGCCGCACATTCAGCACATGGAAGTTATGCTGGGCCAGGCCACCCGACCTTCCCCGCACTGCGCTTCCATCAGCTATGGGAATATCATGGCCATCACCTTTGCCGGAACGGGCGTTTCCAGCGAGACGGAGCGTCGGTTCTTTACCCATCTGGTTCGGGAAGGCATCCACGTCAAAGTGGAGTCTAACCGCACCTATTAAGTTTCTGTGCATCCTCATTTTGGATGGAGGTGTTTTTTCGATGTCTTACTGCGTCAACTGTGGGGTCGAGCTGGACGCCACTGCGTCCTTCTGTCCCCTGTGCCATACACCAGTGTATAACCCAAATCAGCCGGTAGACGAAACATCTCCAAAGCCTTTCCCCACGGAGCGGAAAGAAGTTCCGCCGGTTTCCCGGATCCAGGTAGCGATTCTACTGACTGCTATCTTTGCTTCGGTGGGTGTATGCTGTGGTGTGCTGAATATTTTTCTGCGTACACAACACACATGGTCCCTCTATGTGATCGGCGCTGTCATCATGCTTTGGATCTGGACAGTGCCTCCCCTGCTACACCACAAAAAAGATACGTTCCGACTCCAGCTTTTCGCAGACATTATGGCGATCGCTGTCTATATCTCCCTCATCGCCGTAGATCTGGACGGCTGGAACTGGTATTGGCACTTGGCCCTCCCCATCATTTTACTCTTGGGGGCTGTGTTCTTGTTCTGGGGTATTACTATGGGTGTAAAAAAGCGCAGCACCCTGACTTCGATCACCTTGGTCGTCGGATCCATTGGTGTATTTGCCGTAGGGGTCGAGTGTCTGTTAGACCGTTTCTTTCACGGATCCTGGAGCCCCAGCTGGTCTCTGATCGTGCTGACGGTGTGCATCATTATCATCATTCCGCTCATTGTCGTGCGGCGGGTGCCATCTTTGCGGGAAGAGGTGCGGCGGCGGTTCCATATGTAAAGCGCCTACTTTGTAGAATTTCCCCCTGGATCTATGGTCCAGGGGGATTTCATATAGCTTATGCTGCGCCAGCGTTGGCGTTGATCTGGTCGATCACTTGGCGGATACCCTGCCACAGGCTGAGGTCCTGGAAGACTTCGTCCAAGCTCCCCTGTCGGTCAAATGGCGGGCCTTGCAACACCCGCAGGTCCCGGAGCATCCCGTTGTGGACAATGTACTCCACGATTTGATTGACAAAATAGATTTGACGGGCATCTAAATTTGTGTCGTTCAAATAGCGGGAAAAGGCGGCTTTGGCGGCGTTCATGTCCAGCCCTACGATCTCCCGCACCAGTTCGCCTAGAGGCTTTTGGCCATACTCTGCTTCGTAGTCCTCCTTGGTGCCCACCTCGCTCCATAGAATTTGTTCCAGTTCCTGCACGTCAGCCTCGCCCAAGGGGAGGTTACCGCGTAACTTGGCGATGGCTGGGGCGTCCTGGTTCTTTCGGATGTAAAACTCAGCTTTGGCCTTATAGTTTTTCAAGTCGTCATTTTCCAGGTCCGCCTCGGTCCACTCGGTAGAGAGAATTTCATCGGTAAAGTTCGTGGTATAGACGGCACTCCCGCGTGGGATATATTTCATCAGGTCCCGCAAGTTCTGCCGGATGTACTCAAACTCATGGATGCCTGCCCGGTCCAGATAGGTCCCGTGCAGGATATTCTCGATCAGTTCCGACTGCGCTGCGATCTCCGGGATATTCGCCACGCCAGCGATCCCGGCCACCCGTTTCACCAAGTCCTTTTTGGCGCGGGTGTAGGTCTTGTCCGCCAGATAGGCCAACTCTATGCCATAGAGCAAGGCGTCAAACCGCACGGCGCTGGCCTCGTCCTCATCCGGCAAAATAAGCGGCGTCAGCTCCGCCCGGAGCTGGTTGAGCTTTTCTTCCGTCAGGATGTCGTAGGTTCTCTCGTCTTTATACTGCTCTACAAAACGCAGATGCTGCTTCACCGCGAAATTGTCCCGATTCAGCTCCCGCACTTTGGCGGTCATCTCCTCCACCAGCCGGCGGCGGAAGGTGATGAGTTCTTCTGTCTGGTAGTCTAAGTCCTGTAATTTCCAGGCGATCTGCGCTTTCAGGCCAAAGATCGCCCCTTGCAGCGGCAGGCCGTTGGGGGTAGGCTTGCCCTTGCTCAGGCGGAAAAAGGCAAAATTCCCGCAGAAGTCAAAGATGTTGAAGCCCGTCTTATCCTCTCCATCCAGCAAGCCCGGACAAAGCCGCGTCCCCCGCCCGATCATCTGCCAGAACTTAGCTTTGCTCATGACGGGCTTGAAAAAGACCAGATTCAAGATCTCCGGCACGTCAATGCCGGTGTCCAGCATGTCCACAGAGATGGCGATACGCGGCAGCTTGTCCGCCTCGGAAAATTCGTCGATGGCACTCTGGGCATAGGTCATATAGTTGTCGATGACTTTGGCGTAGCCTGGCAGGTGGGGATATTCCTCCCCAAAGATCTGCAAAATTTTTTCGGCGTGGGCGTGATTCTTGGCAAACAAAATCGTCTTGCCCAGCGTCTCCCCGTAGTTGACCCGCAGGCCCTCGGTCATCAAAACATGCAGGACCAAACGGATGGTATCCTCGTTAAAAACCACTTCGTTCAGCTTTCCAGCACCAATGCGGTCCGGCCAGTCGCCGTTCTCGTCCAGAAACGTCTCCTCGTAGGCGGCCTGTTCCTCTGGGGGCAGGTCGTCGTAAGCGATGCCTTCCTCCAAAAATTTCAGCTTTGTCTCCGCCACCCGATAGTCCACCAGATAGCCGTCCTGCACGGCCTGGGCCAGGTCATAGCCATACGTAGGGACCCCGTTTTCCAGCTGAAAGACCTCATACGTATTCTTGTCGATCTCATCCTTCGGCGTGGCGGTCAGGCCAACTAAGGGCGCGTCAAAGTACGTAAAGATATCTTGATATTTATTATAAATGGACCGGTGGGCCTCGTCGCAGATGAGCAGGTCGAAATGCCCGCAGGTGAAGAGCTTCTTCCCCGCCTCGTCTGCCACCGTGTCGATGCAGTTCATCATGGTCTGATAGGTCGAAAACACGCACCGGGCCGCAAAATTGTCTTTTTCCTCGCACAGGTTCGTCACGGAGAGATTCTCCAGCAAATTCACAAAGCTCCGCTTCGCCTGCGTGACCAGGGAGTTCCGGTCCGCCAGAAACAGCACGTTTTTCACCCAGTTGTGCCGCAGTAAAATATCCACCAGCGCAATGACCGTCCGCGTCTTCCCGGATCCCGTCGCCATCACCAGCAGCGCCCGCCGGCGGTTCTTCCGGTCCAAGCTGTCGCACACGGCCCGCACCGCGCCCTTCTGGTAATACCGCCCGGCAATGTCCTCCCGTACGGACACATTCGCCAAGCTCGTCCGAATCCTTCTCAAATTAAACAGCTTTTCCAGATCACGCTTCGAGTAAATGGCCGCCACCTTCCGCTCAGGATACTGCCCGTCCTCCATGCGCGTCTCAAACCCGTTGCTCAGAAACACCACCGGCCGCCGCCCATACTGCCGCTCCAACAGATCCGCATACAGCTTCGCCTGCTGCCGCCCCTTCGCCACGTCCACGCTGGTCCGCTTGGCCTCCACCACCGCCAGCGCTTTTCCGTCATCGCCATACAGCACATAGTCCGCAAACCCAACCTGCGCCTGATTCGGCATCCCCGCCAGCTCCACCTCTTCCTGCCAGTCCACACCTTTCACCCAACCAGCATCAAGGAGCATGGTGTCGATGTAACGGGCGCGGGTTTGGGCTTCGGTGGGGTCATAAGAGAACGGTTCCGTAGTTTGGTTTTTCACTTCTGGCATCGTATCACCACCATCTCAAACTCGATGATTACCTCTCATTTTCGTAATGCACGGAGCATTTGTTCTGTAGCCTCAACGCCGAACATCTCATAACATAGCATTTTTTGTTGCTCAGGCCGCAATTCTCCTACAGACTTCCTAGCCTGTAGCAAATCCATCCTCGCTTTATTATATCTTCGCTTGTTAGTCATTGAACTTCTCTCCTTTATTAGTTACCTGTTTCGTCTGCTTCCTTGCTGATTTTTTCGTTTGTTTCCTATGTTCGTAATTGCCTCTGCGCAGAGCTTTGTCAACGGTTCTCCAATAGCTGCTTTATAGTTAAAACCTAACAGTTGCATCGTTTTAAGGGTATCCACACTAATCAAGTCCTTAAAAACTTCAAAACTGTCCACTGGCGTGTCAGGGGAAATCTCCTTTACCAAATCCAGCAGTCTGGACACCGTGTTATGGAGATGCTCGATATCCTCATCACTAATGACTATTCGTTCTATCTCTGACTTATATGCCTGTGCAATACGAACGGCCTCATCTCGTTCAGATAACAGTTGGTTGACAATATCATCATATGTGCATCTCAATCTTACAGCATCTTTTTCATCTTTTACACTTTTTACCTTATTAGCTACAGCTGTTGCTGTGCCTTTTATGGCTAGCTCGGTAAGAGCAGCTCCCATTTCAACGAGAGGGCTTAACGCTTCATTCATATACATTCTCCTTACTTATTATCAATTTTTACCATTATCCAAAATATTGTTGCATTAATGATTTCTTCAAGGTTTCCATCTGCCCAAGGCAGTTCTGAATAGAACACGCCACACGTTCAATCTGTCGAACGAACTCATCAAACTGCCCTTGCAAATCCAATGGTGGTAAAAGAACAGGTAGTGCTTTTAGTTGTCTCATATTAATACTAGCAATTCCAGTTGTCTGCTTTGCACATCCCAGAAAATAACGCTTCGATTTCTGATGCTGAAGATACTCCGCAAAAAAAGCAGGTAGAATCTTCTCCTTATCTAGCCGAACACGGAAGATATGATTCTGATGAATACAATTCTCCAAAGGTTCTTTTATGATAGCACCTCGGCCCACTTTATCCGGGTCCCCACCCTCTGTCATTAAAACATCATCAGGAAATAGGCGATACTGTTCAATTTCTTGCTCAGTTGCCAAAATCGTCTTAACTGTAGTCCAATCAATATATCCGTCTTTCACATTTGATACAGCCATATAAGGAACTTCTAGTAACGTCTGTTCCTTTACTTTTCGTCCTTTTGTAATTCCTGAAACAATATCTGCCAATGTTTCCAAAACCACTTCTGGCCACGCCATAGGATTCAACAGCATATCCCCAAACATCTCAACAAACCGTGCTTTCACCAATTCATCCAACTTAGCAAGTTGCTGTTGGCGCAAGGAAATGATATTAGTGATTTTATTCAATCTTTGGTTCACTATTTTTTGCTCGTCTAGTGAAGGAAGTTCTATACTAAGCTCTGAAAATTGACTCTTGTTTAGAATAGGAACTACTGGAGCGTTCGCCATAAGCTGCAATTCAGATTTCTTATATTGGAGCAAATACGCCAAATATTCCGCATTGCATTTGCTACTATCAGGAATTATAGCATTAATTTGTTGATTAATCGCACATTCTATGCCACTAATTGCTACTTTCCCTATACTCCCAATACAAGTTACTAACACGCTTTCAGGTGGCACTATCCTTGCTTTTTCTCGTGCATACTCCGAAATATAAAATTCAGAACACAAAATCCTTGTGATTTTATCCTCCGCAATATCACTCGGTTTCACAAAGCAAATACTTCTTGTTTCATAATTTTTAGGGTCTGATGTTTTTGGTGTATTACCTGTAATAATCTTCCCGATGTCACCCATTTTTTTCATTTAGCAATCTCTTTCACTTTAATAATCTATATACTACACTTTTTATTGTATTTTTAGGCGCAACCAATTCACTATAAACACCATTTTTCTTATTGTCTATCCATTCTAATTCTACTCTCATGTACTCCATTGTATCATATTCAATAATCAAGGTTGGAGTAAGCTCTCCTGTTTCAACATTGATTTTAATAGCTTCATCAATATTTAAGAAATTTCTTTCATACAGCAGCTTACCTTTCGACGTTGTTCCTGCATCATAGTCCGTTTCTGTACTATACACTTTTATGTTTCTCATTCCCTCTACACTAACAAGGTAACCACAATAAGGGCATGGTGCCAAACACCCAGTATAGCCGTTTTTATCTATTTCATCAACAACACCATACTGATTATTTAATTCGTCTGTAAAGATAACCTTATCTTTCCATAATTTCTTAACTGTACATATAGTAATTATTCTTCCAATAAAGTAGAAGAAGAATAAAATTAACGTCGCCCAAGAAGCTAGGTCCGAAAGTATATTACACATCCAACATCCCCTCCAACTCATCCATTGCTGCGCCGATGTCCATTTCCAGCTCCCGGAGCTGGGTCATGATCTCCAGGGTGGAGGGGTACTCGACGGGTACATACTCCACCTGTTTGTATTTATTGATGGAGAGGTCATAGCCATTTTCCACGATCTCCGCCTTGGGCACGAAGAACGAGGGTTCCGTGCGCTGGCGGGTCTGTTCGGCGGCCAGGTTTTGGAAGCGGGCGATGATGTCCGGGATATCATTTTCCGGGACGGGGGTTCGTTTGTCGTCCAGGGAGAAGCCGTCGGCCTTCATGTCGTAGAACCAAACTTGGTCGGTTCCGCCGTGCCCGGTCTTTGTGAAGATGAGGATGCCGGTGGACACCCCGGCGTAGGGCTTGAAGACGCCGGAGGGCATGGAGATGACGGCTTCCAGGCGGTTCTCTTCCACCAGCGCCTGGCGGATGGCTTTGTGGGCCTTGGAGGACCCGAAGAGCACGCCGTCCGGCACGATGCAGGCGCAGCGCCCGCCGGTGCGGAGCATGCGGAGAAAGAGGGCCAGGAAGAGCAGCTCGGTCTTTTTGGTCTTGCAGACCTTAAGCAGGTCGGCGGAGACGATGTCCGCATCCAGGCTGCCCTTAAAGGGCGGGTTGGCCAGGATGAGGGAATAGGCATCCCGATCTGGGTTCTGGTCGCTGAGGCTGTCCCGGTAGGCGATGACGGGATTTTCGACACCGTGGGTCATCATGTTCATGGCCCCGATGCGGAGCATGGTGCGATCCATGTCGTAGCCGGTGAACATTTTGGTCATGTAGTGTTCTTTGGCCTGCTGGTCAAAAAAGATGGCTTCCCGGCAGTTGGTCTTCAGGTACTCCCCCGCCGCCACCAGAAACCCAGAAGTCCCGCAGGCCGGGTCACAGATGGTGTCGGTGGGCTGGGGGGCCATCAGCTCGACCATCATGCGGATGATGTGCCGCGGGGTGCGGAACTGCCCGTTCACGCCGGACTGGGCAATCTTGGAGAGCAGATATTCGTAGGTATCCCCCCGCATATCGCTGCCGGGATTCTGGGCCATGAGGCGATAGATCTCGTTCAGCCCATCCACCACTTTGGACAGCAGCAGCGGCGTGGGCAGCTTGAAGATCGCGTCGTCCATGTACTTGGAATAGGCACTCTCCTTGTTCCCGTGCAGACCCTTGATGAAGGGAAAGACCAGGGTCTGGACCGTCTCGTACATTTGCTCGGCACCGATGTCTTGGAACTTAGACCAACGGAGCAGATCCCCCTCGACCTCCCGCTCTCCAATTTTCACGGTCCCGGCAAAGATGCTCTCGTGGGGCAGACCCAGCATAGCAGC
>ERZ1026844.1151-NODE-1151-length-16760-cov-13.937743_pt1 | contig 16760 bp, 12 predicted proteins | sample MGYA00380152_ERZ1026844 | MGnify/ENA primary metagenome ERZ1026844 (study PRJEB33269, sample SAMEA4719788) | human gut metagenome | biome: human-associated habitat; feature: organic feature; material: feces | place: Cameroon | collected 2013-10 ... | reverse complement strand
CCCCCGCCGCAGAAGAAGCTCCGGCTGCCGAGACTGACGCCGAAGCCCCCATCACCCTGACCTACTGGCTGCCCTGCAACGACCTTGAAGACGGCGCTGCCGAGCAGAAGGGCATCATCGCCGCAGCCAGGGCCTTTATGGAAAAATACCCGAACATCACGCTCGATCTCGTCCCCATCGGCGGCAACTCCGACGATTATAACGCCAAGTTCCAGATGGGCGCTTCCGCCAACAACCTGCCCGACCTGATGAACACCTCCTACGGCTGGGTCAAGCAGTGGGCCGGCACAGGCGTCATCATGCAGCTGGACGACATCGTCGCTGAGATCGGCAGCAACTACAAGACCGACGCGCTCGACTTTGCCAACGAGGCGGTCGACGGCTACTGGGCGATCCCCTACATGGCGGAGGTCCAGGGCTGGGCATACAACACCGAGATCCTCGGCAAGTACGGCCTTGAGGTCCCCACGACCTTTGACGAGTTCATCAACGTCTGCAACGTTCTGACCGAAAACGGTGAACGTGCCATCAGCCACGGCGCGACCGATATCTGGGCGATCTGGGGCTACCATGCGCTGTTCTGCCAGTATGGCGTGGACAAGGCGCTGTGTGAAAAGCTGAGCGCGAAGGAAGAGGACTTCTACACCTGCGAACCCTTCCGCAAGACCCTCGCCCGCATCCAGGAGATCGCCGAGACCGGCGCATACGGTGACGCCGTCTCCTACACCTCCGACGCGGAGGCCAAGGCGGCCTTCATCAACGGCGACGCCGCCATGTACTGCTTCGCTACCTCCTTCGTCTCCGAGCTCGACGCTTCCGAGCACGCGGACAAATTCGTCTTCAACTTCGGCCCGCAGTTCTCCGATTCCATCCACGATCAGACCGTCGGCCTGCGTACCTACGGCTGGAACTGCTATGTCGGCTCCTGCGTGGAAAATGACCCGGCCAAGCTCGAGGCCGTCAAGCTCTGGCTGAACTTCCTGACCTCCGGCGAGGGCACCGAGGCTCTTTGGAGCGCAGGCACCATCCCCGCGACCGACCTGTCCTACGTCGATCGCAGCACGCTCGATCCGTTCATGGCCACCATCTTTGACGCCATCGCCTCCGACGCCTACAGCGTGCCCGACCTCTGCCAGGCCTGGTTCGACGCTTCCGTCAAGGCGCCTTACCGCAACGCCGTGACCGCCATCATCACCGGCGCGACCGATATCGACGGCGCCATGCAGTTCGTCGCCGACTGGCAGGCGAGCATTGGATAAAAAAACCGGGTGCATTTTGCCCGGACATCCTGTACCATAACATGCAGAGAAAACCATAGGTATGGCCGGCGGCGGTAGCCAAGCTTGGGTACTGGCCGCCGGCTGTTTTTGAACCGCATCAAGAGGTGATCGTTACGCACAAGATCTATACCAAGCAAAAATTCTGGCTGTTCGCCGCGCCGCTGCTGCTGTTTTACACGGCGTTCATCATCTATCCGCTCATCATGTGCCTCGTCTACAGCTTTACCGGCTACCGCGGCATCGGTGCGCTGGAATGGAACAACTTTGCAAACTATACCCGGCTGATCCATGACCGGTATTTCTGGCTGTCGGTCCGCAATTCGCTGATCTGCGCCGTTTCCCTTTTTCTTTTCGTCATTCCGCTCTCCTTCTTATATGCGCTCTGGCTCAACAAGCAGCGCAAGCGCAATACGGTCTATAAGGTCATCATCTTTGCCTCCTACGTCATCCCGGGCGTCCTGTGCGGTCTGCTCTGGTCGTTCATTCTCAAGCCCAACAACGGCCTGATCAACAGTCTGCTCGCCCTCATCGGCGTCAAGGGGCCCGCGTGGATCGGCGCAAACGGCATTCTGAGCCCCATTTCCTTCTCCATGGTCTGCGCCTGGAGCTCGATGGGCTTTTATATGTCGCTCTGGCAGGCCGGACTCAAGTCCATCCCCGCCGACGTACTGGAGGCCAGCTCGCTCGACGGCTGTACCGGCACCTCGCAGATCTTCCGCATCATCCTGCCCATGCTGCGCGAGAATGTCACCTCCATCTGCATCTTCGTGCTGACGGCCGCGCTGAAGATCTATGAGGTCGTCTATATCCTCACCGGCGGCGGCCCGGCGCACGCGTCGGAGACGATCGTCTCGTATCTCTACACAACAACGTTCGACGGTATGCTCTATGGCTACGGCATGACGATCGCGGTGGCGGAATTTGTTTTCGCGGCGCTCATCTCGCTGCTGTCCATGCGGCTTTCGCGGCGCAACGCCGATTAAAGGGAGGGAATATCTATGTATCAAACCCTCACAGCCGATTCGCAGCGGCAGAAAACGAAAAACACCTGCGGAAAAATTCTTGGAAACATCGGGCTGTTCCTGCTGGTCTTTCTGGCGGCGGTGCCGGTCTTGTGGCTGATCTATCTGTCTTTGAAGTCCAACACCGATATTCTGACGAACCCGCTCGCCCTGCCGGATACCCTGCACTGGGAAAACTACGTCAACGCCTACAAGACCATCCCGTTCTACTCGATGGTGAAAAACACCGGCATCGTCATCCTGATCTCCGTACCGGTATCGATGCTGCTGTCGATCTTTGCGGCCTTCGCACTGGGGCGGATGCGCTTCGGCAGCGGGAAGGTGCAGAACGGTGTGTATTCCTACTTCGTCTGCGGCGTCATCATGCCGACGTGCGTGATGATCCTGCCGATCTATCTGGTCATGGTCAAGGTCGGGCTGTATGACACGCTCTGGTCGACCATCCTGACCCACATCGGCTGGACCGCGCCGATGAACATGATGATCATGGTCTCCGGCTTCCGCTCAATCCCGGACTCGCTGGAGGAGGCCGCGATCATCGACGGCTGCAGCATCTGGCAGCTGCTGTTCCGGATCCTCGTGCCGGTGGCAAAGCCGGTCATCTCCACCGCGCTCATCATGACCTTCCTCGCCTGCTGGAACGACTTCCCGCTGGCCAAGATCATGCTGAACTCGCCCGACGTGCGCACGCTCTCCATCGCGGCCGCGTATTTCAAGGGCACCTTCTCGACCAACTACGCGCTCATGACCGCGGGCTGCGTCATCCTGATCATCCCGCAGCTGCTGATCTTCACGATCTTCCAGCGCTACATCATCAGCGGCGTCACCGCCGGCGCCGTCAAGGGCTGAGGTCCCGCTTTTCCAACCAGTTTTCTTCCTTATCTATGCAAGCCGCCCGGCAGGAGATCCTGCCGGGCGGTTTGTGTTAGTCCATCATCGATTTTGTCTGTTCTTCGCGGTATTGGCGGGTGTAGAGGCGGTAGTAGGGGCCGTGGGCGGACATGAGGGAGCGGTGGGTGCCGCTCTCGATGATCTTGCCGTCATGCACGACCAGGATCACGTCCGCGCGCCGGATGGTCGACAGGCGGTGGGCGATGATGAAGGAGGTGCGGCCGGTCATGACCTTCTCGATGGCGTTCTGGATGAGCTGCTCGGTCACGGTGTCGACGGAGCTCGTCGCCTCGTCCAGCACGAAGATGCGCGGGTCAGCCAGCAGCGCGCGGGCAAAGGACAGCAGCTGCTTTTCGCCGGTGGAGAGGGTGTTGCCGCCCTCGCCGATGTCGGAATCATAGCCGTCCGGCAGTCTTGCGATGATCTGGTCGGCCGAGACGGCCTTGACCGCGGCCTCGATCTCATCCATTGTCGCGTCGGGACGGCCGTAGCGCAGGTTTTCCAGGACCGTGCCGGAGAACAGGTGCGGCGTCTGCAGCACGTAGCCGATGTTGGAGTGCAGCCAGAGCTGGCTGCGCGCGCGCGCGTCGCGGCCGTCGATGAGCACGCGGCCCTCCGTCGGCTCAAAGAAGCGGCAGACGAGGTTCACGAGCGTGGATTTGCCCGCGCCGGTCTCGCCGACGATGGCGACGTTCGTGCCCTGCGGGACCTTGAGGCTGAAGTGCTCCAGCACGTTCTCGCTGCCGTCGGGGTAGCGGAAGGTGACGTCCTGGAACTCGATATCGCCGTAGAGCGGCTCCCAGTTTTCCTTCTTCGGGTGGAAGGCGTCGCCGTATTTCTCCGTGACTTCCGGCGTGTCGCGCACGTCGGACTCGGTCTCCATGAGCTTGGTGAAGCGCTCGACGTTGACCTGCACGTTGACGAGCGACGAGATGACCTGCACGAGCCACTGCACCGGCTCCATCATGCCCTGCGCGTAGTTCATGAACACGGAGAGCGTACCGATGAGCATCACGCCGTTTTTCGTGATGATGCCGCCGCGCCAGAGGACGATCGCCAGCGCGACGGAGGCGGCGAAGGCCGTCGTCGACATGAAGACGCTGCGGAAGTGCATGGCGCGCACGCTCATGCGCTTCATCTCGCCGGTGAGGCCGTCAAACTCGCGCTCGACCTTATCCTCGATCACGAGCGTTTTGGTGGTCTTCGCGCCGGTGATGCCCTCGTTGAACGCGCCGGTGATGCGCGAGTTCTGCTCGCGCACCCGGCGGTGGAAGAAGACGAGCTTCTTCTGGAAATACGCGCCCGAGACGACGAGGGCCGGCACGATCACCATCACGCACAGCGCCAGCTGCCAGTTGAGCACGAACATCATGACGACGGCGAACAGCAGATACGCGATATACCACACGCCCTCCATGAGTCCCCAGGCCAGCGTGCTTGCGATGCGGTCGGTATCCGACATGACGCGGGCGTGGATGTAACCGACGCTGTTCTGGTTGAAATAGGAGAACGAGAGCGTCTGCAGGTGGTTGAAGGCCTCGCGCTTGAGATCCCGGCCGATGTAGAGCTCGACCTTGCACGCGCCGTAGGCAGAGATGTAGTTCGTGGCCGTCTGGACGAGCATGACCAGAATATAGAGGGCCAGGAAGCCGCCGATGCCGTCCATGGTCTTTTCGGCGATAAAATGGTCGATGGCGTGCTGCTGGAACAGGGGGATGACCGCGTCCATGGCGCTGCCGATCCCGCCCATGGTCACCATCCAGAAAAACAGCATCCGATAGGGCTTCAGATACGGGGCCAGCTTCGGGATGCCGAAGAACGGCAGGCCCTTCTTTTCTTCTCGCTTCATGCCGGCTCCTCCTCTCCGATGGACATCTGCATGTCGTAGATCTGGCGGAACAGGCCGTCCGCCTGCAGAAGCGTCTGCGGCGAGCCGTACTGCAGGAGCTTGCCGTGCTCGAGGACCAGAACGTTGTCGCAGTCCATCAGCGTTGTAATGCGGTGGGAGATGATGATCGTGGTCGTGCCGGCAAGATCGCGGCCGAGCGCCGTGCGGATCTTCTCATCCGTCTGGGTGTCGACGGCGGAGAGCGAATCGTCGAAGACCATAATGGGCGTCTTTTTCGTCAGCATGCGCGCGATGGCCACGCGCTGCTTCTGCCCGCCGGAGAGGGTCACGCCGCGCTCACCGACCATGGTCTGGTAGCCGTCTGCGAACTGCTCGATATCGGCGGCGATGCAGGCCGTCTCGGCGGCTTTGCACACGGCCGCGTGGTCCGCGCCGCAGATGCCGATGTTCTCCTCGATCGTGCGGGAGAACAAAAACGGCTCCTGCAGCACGACACCGACATGGTCGCGCACCCACGCCGCGGGCAGATCCGCCAGATCCGCGCCGCCGACCGTCACGCGCCCCTCTGAGGGCGCATAGAGACGGCAGAGCAGCAGCAGAAGGCTGCTCTTGCCCGAGCCCGTGCCGCCCAGGATGCCGAAGCTTTTGCCGGCCGGGATGGTGAAGCTGACGTCGGAGAGGACGTCCGGCCCCGTCTCATAGCGGAACGAGACGTGGTCGAAGACGATATCGCCGTCCATCGGCTGGAGCGCAGCGCCGGGCTTATCCTGCTCGCACGGGGCGTCCAGCACCTCCGCGATGCGGGAGACCGATACACCCATCTTGCTCATCTCCGAGATCACGCGGCCAAGACGACGGACCGGAGAGATGCTCATCGTGTTATAGATGGCGAAGGACACGAACTCGCCCTCCGTCATCTCGCCGCGCACGCACAGAAGACTTCCCAACACCACGACGAGCATGGTCTGGATGCAGGCCGTGGCGTCGCCGACGGCCCAGAAGTCCGAAAGCGTCCGGCAGAGCCGGACCCAGAGGGTGGTATAGTCCTCGTTCTGCGCTTCAAAGCGCTGCCGCTCATATTCCTCCCGGCCGAAGGCGCGCACGACGCGCACGCCGGTCAGATTCTCCTGCGCGATGGTCGACAGCACGCCCTCCGACTCGTCGCAGGCGGTGAAGCGCTCACGGATGGAGTTATGGAACAGCAGCGAATAGATGATGATCACCGGGAACAGAACCGCCGGGACCAGCGCCAGCTTCCAGTTCATCAGTGCCATGCACACGAGCGCGAATACGATCATGGCGAGCATCCGGAAGACGGAGACGAACTGCTCTTCAAAGAAGGTCTTGATGCGCTCGACGTCCGACGTGCAGCGCTGGATGATATCGCCCGTGGGGTTTTCCATGTGCCATTTCCACGGCAGGTGCTGGATGTGGTGGTACAGAAGATCCCGGCTCGTCTTGACGAGCGTCTCGCCCGCCTTGGCGCTGTAGAGGTTCACGCAGTAGCGCATCAGGGCAGACAGCAAACCGAAGCCGGCCATCATGGCCGCCGGGATCCACAGATTCTGCCGGAGGTAGTCCACCCCGCCCAGCGCCTGCACGACGGGCCGGGCCGCCGCGACCTTCACCGGGCCGGACCCGATCAGCGAGTCCACGCTCACGCGGATGATCTGCGGGATGACGAGCTCAAACGCCGTAAAGAGCAGGCTCGCGGCGATACAGGCGATAAAATACCGCCAGCTGCCGTGCAGCAGCTGCCCGAGCACACGCCTGTTCGCGCTGTTTTTCGTGTTTTTCAAGAGTTTTCGCCTCGCTTTCTAAAGACAGGCCAAGGGCGGAATTGGAACGCCCAATTCCGCCCGCAGAAGCGTCTTTGCGTTACGCGAGCCCAGTCAGGTCATAGCTGTCGAGCCACGCCTTGGCCGTCTCGCACACGCCGCGCAGGCAGGCTTCGCCGAACGGGCTTTCCAGCCCGGCGTTTTCGAGCAGCTTCGTAAAGACGCAGCTGCCGCCCTGCTTCGTGTAGGCCATATAGTGCTGCCACGCGTTGTCCTTGTCCTTCTGGAGCAGCGCCCAGAACTGGAGACTGACGGTCTGCGCGAGGCAGTAATCGATATAGTAGAACGGATTCACATAGATATGCAGCTGCCGCTGCCAGCCCTCGCCGTCGCCGTAGAACGGGATGCCGTCACCGAGCTTCACCCACGGCATATACACGCCCAGAAGCTCCTTCCAGACCGCGTGGCGCTCCGCCGGGGTCATCTCCGGCTTTTCGTAGACGATGTGCTGGAAATGATCGACCATCGTGCCGTAGGGGATGAAGGTCAGCGCGCCCGCCAGATGGCTGTAGCGGAACTTGCGGGTGTCTTCGCCAAAGAAGCCCTCGGCCCACGGCCAGGCGAAGAACTCCATGGACATCGAGTGCACCTCGCAGGCCTCCAGGCTCGGCCAGATATACGACTGCGGGATACGGTCGCGGTTGAGCCAGGCGGCGAAGGCGTGGCCGGCCTCATGCGTCACGACCTCGACGTCGTGCTGCGTGCCGTTGAAATTGGCGAAGATGAACAGCACATGGTAGTCGCCCAGGCTGGTGCAGTAGCCGCCCGCGCGCTTGCCCGGCGTCGAGAGCACGTCCAGCAGCTCGTTATCCAGCATGGTGTTGAAAAATTCGCCGGTCTCGGGCGACAGCTCCTCATAGAAGTGCTTGCCCTGCGCCAGGATCTCAGCCGGTGTGCCGCAGGGCTTGGGGTTGCCGCTGCGGAACATGAGGGCGTTGTCGGCGAAGTTCATGGGATAGGACTTGCCGAGGCGCGCGGCCTGCTCCCGGTAGATGGAGCTTGCGACCGGCACGACATATTTGACCACGGCAGCGCGGAACTTCTCGACGTCTTCCTTCGTGTAGCAGTTTCTGCCCATACGGCAGTAGCCGAGCTGGGTAAAGCCGTCGTAGCCGAGCTTGCGGCCCATCGCGTCGCGGAGCCTCACGAGCTTGTCATAGATCTCATCCAGCTCCGGCTGATGCGCCTTGTACCAGCCTCCCTCGGCCTTCCAGGCCGCCAGACGCACAGCGTCGTCCGGGCTGTTTTTGAACGGGGAGAGCTGCGAGATGGTGTAGGTGCTGCCTTCAAAGTCGATCTGCGCGCCGGCGATGAGCTTCTGATAGTCCTGCACGAGCTGGTTTTCCTGCTTCAGCTCCTCGACGATCGCGGGGGAGAAGGCCTTGCGGCCGATCTCGGCGTTGACGAACATCAGATCGCCGTATTCCGCTGCAAAGTCCTTGCGGAACGGGCTTTCGAGCATTGCCGCGGTCCACGCGTCGTCATAGGCGCGCAGTTCGGGGCCGGCCTCGTTCCAGAACTGCTCCTCGGCGTCATAAAACTTGTCGCGGGTATCGATGGAGTTGCGGACGCTTGAGAGCGTGGCGAGGGTGTCGATGTGCGTCGACAGCTTCTGCTGGGCGAGGAAGGCCTCGTGCGCGGAAGCGTAATCCGGCGCGGACTTCAGCTGGTCGGTCAGCACCTGCATCTGCTGCTTCAATTCGTTCAGATCCGGCCGCGCATACGGCATTTCAGAAAATTTCATGGGGTTCTCCCTTCATCATTGTGTTGTAAGGTTCATTATAGCATATTCGTCCGGCTGCGCGCAACGCCTGTGTCTTGCGCTGGCGGGCAAATCGTGCCAGGATAAAGAAAAATGTTCACGCAGGAGGGATCTTATGGATCTGATCTTTGTGACGCCCGTGCAGGAGCTTCTGCCCGGCGCGTTCGGCGCGGCCTCTTATGGCATGACCGGCTGCTGGGACCCGGTAGTACCCGACACGCAGCGCTTTGCCCGCGACGTGCGCGGCACGGCGCTGACAGGCAGCTACGCCGATATCCTCGCGCAGCTCCCGGCAAGTGCGCCGCAGGCGGCGATCGTCCTCTTCGGCAACGCGGGCGGGGAAAACGCCTTCCTGCGCGAGCTGCACCGCCGCCTCCCCTGCCCCATGGCGGGCGGCGCGGCCGCCATCGACCCGGTCACGGGCCGGAGCCATCTGATCCCCGGCGGCGGGGAAGCCGCCGTTTTGCTGCTGGAGGACGAGCGGTATCAGTTTGAGGCCGTGACGGAAAACCTGCACACGACGCTGCTGGAACGCTGCACGCTGACGTTCTCCGACCCGCGCGTGATCGACACCATCAACGGCTGCGACGCGCTCGCGTGGTACCGGGAACAGCGCGCCGCCCTCGGCTTCGGCGAGACGGACTTTGAGCACGTCACGCTGACCGACCCGCTCGGCGTCAACGCGCATCTGTCGTGCGAGGGCGGAAAGCTCGTCTCCGGCCGGGATCTTTGCCCGCAGATGACGCTGCGGCTGGCGAAGCCCGAGACCGTCCTTCCCCGGATGCAGGCGTTCTATGACGATCCGGACGCGCTTATCTTCGGCTGCGCCGGGCTCAAGGGCATTCTGCCCGCCGAGCTGCACAGCCCGGGCCTCGGCCTGTTCCTGTTCGGCGAGGTCTGCACCGTAAACGGTCAGGCCGAGTTCGGCAACCTCATGCTCTCCAAGCTGCGCATCACGAAACGGTAAAGCAAGGCCGCCGGGGCACGCCCGGCGGCCTTTTGCGCTGTTTCAGATGTGTTTCCCGTCCAGGATCGTCTGCAGCGTGATCGAGCGCAGATAGTCGCGGATCGTCTTCTCCAGCCCCTCCCAGACCGGGAGCGTCAGGCAGTCCGGCGCGCGGGGGCAGGTATTTTCCGGCTGGTCCAGACAGGCGACGGGCGCAAGCCCGCCCTCAGCCACGGACAGGATCTCATAGACCGTATAGTCCTCCGGTGCGCGGCACAGGCGGTAGCCGCCCTGATAGCCGCGCGAGGTCTGCAGCAGCTCCGCCCGGCTCAGAAGCGGGATGATCTGCTCGAGATACTTTTTGGAGACCTCCTGCCGTTCCGCGATCTCCTTGAGCGAGACGAAACCGTCCTGCTGGTTCTGCGCGATATCCAGCAGCAGCCGCAGCGCATAGCGCCCTTTCGTCGAGATCTTCATGGTACCGCCTCCTTTGCTTTTACCTTATCATGGATCAGCCTGGTATGCAAGCCGCTGGACGCGGATTTGTGCAGAATGCGAAACAGACCGGCTGTCCTGGATGGACAGCCGGTCTTTCGCCGCTTATTCGGTCGGCAGCTCTTTGCGGACGCGGGCCGCCTGGCGGCGGCGGGCGTTCAGACAGCCGTAATAGGCCGGGATCAGGAAACAGTCGGCCAGCGCCCACGCCAGCGGACTTGCCAGGCAGGCCGCCGCAAAGCCGAACTGCGGCACCCCCCAGATGCCCACCGCCGTGCGCGCGATCATCTCCAGAAGACCCGAGATAAGCGACAGCCGGCTGTAGCCCATGCCCTGGATCGACAGGCGGAAGACATTGACGCCCAGCAGCAGCGGCGTGCCGTAGGCATAGGCGTAGCTTATGCGCTGCGTATAGTCCAGCACGCTCTGCGCCTCGTCGGCGTTCATAAACAGCAGCACCAGATACTGCGTGCCAAAACGCGCGATCACGATATATATCGCGCAGTAGATGATGCCGAGCAGCAAACAGGCGTAGGTACCCTGCCGGATGCGGTCATATTTGCCCGCGCCGAGGTTCTGGCCGGTAAAGTTGGTTGCGGCCATAGCCAGCGCGTCGAACGGGCAGCAGAGCAGCATGTAGATCTTCGAGGCCACCGCCACGCCCGACACGCAGACCGCGCCGAGCGAGTTGACCGCGCTCTGCAGCATGACGGAGCCGATGGCCGTGATGGAAAACTGCAGCCCGACCGGCACGCCCATGCCCAGCAGACGCAGGGCCTCGGCCTTCCGCAACCGCCAGTCGTCCTTCTCCATGTGCAAAACCGCGAAATGCTTCCGCATATACCACACGCACAGCAGCCCGGAGCCCAGCTGCGAGACGACCGTCGCAATCGCCGCACCGGCCACGCCCATGCCCAGCACGCAGACCGTCAGCAGGTCGAGCACGATATTGATGACGGACGCGATGGCCAGGAACCACACCGGAGACTTGCTGTCGCCGAGCGAACGCAGCACGCAGGCGCCCATATTATAGAGGATCGTCGCCGGGATGCCGATAAAGATGATGAAGATATAGTCATAGGCGTAGCCCATCTGCTCCTCCGGCGTGCCCATGAGCTTCAGCAGCGCCCGCGTCGTCGGCAGCGTCAGCGCCAGAAGCAGCGCGGACATCACGATGCCCAGCCATACGCAGCCCGCCACATACCGGCGCAGCTGCCGGTAGTCGCCCGCGCCGAAGGCCTGCGCCAGCGGGATGGCCATGCCGGTGCACAGCCCGCCGCAGAAGCCGATGACCAGGAAGTTGACCGAGCCCGTCGCGCCGACGCCGCCCAGGGCCATCACGCCCAGCGCGTGGCCGACGATCGCCGTATCGACCAGCGAATACACCTGCTGCAGCAAAAGTCCAAACAGCACCGGGACCGCGAACTGCCAGATATCCCGCAGCGGCTTGCCGGTCGTCAAATCATGCGTCATGGTGCGGATCTCCTTTGCACGTATTTTTGTCACGAGCATTAGTTATAGCATGTTTTTGGGAATTGTCAATTGATTTTTGTACGCATCGAACAATTTTTCTTCATTGATTTTGTGCATATCCATCATAAGCAAAACCCGGGGCGCGGCGCGTCCCGGGTTTTGGTCTTATTATGTTGCTTTCCTTTTATTCCGGCTCTTTTTCACCAGCCGGACCACAAGAACCGTCACGCCAGCGCCGACGAGCACCAGCGCGCCCACCGCCAGCAGCACGATTCCCTGCACATACGCGCCCCAGGTGCCCGCGAAGCCGAACGGCAGCTTCGTGCCGATCAGGTCCTTATAGTAGAGCATCTGCGTCTCATAGGCCGTGGGGTCTGCCTCATGCAGGGTCACGAGCCGCGCGCCGTGCAATTCCCCGGCGCCGTAGATATAAAAGCCGGTGCCGTTCGTGTTGACCAGATCGATGCCCTCGTAGGGGATGATGAAGTCGTTCACATGGTCGTGGCCGAAGAAGCCCGCGACGATATCGCCGCCCTGCTTCCACGCGTCGAATTCGCCCCCGTTCTGGTCCGGTGGGCACGGCGCTTCGCCGAGCGTCCCGGCCTCGATCACGGACGCGGCGGAATAATACGTCCCCTTGCGGCAGCCATAGCCCTCGACCGCGCCGTTTTTCTTCTCGCTCGCCGGAACGATGTCCATCGCGTCATAGATCTCCGGGACGATGATATGCTGGAAGGCGTAGGCCGGGACGGGCGTCCCGCCGTTTTCCTCCGCCAGGGCAGCCTCGGTCTGCAGGTACCAGTCGAGCTGGTCCTGCCGGACCCAGTCGTACTTGCCCTGCCCCTCCGGCGCGTAGGTGCCGGAGTCGAAGAACCAGAGGTTCACGGCCGGCGATGCGCCGTCGGAGCCGTAGACGAGCAGGTTGTAGTTTCCAACGCCCGTCACGCTGCCGGCCTCAGCCAGGCAGCCGGGGTAGCTCCGGTAATATTCCAGCTGCGTCTGCTTGTCCACGCCGCCCTCGTCGTCATGATTGCCGAAGACGACGGCAAACGGCAGCTCCCGCGCGGCGACCGGCTGCAAGATCGCGTCCAGCGCCTTCTGCGTGCGTTCCACGCTCCTGCCGGTCGACGGGCCGTGGATCTGGTCGCCGAGGAAGACGACAAGATCCGGCTGCGCCGCGTCCAGCTCCGCCTCGAGCAGCGCGAGCGTCTCCTTCTGCGGCTTGTCGATATCCTGCGTATCGGCCACGATGAGGATGCGGAACTCCCCGTTTTCGTCAAACTGCAGCTGCCCATCCGCCTGCGCGGCCCACGCCGCCGGAACAAGGGAGACCAGCAGCACCGCGCACAGCGCCAGCGCCGCCAGCATTCTGAACTTTTTCAAAGCAGATCGCCTCTTTATCTATAGGTTGAAGTCTATTGTAGCAGATTCTTCGCCCGCGCGCAACCGCGCAGCCGGGACGCAGAAGAGCCGCCGGAGGCCCGGCGGCTCTTTTTGTCTGTTTCAAAACCCGGCTCAGAGCGTGATCTCCTCCGCGCTCTGCGCGTCGCTGCCGATCAGGGCGCGGCAGGCGGCCGTGAGCGCGGCGACCTGCTCCGGGCAGCGGCCGATGTAGCGGCTGGGGGTGAGCTCGGCGCGGATCTCCTCCGCGCGCATGCCGAATTCCGGCCGGGCGGCCAGCTGGGCGACCAGATCCCAGCTCTCGCCGTTTTTCATCTTCGCGGTCTCCGCCATGGAGGCCTCGCGGATGATCTCGTGCAGCTGCTGGCGGTCGCCGCCGCGCTTGACGGCGGCCATCATCAGATTCTCCGTCGCGATGAACGGCAGGTAATCCCACACGAGCTTCTCCACGATCTTCTCGTTGACGTGCAGCCCCTTCGTGACGTTCTGCACGAGCCGCAGCACGCCGTCGGTGGCAAGGAACGCCTCCGGCAGGCTGATGCGGCGGTTGGCCGAATCGTCGAGCGTGCGCTCGAGCCACTGGGTCATGGCGGTCATGGGCGCGTTCTGCGCGTCGGCGATGACGTATCTTGCCAGCGAGCAGATGCGCTCGCAGCGCATGGGGTTGCGCTTGTACGGCATGGCGGACGAGCCGATCTGCTTGTCCTCGAACGGCTCTTCGACCTGCCGGTCGTGCTGCAGCAGGCGGATATCCGTCGCCATGCGGCACGCGCTCTGGCAGATGGAGGACAGGACGTTCAGGATCCGGCTGTCGAGCTTGCGCGGATAGGTCTGCCCGCAGACCGGGTAGCAGCGGTCAAAGCCGAACTCGGCCGCGATCTGCCGGTTCATCTCGTCGATCTTCGCCGTATCGCCGTCAAACAGCTCGACGAAGCTCGCCTCCGTGCCGGTCGTGCCGCGGCAGCCGAGGAAGTGGAAGGCCCGCAGCGTATCCTGCAGCTCCTCCAGATCGAGCAGCAGATCCTGCAGCCAGAGGGACGCGCGCTTGCCGATGGTCGTCAGCTGGGCAGGCTGGTAATGCGTATAGGCCAGCGCCGGCATGGCGGCATAGCGGTCGGCAAAGTCGCAGAGGTTCCGCATGGCGGCCTTCAGCTCTTTTTCGAGGTACCGCAGCGCCTCGCGGTAGATGATGAGATCTGCGTTGTCCGTGACGTAGCAGCTCGTCGCGCCCAGATGGATGATGCCCTTCGCGCCGGGCGCGTCGAGGCCGTAGGCGTAGATGTGCGCCATCACGTCGTGGCGGACTTCCTTCTCCCGCTTCGCAACGGCGTCATAGTCGATGGGGCTGACGTGCGCGGCCAGCTCGTCCACCTGCTGCTGCGTGACCGGCAGGCCGAGCGTATGCTCCGCCCGGGCCAGCGCCACCCAGAGCCTGCGCCACGTTTCGTAGCGCATATCCGGGGAAAACAGGTGCAGCATGGTCTTCGACGCGTAGCGCGAGGCAAGCGGGCTTTCATACGTCGGTTTCATGGCAGTGTCCTTTCTTCTCAGCGGTAGATGATCTCGTCGCGGCCCGCGCCGACGGAGACGTAGCTGATGCGCACGCCGATGGCCTTTTCGATATACTCGACATAGTCACGCGCGGCCTGCGGCAGATCCTCATACTTGCGGACGCCGGAGATATCGCAGCCCCAGCCGGGGACGGTGGTGAGGACGGGCTTGGCCTCATCGATGACGGCGGTGAAGGGGAAATCATCGGTCTTCTCGCCGTTTACTTCGTACTGCGTGCAGACGGGGATCTCCTTCATGTAGGACAGCACGTCGAGCTTCGTGAGCGCGACCTCGGTCGCGCCCTGGATGCGGCAGCCGTAGCGGGTGGCGACCAGGTCGATCGGGCCGACACGGCGCGGACGGCCGGTGGCCGCGCCGTATTCCGCGCCTGCCACGCGCAGCTGCTCGGCCTCTTCGCCGAACCATTCCGCGGTGAACGGGCCCTCGCCCACGCAGGTGGAGTAGGCCTTGACGATGCCGACGGTCCGGTCGACATGACTGCCCGGGATGCCCGCGCCGACGCAGGCGTAGCCCGCGTTGGAGGAAGAGGAGGAGGTATAGGGGAAGATGCCGAAGTCGATATCGCGCAGCGCGCCCAGCTGGGCCTCAAACATGATGTTCTTGCCGGCCTTTTCCGCCTCATAGAGGTACTTGCTGGTGTCGCAGATATAGGGCGCGAGCTTCGAGCCGAACTCCTGGCACCAGGCGAGCATGTCCTCAAGCTTGTAGGCTTCCGCGCCGTAGACATTCTGGATGGTCAGGTTTTTCCACTCGAGGATGCTGGCCAGCCGCTTTTCAAGGTACTTCGGGTACAGCAGCTCGCCCATCATGATGGTCTTCTTCTGATACTTGTCGGAATAGACCGGCGCGATGCCGCGCAGGGTGGAGCCGTATTTCTTGTCCTTCAGACGCGCTTCCTCCAGCCCGTCGAGCGCGCGGTGGTACGGGAAGACGATGGTCGCGCGTTCGGAGATCTTGAAGTTTTCCGGCGTGACGCTGACGCCGGCCTTCTGCAGGGTCTCGATCTCGCCGCACAGGCTCTCGAGGTCGATGACGACGCCGTTGCCGAGGACGTTCACGACGCCCGGCAGGCAGATGCCGGAGGGGATGAGATGCAGGGCAAATTTGCCGTATTCGTTGACGATGGTGTGGCCCGCGTTGTTGCCGCCCTGATACCGGCAGACGATATCATAGTCGCTTGCGATGAGGTCGACCATCCGGCCCTTGCCCTCGTCGCCCCAGTTGATGCCTACGATCGCACAGTTGCTCATAATGCAGTACTCCTTATCCGTTTTTTCACGCAATTTCTGTTTTATTTTTCATTCCTGGCCGATTATATGCCATTTTCGGTGCTTTGTAAATGTGTGTTTCGTAATGTTTCCGATAAGATAAATTTATAGGGCCGATTAGGGTTATCTATTTTACTTATTTCCTGTCTTCCATTATAATGGGAACGTTGACAACGCCGGTCCGCCGGCTGATTTGGAGGAAATTATGCTCATCAGAACGCCCGAACAGGACATTGAACGCGTCCTTTTTACCGAGAAAGCCATCGCCGCCCGCGTCGAGCAGCTCGGCGCTGATCTGACCGCCCAGCTTGGCGACAAGCGCCCCGTGCTGGTGTGCGTGCTCAAGGGCGCGTCGTTTTTCTACATTGATCTGTGCCGCTGCATGAACTGCGCGATCGACATGGATTTCATCGCCGTCTCCAGCTACGGCGCGTCGGCCAAGTCCACCGGCGTCGTCCGTCTCATCAAGGACCTCGACAACAACATCACCGGCCGCCACGTCGTCATCGTCGAAGACATCATCGACTCCGGCCTCACGATGCAGTACCTGCGCCAGCTCTTCGGCGCGCGCAATCCCGCGTCCATCACGACCATCTCCTTCCTCGACAAGGCGACACGGCACCCGGAGAGCTACAAGACCGACATGTGCGGCTTCGAGATCCCCGACGAATTTGTCGTCGGCTACGGCCTCGACTACGCCAACTACTACCGCAACCTGCCGTACATCGGCGTCCTGAAGCCGGAGTGCTATCAATAATATTATCCCCATCACAGCCGCCGGAGAATGCCTCCGGCGGCTTTTTTCACCAAAGGCTCCCCTTCCAGGGGCCGATTCCCCCTATCAGGGGGAAATGTCCCGAAGGGACAAAAGGGGTAGGGATGCTGTCAGCGCAGCTGACTGAGAGGTCGTCGCAGATCTGCAGGGAAAGACCCAAACCGCAAATTCAGTTTGCGGTTTGGAAA
>ERZ1026844.1147-NODE-1147-length-16798-cov-10.130562_pt1 | contig 16798 bp, 14 predicted proteins | sample MGYA00380152_ERZ1026844 | MGnify/ENA primary metagenome ERZ1026844 (study PRJEB33269, sample SAMEA4719788) | human gut metagenome | biome: human-associated habitat; feature: organic feature; material: feces | place: Cameroon | collected 2013-10 ... | reverse complement strand
ATGAAGAATACAAGCGACAGCGGCAGCAGCAGGATTACCCAATCCAACGAACTCATGACTTTACATCCTGAACATTTCAGTAATAGAAAAGCAATTGCCAATCAGACATTTTTTGCCAGCAGAAACTGAAAGCATCTTTGTCTGCAACACTCCAGTAACCTCGATCTCCACTCAACGGCAATTTCCCTTCATGATCTCGAAAAGCGTGAACACTGCCGTCGACTCTCCAATAATTCAACCAGATTGAATGGCCGGATATATGGTATTGGCCTACCGGGTTATCTGCAATTAGTGCAAAGGATGCACGAACATTCCCGGATTTTCCTAATTTGTCGATCTTTCCCCAGAATGTAGCTCCAGCTTCCCTGTCCTGATCCCAGCCGGTCTTATATGCATTCGGGAAAAATAATGCAACAGCAGCAAAGGTATCGTAGGAGGGACAATAGAAATTCTTATTTGTATCTCCCGGACAATAACCAACTTTTCGGATGCCGTCCCCCTCCACCGGACCGCCATTGTCCTGATCCCAGCCGGAAGCATAAGGAGACAACATTGTGCCGAATGCACTATTTGTCCAGCCATAGTCTCCGATTTTGGTCTGCACATAACCATTATAATCACCGGAATACATCACAACTAAATTACCCAGCTGTTTCAGGTTATTTTTGCAAGCAATATCATGGGCGCGGGAACGAGCTTTATTCAGCGCCGGCAGCAACATGCCCGCCAGAATGGCTATTATAGCAATAACGACAAGCAATTCTATTAGCGTAAAACACTTCCCAATCAATGACGAATCAGCTTTATTCGGCTTGTTTTTCATATTTTCTGCCCTTTTATTCAGATATTAAATGTTGAAGGCGACCATATAAACTAAATACGGCATTTCACATGTTTCGCATGATGCGAAATCACTTCACTCTAAGGAGCGTGACTTTTATTAGTGCTTCATTTTGGGCTCTGCACCAATGGGTGCAAGTTTCTTTTGGTATTCCGCACTTTCAGCCGGTGAAATTCTATAACCATTCATCCGGAGAAAGATTTCGTCCATACAGCCGGAGATTGCGTAAATCTCCTCGATAATATGGAGCTTCGCAACCGACAGCGAACGTGGCTTTCCCTCCAATATAGACGGAATTCAGATCTTCATGGACACGCGTTGGAGCGATCGACGCACTTGCCTGCAATTCACCATTCAAGTAAAAATATAATTTCTTAAGATCATAAACAACGGTTATTTTATTCCAACTGTTAAGCGGAAGCGGCGCCAGAGATTTCAGCAATACCTCTTTCGTGCTTGCAGCATTGGAATTAAGTTGTACTTCCGTGCCGGGATTGCCGCGGCTGACAAGAATATGGCCGTCTTCGGACATCGCAATATTCAGCTGCCGTTGAATGGTGCTCAGGATTGCTTGCTCATGGTATTCGGATACTCGCATTTCCAACTCCCAAGTCGAAGCGTATGGAAAAGCTGTGCCTCCCATCAAAGCGGCAAAACCTGCCCCTTTGAACCGATAAAAACCGGAACCATCTTCATCGAGCTCAAATGCCGGATCTCCTGTAGAGTTCCCAGCTCCGGCAATGCCGGTATGTTCATAATGATAACCCGTCGTATCAAGCTTGCCACCGTCAAAACGAGCATTGATATTGCCGTGATGATCGTAACCGGAAATATCATGCAAAATATTTCCTGTAAACTTATTACACGGATAGTAAAAATAGGGAATTCTCGCAGCGCCGATTTCTACGGTCTTTATTTTGTCATCAGAAGTTATGACCGGCACCGGGACAGTCCCCGATCGTTTGCCGCCATCAACATATACAGGAAGTGTTGCAAAACGCGCTCCGTTGCGATTTTCCAGCTCTAAATGATAGGAATCAATTCCGGTGCCGGGATTCGGCAAGGAAATCGGCATGGAAAAGTTCAGATCTCTTCTGTAAAAACTGGTCAATTCCAGTCCGTTACGCATAATTCTAACGTGCTCGGCCGCAGTATTGAAGGCAGAGAAAACCCAGGGAGAATCCTGCGTTGTTTCAGAAATGATTACCCCTGTGCCGTTTTCCGGATAGGAAGAAACGCCTCCGATTTCCGTACTGTTCAAGCTCCATTTGCCAACCGACTTCATGCCTAAAATATTTTTGCAGCTGCGGCTCCAGAAAAGCCGGTGCGGAACCATGGAGCAGACCAGATTGGTCGGCATTCCGGTAAGAGAACCTTTTGACGGCCCATCAAGCTGCTTGTAGGTTATACGCGGGATCAATGCTAATTGGTCAAGAAAAGGCAGCGTGGAAAGGTTCAGGCGTTTGATCGCGAATTCATTCAAATTCATCTGAAATTTCGGAAATGTATAAACTGTATTCCCGTTGGGGGCAAGTAATTCAAGCGTCAGCTCAAAATCCTTGTTGACCAGGTGCACAGGAAAGCCGATCACATCAAATGCGGCATCCTTACCGACCATGACACTGGTGAAGTTAACGATCCTGAAATCAGGCCAGGCGTCACGCGGAGCCGGCTGGCTTGTAAATAACGCCATCCGGTCACGAGCAATTTTCAACATGACATCTTCCAACTCATAACTTGGCAAAATGCGTGAATTTTCATAAATATCGAAAAAGTTGGTCAGTACAATGGAATCGGGCTGAGCGGCAACCGTCATATCCCATGAGGCTAATAATTTATCCAGCAACCTCGGACGTACGCCATTACCCCCAAAATGCGCCAAATATATTCCGTGAACGGAAGCTTCAAATATTTTATGCGGGTATTTTTTGATAGCCGGAACAACATGCGAAAACAAATTGCGCTGCATCTCCACAGTCCAGTTGCCATACATGGTAATACCATCGACATACGGCAACAGTTTTTCCACTGTTCCGGGAGCGGCAAAAGCGACATCGGCCAGAAAAATCATCTGGCCATGCTTTTTCTCCACGGGCCTGAACCACTCCAGCCACTCGGCTGGAGGCCTGGTGTTGACGGAGTTAGCCAGATACAAAGTCATAACCGGATGGCCATCCAGGCGATATACATTAGGATGGGATGCCAGTTCATCCTGCATATTATCGCAAAACTTTGCAAAATGGGCCGCTGAGCCGGAAAAAGGATTAAGCATAAACCCAAGTTTAAAACCGTTCCCCGCCTGCTTGAAACCTTCCAGCATTTCCCGCAATGTGGTTATATCCGGCGCATCACAGATGATCACCTCCTGCTGAATTCCATCTAAACCATAGGCTTTGCAAAGCAAGGCGACCTCTTTCCACATTTGCACATTGTCGGCCGGATATCGTTTCATTGCATAATCCGGGCCGCCTGCCCGATAGATCCGGCTCATATTGGGCGGGAACCATGGATTGGCCTGAGTCCAGAGAGTATTCTTATATGCGGCTTTATTAAAACGTGGACGATAGTCGGAGACTGTTTCCGCTGTTGCGACAGTACAAATAAGAAGGGCTAATAATACGAATCTACACATGATTTCTTTCAAAATAAAAGTTAATATGTAACTCTATCAAAACTCAAATTGCGTGGTTTAATTCATATTCATCACCTCATCTGTCATAGGGTATTGTAATCGGTAAATGTCGGTGGAAAATATTGTTGAACGGCTTTCAACGGGCTGATCGAATGGTCAGTGGCATATTCAAGAGCTGCATGAACTTGTGCAGCAATATCATAGGTGATGGTTGTAACTGCGCGCGGCCCCGGCGTGTTGCAGTCTAAGGCAATGACTCCAATATCTCTGCCGGGCATAATGCCATTGGCGGACAATACCTGGCAACAGATGTCTGCCAAGTCGCTTTGAGCGCAAAAAAGCACAGTTCGTTGAGGCAGTGAACGAATGATGTCCAAATACCCGGCAACCTTAGTCAACTTACACTGGCGGCGCTCCTCGGTCTCCCCCTCCCTTGCATCTTCTCCCCAGTAACTGATGTTCAACGCAGGCAGGAGTTTCAGGCCGGAAATTTCCGACTGCTGCACCAGACCTTGATGCATTAAACGCTTAAAGGCGGTGGGAAGAGAAATATCAGTAAATATACCATATTCATATCCCCGTTCACATGCAGCTTTTACCGCCAATTGACCGCCGGCGACATGATCCAGCAGAAAAAATGATTCCTGCGGTAAATCCGCCAGGTCAGGAGCAATATGAGCAATTTTGATTCCCTCCTGGCGCAACTTGCGGAACAATGCTGTATTCTGTGAACTGAATGGGGTCGGCACCATGATAATCGAACAAAATCCTTCCGACTGAGCACGCCGCAGAAATAAGCGCTCCAAGCGCGGCTCCTGCTGGTCTTCAAATGCGTCGTAAACAGCGAACATCCAACCACGGTCAAGCCATTCAGTGCGATAATTTGAGAAGTATGTCTGCCACTGATTATGGACGGTTACGATACCGATAATATTATTTTTAGGACGACGCGGCACAACCTGTCCAGTTGTCAGGAAAGTACCTTTCCCAGGGATCGTTACAACGATGCCTTCATTTTGAAGTGTGTCGACCATCCGCTTGACCGTTGCAATACTGCAAACATATTGCTTTGCCAATTGGCGATAGGAGGGAAGTGGTTCATTGGTACTAAAACGAGCTTGCTGAATATCAGCTCGCAACATTTCGTCATATTTTTTCTTGGGAGGCATTCTATTTCCGTTCAATAACTGTTTCATAACCGTTACATATATTATACCGCAGTGAGATGAATTTGTCAATATCGAAACACAAAAATCTCGTCAAATTCATATTCATGGGAATTGAAAAAGCAAATGCCCCCTGTACCCTGCCTGTTGCATTTAGTATGCCAAAGAAAGGGGGCGTTTAGTTTGCCAAAACAGAGGAGCTGCATTTACTCTTTCAGAAAGATGTTGCAGATAATCATACTTCTGATATTGTGAGAAATATCGGAAACTACATCCCCACTCTCCGGGGAGGAGGGAGCGTTTAGTTTGACAAACGTGCGTTTACTTTTTCAATTGACCTTTTTATTTGTCGGGAAGAGGCGGGATATTTCTTGTTTTTTCCGGAATTCCTGCAGTTTATGGCTTTACGGAAGGCATAATGCGATTATATTACATGGATCGCCGGAAAATGTGCCGAAATGGTTTCGGTGTTTTCAGGTGCAGGTAATTGAATGGCGGGATTGTGAGTTATTCGTATCGAAAAATATGGCTGGTGGCGCTTCCGGTGCTGGTCAGTGTGTTGATGGAACATATGATCGGCCTTACCGATACCGCTTTCCTCGGGCGGATCGGTGAAGTCGAGCTGGGCGCGTCCGCGTTGGGAAGCGTCTATTTTCTGTCGATTTTCATGCTGGGATTCGGTTTCAGCATTGGCGCGCAAATCCTGATCGCGCGGCGGAACGGTGAGAAGCGTTACGGTGAAATCGGAAAAATCTTCTATTCCGGTCTGGGATTCCTGCTGGTTCTGGCCGCAATCCTGTGCGGAGCGTCGCTGCTGCTGTCGCCTCATGTATTGCGCCCCGTGATTCAGTCGGAGGCGGTGTTCGACGCGACCGTTCAATATCTCAACTGGCGGGTGTTCGGCTTCTTTTTCGCTTTCACCGGCGTGATGTTCCGGGCATTCTTCGTCGGCGTTACGCAGACGAAAATCCTGACGGTCAATTCGGTGGTGATGGTGTTGACCAACGTGGTGCTGAACTATGCGCTGATTTTCGGGAAGTTCGGCTTTCCCGCCCTTGGCATCGCCGGCGCGGCGATCGCTTCTTCCGCCGCGGAGCTGGGGTCGGCGATCTTTTACTTCTGGTATCTCGCCAGGCGGGTGGACCTTCATAAGTACGGATTTTCCGGCGGGTTGAAGCTCTTTGACGTGACGGTGCTGCGCCGGGTGTTCGCAATCTCCTGCTGGACGATGATGCAGCTGTTTCTGGCGCTGTCGGTCTGGTTCATTTTCTTTATCGCGGTCGAGCATCTCGGTGAGCGGCCGCTCGCGGTGGTGAATCTGGTGCGGTCGCTTTCCGCGATTCCCTTCATCATCCTGAACTCCTTTGCGACGGCGGGGAGTTCGCTGGTCAGCAACCTGATCGGCGAGGAAGGCCCCGGCGGAGTGTTCAAACTGGGCTGGAAAGTGGTGGGGACCGGTTATCTGGCTGTTCTGCCGGTACTGGCGCTGCTCGCATTGTTTCCCGCCGCGGCGCTGTCGATTTACACGGACAACTCCGACCTGATCGCGGCGACGGTTCCGGCGGTCTATGTGATGATTGTCGCCCACTTGGTGCAGACGCCGGCCAATATCTGGTTCAATATCGTTTCCGGGACCGGAAGCACCCGGGCTGGGCTGGTGATCGAGCTGATCACACTTGCAGTTTATCTGGCGGCGGTGCTTTATCTGGTCACTTATCTGCGCTGTTCGCCCGCCGTGGCGTGGACGACCGAAATCCTGTATCAGGTGGTGATGCTGGCCGGTTGCGGCCTCTATCTGTGGAAGGGGCGCTGGCGCGACCGCCGGATCTGAATTTACCGGGCCGGATCGTGCGGCAGATATTTTTCTTCGAGCGGGCCGGGCGGCGATTCGCGGAATTTGCGCACGTATTCGCGCGGAGTCACTCCGAACACCTTGCGGAACCGCTTGGAGAGGTAGCTGCCGTCGATCAGGTTGGTCCGGGCGGCGATCTCCCCGATGGAAAGTTTTTCGGATTTCAGCAGGATTTTCGCCATCTGGAGCCGGGCCTGCTCCCGGAACTGCCGTGGAGAGAGGCCGTGGACGCGCTTGAATTCGCTGAAAAAAGTGGAGTGCGACATGCCGCATTTCGCGGCGATCTCATCCATCGCAAGATCGTTTTCCGGCTGGCTCAGAAGTTTCACCGCCAGCAGCATGCGCCGGTCGGAGGGAGCGTTTCCGGCAAAGCGGTTGCCGCGCAGGACCACGTTGTCGATCAGGTTTCCGGCCAGCTGATACCATTCGCCGCGGCATTCGGTGGTCAGGTTGACGGTCTCGATCAGGTTGCGCAGCATGATACGGTGTTCCCGGCGCGGCGGCTGAATCCGGAAGATGCCCGGATTGATTTCGGGCCAGAGCAGCGGCAGCCGCAGGGGGAACAGCACCCAGTAGGCGTCCCAGCTTCCGAACCGCTCGAAAACGCGCGATTCCGCCGGTGCCAGCAAATAGACCGAACCGGGCAGCAGCACGGTTGACTGGCGGCCGTTCCGGACGGTGCATCGCCCCGACATCACGATCAGCAGATTGCAGGCGCGCGGGTGCAGCCCCTCCCAGATATCGTGTCTCGCTGTGCCGAAGCTCCTGCCGGCAACCAGGTCGAGGTTCCAGTAAGGACTGACCCTGTCCCGTTTATCTTTGTACGAATTGACCATTTTCAAAGACCTTTTTACTTTGCGACTCCGGACGGTTATTGTATAATATAACTGATGAAAATGAATTTCCAATGAGAGAATCCAAAGGAGCCGCAAGATGAAAGTTTGTCAAATATGTGATTTCCGCTTTTATACCGCTCTGCGCAAAAGAGAGGCGGCAAGGTGCCGCCGCCGGGGATGTGCGTCGTCACTGCGTTCCTCCTGCTTATCCCGCTGGGGAGCTGTGCTCCCCCGGCCCCTCGTTCCCGCTCTGCGTAAAAGAGAGGGGTTCGGGAGAGAGAAAGCGGCGACTTGCGCCGCGTCTCTCCCCGTACCAGACCTCCTCAATCTCTTACATACTTCCGGCAAGCTCTCACGTCTTCGTCAATGCTCTGCAAGCGGCAAGTCGGAGCAAAAACGTGAAGTTGTTTTTCCGCAGAAAAGCGGGAAGACAACTTCACGTTATTGCGGATCTTCTTCCCCCGACGAGCGGCTGCGCTCCCGCCAGTCGACCGTCCCGTACCCGGCACCGGCACCTTGCCGGACGCAGGGGGCGCGGGGGGCGGCGGACACGCCCCCCGCATACCGCCGCTTAAGGCCGTTCACCCTTATTGAATTGCTCGTTGTGATCGCCATCATCGCGATCTTGGCGGCGATGCTGCTGCCGGCTCTGAACAAGGCGCGGGAGAAAGCGCGGGCGATCCAGTGCGCGAACAACCTCAAACAGTGCGGGATGGGACTGGCGTTTTACGGCGATGCGAACAACGGTTACTATCCTTTGACGATGAAAATCAGCGGAAATGACTGGAACTGGACCGAGATCATCGGTCCGAAGTATTCGAGCGCCGGAGTCGAATACCAGACGCGGCCGTGGCAGGCGATGCTGCCGGATGCGGTGGTGCGCTGTCCGACGATGACGGTGCTTGCGCCGAAAAACAGCTACTGCCGGTACGGCATCTGCGCCTATGGCGACTCCAACGTCTGGTTCCGAAATTCGGGTGAGCTGGAAAAGACGGTCGGTTCCATCTGGAACCGGATCGACCTGAGCAATAAATTTCTGGCGGCTGGACCGGCTGGGGCACGATTATTCGTGGATTTTTCTGATGGGGGCTGAGCGTCGCCGGATTCTGCTCGCTGCTGGTCGTGTTCCGGCACTTCATGCGGCTCGGCGGCGATCGGGGATACCGGCCGCCGATGGTGGAGGGTAAATAGCGGGAATGACGAAATTTTTCTGTTTCCTCTTGCATTTTTATCAGCCGGTATTATTTTAATGATTAGAGGAATTAGTTGCGGAATTTGACGATGTTGTTGAATTCCGATACAAAAAGGAGGAAAAATGGTTATGAAAAAGATTCTGGTTGTTGCGGCGGTTGCGGCGGTCGCTTTGCTGGCGGTCGGTATTTACACTTCACTTCCGGCACAGGCGGACAACAGCGGCAATTCGCAGCTCTTCACGCCGGGCCGGTATGCGCTGGTGGAGGGCGAGATCAATGTGGCGACCCTCTCCCAGCAGGGCGGGCGCAATGGCAATGAACAGAAGGTGATGTTCAAGGTGGACACCACCACCGGACAGGTCTGGGTGCTGCAGCTCGGCATCGTCGCGCCGAACGATCCTACCGTCAACAGTGCGGTCTGGGCGCCGGTTTCGAACAGCGGCGGCTTCACCCCGTTCGGGCAGGGGGGCAACATCAGCCCCATCGATCCGCCTCAGCCGCAGATGTGAGCGGCTTGCGGAAATCCACCCCGGCCACCGGCCGGGGTTTTTTGTCGGCAAAGGGCGGATAAACGGAGCTGGCGGGAAGTTTTTCGGGAAAACTCGTTTCTCAATTCTTGCAATGAGCCTTTTTCGTGGTATACTTTTCTGTTGTGAAAAAGTGAATGGAGTCTCCCATGTTGTATGCGCAGTTGGAAAGCAGGGTCCAGACCTGTCTGGATGAGTTGGTGAAGTCCGGGAAGGCGGTCGGCCTTCAGGCGGCGGTGGTCCATCGCGGCGAACTCGTGGCCGAAGCGTGGTCCGGCATCGCCGATACGCGGACGGAAAGGCCGGTGGACCGTGATATCCTCTTCCCGGTGTTCTCGATGACCAAAGGGGTGGCGGCGACGCTGGTTCACCTGGTCGCGGGGGCGGGACGGCTCAACTACGATGCGCCGCTCGCCGACTACTGGCCGGAATTCGGCTGCCGGGGCAAGGAGAAGATCACGATGCGCATGGTGCTGAGCCATACCGCCGGCGTGCCGCAGCTGCCTGAGGCGGAATCCCATGAGGAGTTTGCAGATTTCGAGCGGATGGCGGCGGCGGTTGCGGCGCTGGAACCGCTCTGGAAGCCCGGCACGGAGTGCCACTACCACGCGGTCACTTTCAGCTGGCTCGCCTTCAAGCCGCTGAAGAACATCACCGGCTGCTCCTTCAATGAACTGGTGCGCCGCTACCTCGGGAAAGACTGTTACTGCGGCATGACGCTCCGTGAAGCGGAAACGCTGCCGATCGCGTGGCTGGAGCCGAATCCGTCGCCGCCGGCGCTGTCGGATACGATACCGCTGACCGAGAACGACCGGATCGCCCGGCTGGCGATTCCGCCGCAGGTCTGTCCGCTGGAGCAGTGGATGAACAACACCACGATCCGGACCGCCTGCATCCCCGCCTCCACCGGAATCATGAACGCCCGGTTCATCGCCGGGATGTACGGCGACCTCGTCCACGGCAAGCTGATCGCTGCCGACCAGTTGACGTATGCGGTTTCGCCGGTGCACCAGCCGCTGGTTCCGCCGGGGAAGCGGGGCAACTTCGGGCTGGGCTATGCGCTGGACGCGACGCCGGGCGAACCGGTCGGCCGGGTGTTCGGCCACGGCGGTTACGGCGGCAGCAACGCGAAAGCCGATCTGGTCGGTGATTTCGCGGTCGCGGTGCTGAAGAACCGGATGGACTCCTGCGATGTGTTCACCCCGGTCTGGCAGCTGGTACGTGAGGCGCTGGCCTGAAAAGCGGTTGGTCAGGGAATCTGATAGACCGGCGTCTTTTTCCAGCGGCGCGGCCGGATTTCCAGAATCGAAACATTGCCGCGGTGATCGACCAGAATCGCCTGCGGCTCCTTGCCGGAGCGATTGAAAAGCCGGAAATTGTCGTTGCGGTTGAACGGCTTCAGGCGGCGCGGCGAAACCATCATCGACGGCGCGGTCGCGACGGGAAGCTGATACAGGCCGATGGTTTCGTCCGCGGCCAGCGTGAGCAGCAGCCGGCGGTCGGAAAAGTCGTAGCAGCCGGCCTGTCCGCTCTTTTCCGCCAGCGGCCGCAGGCTTTTCCCGCTGACGAGCCAGGCGTTGCGCCCGGATTCGACCAGCAGCAGTTCATCCAGCTTTTCGGAGAGGGCGAGGCCCCAGTCGGGCGTGAAGCCCTCCGGCAGCGGCATCGCGCGCAACAGCCGGGGCGGTTCGGCGCCGACGTCGTAGATTTCCAATTGGCCGGAACCGTAAATCGCCAGCGTGCTGCCGTCGGGCGACAGCAGCAGTTTCCCGCCTTTTACGAGCGTCTGGGCTGTTTTCGGGGAAGCTCCGAACTCCCGGAGGCCGAGTGAATGAAACTGATTGGCGCCTTCGAGGGTGAACCAGCACTTTTTGCCGTTGGTTTCGGCGGCGGCGACCGGCCGGTCCAACGCTTCGGATTCGGCGACGGCCTTGCCCGCGGCGAGGTCGATCAGCAGCAGCCGGTCCGGGCGCGCCAGTTGCGGCTGGGCTTTTTCGACGGCGAGCAGCGCCGTGCCGGACGGCAGAAAGCGCAGCGAACCGAGCTTGCGCTCCGGCAGCGTGATTCCCGACGCGAGCTTTTTGTTGAAGAGGTTGAAACCGATCAGGCGGCTGGAGTTGGGGCCGTCCGCCGCGCCGACCCGTTCCCCCAGCAGCAGGAAACTTTCGTCGGGACTCTGGACCGCGTCGAACAGCGCGGCGCCGCCGGTCACACGGGAAGTGTCGTCCGACGGCGTCCAGCGGTAGACCCTGCCGCTGACGGAGAGCCGGCTCGCCGTCGTGCCGCGCGGCGTGTCGATCGCGTTGTTTTCACCGGGGGCTTCGATCACCAGAAAGTCGCCGGTGGATTGCACCCGGGGCCGTTCGACGGCCTCGTCGGCCCGGATCGGCGGAAGTTCCGCCGCCAGAACGGTCCAGGCCGTCAGGAGGGCGGTTGCCCCGGAAAGAAAGCGCAGCGTCATGAAAAGCCTCCTCTTGCGTTGAGTTTCAGATAAAATGTGCTATCTTATATATAAATACACGATCAAGACTTCAAATGCAAAAAAAGATCGGTTGAATTTGCTTCTTTTCAACAGGGAACGACTATGGCTGTGAAACAAAACTTTCTGGACCGCTTCAGCGAAAGGCTGGAGGACCTGGATGCGAACAGCCGGCAGGCGTACATCCTGCGGCTGGCCCGCGAACGCGGCTTCTTCGAGACGGTGTTCAACGCGGTCGAAGAGGGAATTCTGGTGGTGGACCGGCGGTTGAAGATCCGCTACTTCAACCGGGCCGCGCGGGAGCTGCTGGCGCTGCCGGAGGATATCACCTCGCTCCGGGTTTCGCAGTTGCTGCAGGGAGTGGACTGGCGGCGCATCCTCCGCGAGGACGAGGAGGAGTGGACGCGCGTGGCGCGGCAGGAGGTGGAGATCCTCTATCCGGTGCGTCGCTTCGTGCAGTTTTATCTGGTGCCGTATCCCGAAGACGCGGGGTTGGCGGCGGTGATCATCCGCGATGTGACCGAGAGCCGCAACCGGACGATGAACGAGCTGGAAAACGAGACGGTACAGGCCGTTTCGATGCTGGCCGCAGGAGTCGCCCACGAGATCGGCAATCCGCTGAACAGCCTCTATCTGAATCTGCAGCTTCTGGAGCGTTCCGTGGACGGTTCCGGGAGCATTCCCCCCGGAGACGCGGCCGATATGGTGCGGATCTGCAAGGAGGAAGTGGAGCGGCTCGACAGCATCATCCACCGTTTCCTGAGCGCGATCCGTCCCGGCGAACCCAATTTCGCGCCGGTGGATGTCCGGCAGCTGATCATCGACGTGCTGACCTTCATGCGCCCCGAAATTGAAGCGCGGCTGATCGACATCAAATGCACCTGGGGCAGTGAGGAGCTGCCGCCGGTGCAGGGAGACGCGGCGCAGCTCAAGCAGGCGTTTTACAACATCATCCGCAACGCGGTGCAGGCGATGAGCAACGGCGGGGCGCTGAACATTTACGGCTATTCCGACGCGGACTTCCTGACGGTGGAGTTTTCCGACTCCGGCCGGGGGGTTACGCCGCAGGAACTGAATACGATGTTCACCGCATTCAAGACCAACAAGTCCGGCGGCAACGGGATCGGCACGATGATCATCGAACGGGTCTGCCGCGAACACGGCGCGGAGTTCGGGATCGTGTCGGTGCCGGGCAGGGGGGCGGTGTTCCAGATCCGGTTCCCGCGCGGCAACCGGCGGCTTCGAATGCTGGCGGACGGGTCCGGGGATTCCCCGGCAGACAGCGACAATTTTGAGGAGAAGTGAGATGTTTACTGTAGCGATTCTGGCCGATCTTCATCTGCCTGACGCGGCGGATACCGTAAAGGAAACCGTGCTGGACTGGGCGCTGGCGGAAGCGAAGGCGCAGAAAGTAGACCTGATCGTCGGGGCGGGTGACCTGACCGGAACCGGAACCGAGGCCGCCGCCATGCGGATCAGGCTGAAGCTGGAAAAGACGAAAATACCGTTCCTGCTGACTCCCGGCAATGCGGAGATGCGCGATCCGGCCTGGAAAAAACGCAGTTCCGCGATTCTGGCGACTCCCCGGCAGTACGACCATGTGGTGCTGCTCGACAGCTCGACGAGGATGTTCGCCGCGAGCGACCGCGAGCTTCTGAAAGAACTGACCCGGCAGGGAGGGCAGAATTTGCTGGCCGTGACCCATTGCCCGATGGCGACGCTCGACGACGGCGACCGCAGGCTGCTGGAACAGGCCGCTTCGGCCGGAACCATCGGCCAGCTGGTGGCCGGTCATTACCACAGCGACACCCGTGAGGTGAAGTACAGCCTGGTGCGCGGGCTGGATCCCGACAAGGCGGCCGGCGGCGCACCCGCGCTGGCGCTTTTCACGCTGGACGACTCCGGCAACTGGTCGCGGCGCGATATCGCGTGTCCGGCTGCCGATCCCCGGCTCTGGCCGGAAAATGAGCGCCGGGAGTGGCTGAACCATCTGGGCATCTCCGGCATGGCCGCGCCGCTGGATTCCCTGGCGCTGGCGGTGGAGGCGGAGGTGCCGGCCTTTGAATTCCGTTACGATTCGATCGCGAAGCTGGATGTGTCGCTGCTGCTGACCCGGCTGGCGGCGTGGCGGCGGCGCGGCGGGCGCTATTTGTCCTTGCAGTTACCGGATTTACGCTGGCGGGACGGCATTCTCGAAGGGGATGTCCAGATCGCCCGTGCCGCCGAGCTGGCGGTGGAATTGCACTGTGACTCGGTGGCGATTCACGCGCCCCGGGTGAAATTGAGCGTGTTCCGCCGGGCGCCGGAGGTGCGGCAGCTGATGCTCGAAAAGATGTGCGCGCTGCTGAAGCCGGTCACGGACGCCGGAATCGTGGTCGGAGTGGAGAATCTGCACATGAGCGCGCGCGACCACAAGAGCGGCGACCGCGGCTTCGGATACACGCCGGAGGAGTGCCGGGAGTGGATCGAAGCGATGCGAGCGGTTGCCGGTACGCCGCGGATCGGCCTGCAGCTCGATATCGGCCACGTTCGGAACAATGCGCCGTATTCGAGTCTGTATACGCTGAGTCAGTGGTATGCGTCGATGGGACGGGAGGTGGTCGGATTTCACCTGCACCAGATCCGGGTGGAGGAGGATGGTTCGTATACCAACCATGCGGCGCTTTCCGGCTTGTTCGGCAAGCTGATCTCGCTCTCCTCGCTCTTTATGGCATGGCGGGCGGGGCAGCTCAATCACGCTCCGATGTTTCTTGAAATCCGCGAAGGCAGCTCCTTCGAGAGCTGTCAGGCGCTGCGGCGGGAATTGGATATCTGTTCATGAATGCGAATCAAAAGCTCAGAGTGGAGATGACTTCCACCGCGTTTCGGGGCAAGACCGGCCTGAAGAATTTGGAAAAGTGCCGGGAGGCGGCGGAGAATTACGGCTGGGAGTTCGGAGTGCAGCTGCATAATTCGAGTGAACCCGGAGAGATCGAAACGCTGGCGGCCGCCGGTGTACCGCTCAGCGCCCACGGGCCGCTGAATTCGCCGTTCAACTGGAATCTGGCGGCGGAATCGGCCGAACCGACGTTCGAAGGAATCGAGGCGAATGTGAAGCTGTTCCGCAAGTTGAAGATCAAGTCGTGCGTGTTTCACGGTTTCTATATGACCGACCGGCCGGTTCCGGCCTTCGGGGGCGGCCGCAGCTACGACGAGTGCATGAAAACGGTGTTCCGGCCTGAACTGGCGATGGGGCCGCGCGAACGGCTGAACGGACGCTATACGCTGGGCGCGGAGTTCCGGAAACGCCGTCTCCGGGTCCGGGAGCGCCTGGCGGAATTACGCCGGAAGTACCGGAGTTTCCTGTTCTGCATCGAAAACGATTTCCCCGCCTACGGCGCGTCGAACATGCTTGCTGCCGACGCCGCGCTGCTGGACCATCCGCTCTGCCTCGATACCGGCCATCTCTGGATGACCGCCCGGCTCTTCGAACTTGATTTCCATCTGGAGGCCGCCGCGTTTCTGAAAACCGGCCGGGTGCGGATGGTTCACCTGCACGCCTCCAAATACACCCGCGAGGGGTATCCGCTTGAGGAGTGGGGAGACGGCCATCTCCCGCTCGACACTCCGGGCGAAATGGACCTGCCGCGTTTTGTCGGCGCCTGCCGGGAAGCGGGCGTCGATTATTACGTGCTGGAAGTCGTCAAGGGGAGTGCGGCCGATCTCCGGCTTCTGAAGCGCTGGCTGGAGGGCTGACCAGCCGGAGCGGCCGGTAAAATTCCGGGAAGGCCGGGTTGGCCCTGCCGGGCGTCGTAAAACGGTTGAGCCGGAGCTGCGAATAGATCGACAGGTCCCACGCCGCGAAGCGGACGGCAGCGACCGTTCCGCCGTTTCCGGCGCCGGGTCGTTCGGCGAGGCCGGCGCGCTCCAGCTCATCCCACGGCAGGAAGAGTTCGGCGGTCCATTTGCGGTCCCGTTCCAGACTGCGGTTCAAGGTGCCGTCAACAGAAACGCCGGTGCGGGGGCGCGGCAGCGTTTTCCCCGGCGGCGGGACGAGGTAGACCGCGTTGGCCGGGCTGAGCTGAAGTTCCAGAAACGGTTCTCCGGGCCGGGCATGGCGGGCGAGAAAGAGCTCGACCGCATCCTCCAGCCACAGAGTGTCGGCGTCCTTCATCCGGGCGGTGATGTCCGCATCCTCCACTTCAAAGGCGAAATAGAGGCCGGAAGCGGTCCAGAGCGCCGCCGCCCGGACCGACTGCGCGAACTGTTCGCGGGCGTAGCCGACGGTGCCGGCGGCCCGGTAAATTTCTTCCCATTCCATATCGCTTCGGGGGAGGGCCGGACGGCTGCCGTCGAGCGTGACCCAGTGGACCGTTTTCCAGTCCGGTTCATCGAGCCGTCCGTCGACCGTCGGCTCGGCGGCGGCGCGCCGGGCGATGATTTCCGGACCGGCGAAACAGCCGGTTGCGGCGGCCAGAAGCAAGGCGAATGCTCTCTTTTTCATCGTCACAGGCAGTAGCTGAAGCTGAGGTCCTTGCATTCGCCGCGCTTTACGGCGCGGGCGCTGCCGTCGACCATCACCGCATTGGCCTGCCCGGAATGGCGCATATGCAGCGTCTTGGTCATCGGCTTGGCCAGGTTGCCGGAGTCGCCGTGCTGGATGAAAAAGCTCTGGGCGTGGTCGAGCATGGTGCATTCCCCCCGGCGGCTGTCGCCGATCATCACTTCAAGATGCGGTTTCTTCAGCCGAGGCAGATGGCGGTAAGAGGTGGATTTCACACTGCCGTCCGCATTGAACTTGACGCCGCCGGAATTGCCGTCGTTGCTGACCATACCGTAGGTCAGGTACTCCCCGGCGGGGCCTTTGCGCAGTACGAAAGGCTCCTGGCTCGGGCAGACGAAAATCGAACTTTTCCCTTCCGCCGGTGTCGGCAGGTAATTGCAGTAGGCGGTCGGGTTGTTGCCGTCGATCCAGCCGGAGAGCAGCTGCCACCAGCGGGAACGGTTCAAGCTGGCGGTTGTCGCGCAGGGCGGCAGCCAGTCCCGGTAGTCGTTGGAATACATCAAAGAAGCCGTGCCGTTCTGCTTGAGGTTGTTCAGGCAGGTCGTGGCGCGCGCCCGCTCCCGCGCTTTGTTCAGCGCCGGCAACAGCATGCTTGCGAGGATCGCGATGATCGCTATCACCACGAGCAGCTCAATAAGGGTAAAAGACCGTTTCATAGTTGTGCTCCTTATTTAAGTACCGGATGGATGTGATTGCTTTGAATGATGTTCTCTCCCCGGCTCGCCGCTT
>ERZ1026844.1144-NODE-1144-length-16824-cov-10.045978_pt1 | contig 16824 bp, 16 predicted proteins | sample MGYA00380152_ERZ1026844 | MGnify/ENA primary metagenome ERZ1026844 (study PRJEB33269, sample SAMEA4719788) | human gut metagenome | biome: human-associated habitat; feature: organic feature; material: feces | place: Cameroon | collected 2013-10 ... | reverse complement strand
TTATACACTTTTTTAGGGTAAAGTTTGTTTTATCTTTTAATTTTTATTCAGATTATCACCTAACTCACATTATACACAAAAAAACTGTTCTTGCGAACAGTTTACTCCCCAAATGAGATACCTACAAGCTTTGCGCTTTGTACGATTTCTCCTTCAGTATCTACAAATTTTAATTTACCTGCAGTAGCTTCTAATGGAATATGTGTGACATGATTTCCTTGTAATACAACATACTCACCATAATGTTTCTTGATGATCAGTCTTGCACCTTCTACACCAAAACGTGTAGAGATTTCACGATCGTAACTATCAGGATTTCCACCACGCTGAGCATGACCAATACATGATACACGAATCTCAGCATCAATTTCCTGACCTAATTCTTCAGCCACTTCATAGGCTACAGAACGACCCTTTCTTGCAAGAACTTTTGCTTTATATTCTTTTCTCTTCATTAGTGCATCTGCTTCAGAAATAGCACCCTCAGCACAGGCAATAATGGCATAATTCTTTTCGTTCTTTAATGTTTCTTTGACTTTTTTTGCCACAACTTTAATATCATATGGAATTTCAGGTAATAGGATGACATCAGCACCTGCCGCAATACCTGCAGATAAGCAGATATGTCCTACCTTATGACCCATGACTTCAATGACGAAGACACGGCTATGACTTGCAGCAGTTGTCTTGATTTCATCTAGATAACGTGTTGCAATTGCAGTGGCAGAAGAATAACCAAATGTATAATCAGTACCCCAGGCATCATTATCAATTGTCTTAGGTAATGCAATCACATTGAGTCCTTCCTGTGATAACATATTGGCACTCTTAATAGAACCATTTCCACCAAGTACAACTAAACAGTCTAAATTAAGCTTCTTATACGTATTCTTCATCGCTTTAACTTTATCAAAACCATTCTCAATTACGCGCATACGCTTGAAAGGACATCTAGAGCTTCCAAGAATCGTGCCACCTACATTTAAAATATCATAAAAATCTTCAGGCTTCATCTTTCTGTATTTTTCATACATCAATCCTTTATAACCATCAAGAAAGCCGATGATTTCAACATCTTTCACATTTCTATAAAGAGTGAGTGCCAACCCACGCATAGTTGCATTAAGGGCCTGACAGTCTCCTCCGCTTGTTAAAATACCAACGCGCATATTATACCTCCCTTATATTTTCTTTTTAAAGAAGTATTCCTGACTATTGATCTTCTCCTGTTTATTCTTTACACGTTTATATGTACCATCATTTAATAAACGAGATGCTTTCACATTATCATGAAGCATAATATCAAACATATTAAGAATAGTTTTCTTAATACGAGGATCATGAATTGGTGCACCTACTTCTACACGTCTTTCTAGGTTTCGTGTCATTAAGTCGGCAGAAGAAATATAGACTTCTGGATCTTTAGCACCAAAGATATAAATACGAGAATGTTCCAAATAACGTCCGACAATTGAAACAACCTGAATATTTTCTGTATAGTCCTTTACACCTGGAATGATACAACAGATACCTCTTACAACAAGTTGAATCTTAACACCAGCCTGACTTGCTTCTACAAACTTTTCAATCATCTTCTTACTTGTAACGGCATTACACTTAAATCCTACATAAGCAGGCTTACCAGCTTTTGCAAGTGCAATCTGTTCATCAATCTTTTCAAAGATTCTTGAAATCATACAATGTGGTGCCACTAATAATAAATTCGCATTATGATCTGTTTCACCAAAACATAAATGAGTAAAGAGTTCATTGGCTTCTTCACCAAAAGCATGTTCAGAAGTCATTAAACAGAAATCTGTATAAAGCTTAGAAGTCTTTTCATTATAGTTACCCGTACCAATCTGAGTCAGATATTTGATACCATCATCAGTACGATAAGTGACAAGACATAATTTAGAGTGTACCTTTAATTCACTTAAACCATAAATAACATGACATCCAGCACTCTCTAACTGTTTAGACCAGGCAATATTGTTTTCTTCATCAAAACGTGCACGAAGTTCTACAAGAACTGTCACATCCTTGCCATTTTCTGCAGCACGAATCAAGCTCTTAACAACCTTAGAATTTTTCGCTACTCGATAAAGTGTCATCTTAATACTAATGACCTGTGGATCACGACTTGCTTCATCTAAGAATCTTAAGAATGGTGCCATAGATTCAAATGGATAAGAAAGCAGTATATCGTGCTTTAATACCTGCTTGATCATTGGTACAGTATTTTCTACAAGTGGAGAATTACGCGCTTCTAAACGCTTATAGAATAATTCTGGATGACGTGATTTTAAATAATCCTGTAAAGTAAATACAAATGAGAACTCTAATGGACTCTCTACTTCAAAGACCTGTGCAGTAGATAAATCAAGGAAGTGTCTTAACATATCTACTTCAATTTCTTCAAGACCAGGAGACATTTCCATTCTTAAAGGAGCAAGCTTTCTTCTCTGTTTAATAAGAGTTTCCATCATTTCACGATAATCTTCATGTTCCTGTAAAGAATAATCATCCTCTTCAATATCAGCACTTCTTATAATACGAATTATAGAAGCATTCTTAACTGTTTGTCCATGAAAAATCACAGGAAGATGTTTTTTCACAATTTCTTCCGCTAAAATGAATTTACCAGGGGTGCTAGGCAAAGCAATCAATCTTTCATCAAAAGCAGCAGAACATGAAACAATACCCATCTTTCTCTTCCCCTTTTTACTTTCTAACTGGGCAACAATATAGAGTTCACCATTATTAAGGAAAGGGAATGGCTGTCTTTTTGAAACAACCTGTGGTGATACAAGAGGAAGCATTTCCTGAGTGAAATAATGTTCGAGGAATTTTTTATCTTCCTTATCCTTAATATCATCATAACGAACAATCTCTACACCATACTCTTTCATTTTTTCAAGATTTGATGCATAGATCTTATCTCTCTTCTTATATAAATATTTCACTTTTCTCTCACAAGCTTTAATCTGTTCAGAAGATGTCATATTTGTCTTATTTTCTTTTAAAGCAGGATAAAATAAATCCTGATCAAATAAGAATCCCATACGTACTCTAAAGAATTCATCTAGATTTGTCTGGAAAATAGAAATAAAAGTCAGACGTTCTCCTAAGGGCACACTGTCATCTTTGGCCTGCATAAGAACACGGTCATTAAACTTTAGCCAAGACAGTTCTCGGTTATCTTTATATATATTCATAATTAATCCTCCCGTATATACTCATTATAGCGTTAATTCTATCATTATACTAATAATAGTAGGATTTAGTTTGAATAAAGTTTATGTAAAGTGAGCGTAAAATTTGTTCAATTCATATCTTTTGTAAGAAATAAAGCCTCTTTTTTGTGCAATTTTAGAATAATGACTAAATGAACACTGGTCAGTTTCATTGACTTTTATCCGTAACATTCTAAAATGAGATTTAGTGAAAGAGAGAGGATGTTAATTATGAATACATTAGATAAAGTATCACATGCAGCTGAAAGAAAAGCGATGGAAGTTGTGATTGACCATATTGTGAAAGGTCTTGATAATGACCGTACAGGTGAATATTTAAAACTTATTGATTTAGCTGAAAAGTTCTATGGTAAAGGTTTTACTAAAGAAAACTATGATGCTGCAAGAAAAGCAGTACAGGATCCTAGCAACAAGTGGGTGAACTATATCAATAGTGTCATTGATGATGCTAACCCAGAATTCATTAAGAAGACAGCTTTGAACTTAGGCTATGAAGCATTCTTTAGAGGTACAAAAACAATCCGTGAAAACCGTAAGAAATATAATTGTAATATTCCTTGGTTAATTCTTTTTGATCCAACAAGTGCCTGCAATATGCATTGTGAAGGATGCTGGAGTGGTACTTATGGACATAAGAGTAACTTATCTTTTGAAGATATGGATAAGATTGTCACACAGGGTAAAGAATTAGGGGTTTATCTTTACTTATTAACTGGTGGAGAACCATTAGTAAAGAAGAAAGAAATTATTAAACTTGCTGAAAAGCATAATGATGTTGAATTTGCGATATTCTCTAATTCTACTTTGATTGATGAAGACTTCTGTAAAGAACTTGTTCGACTTGGTAATATTACTTTCTTATTATCAATTGAAGGTACACCAGAAACAAATGATGCAAGACGTGGGGAAGGTCACTATGCAGCTGTTATGAAGGCTATGGACCTCTTAAAGAAATATGGTATCGTCTTTGGTACATCTATCTGTTATACAAAATATAATGTAGAAGCCGTTACAAGTGATGAATTCTTTAAGATGATTACTGATAAAGGGGCACGTTTTGGTTTCTATTTCCATTATATGCCAGTAGGAAACAATGCAGTTACTGACTTGCTTCCTACAATGGAACAGAGAAAATATATGATTGATCGTATTAGATATATCCGTTCTGATGAATGTGATATTAACTTCTATCCAATGGATTTCCAGAATGATGGTGAATATGTTGGTGGATGTATTGCAGGTGGAAGAAACTACTTCCATATTAACTCTAATGGTGATGCAGAACCATGTGTATTTATTCATTATTCAAATACAAATATTCATGATAATTCAATTCTTGAAATGTTGCAGTCACCATTATTCATGGCATATCATGAAGGACAGCCTTTCAATGAAAACCATTTAAGACCTTGTCCAATGTTGGAAAATCCATCATTACTAAGAGAAATGGTTAAACGTACAAGTGCACATGATACAAATATGGAATCTCCTGAAACAGCCGATCACTTATGTGATAAGTGTGAAGATTATGCGAAAGAATGGGCTCCAATTGCTGAAGAATACTGGAAGGATCATAAGCATCCTCATCCTAAGTATGAAAACTATGCACCTAAGAGAATGGAAGAATTAGGCTTACATAACGAAGAATAGTCATGAGGCAGTTTAGACAACTGCCTTTTATTATGCAATAAAGTTATAGTACCTTCCATTATTGGCATTTTACTTTAGCTCCTTTATTTTCTAGAATAATATCAGGAGGTAAATTATGACATTCACAAATAAAGACTTAAAAAATTTGATTATTCCATTGTTCTTTGAACAGCTATTAGTCATGTTAGTAGGTATTGTTGATACATTTATAGTCAGTTATGTGGGAGAAAGTGCTGTATCCGGTGTTTCTCTTGTCAACTCATTTAATACAGTATTTATATACTTATTTACTGCTTTGGCATCAGGCGGGGCCGTTGTCATCAGTCAATATATTGGACGTAAAGAAAAAGAAGCAACCAATCGTGCTTCAGGACAATTATTGATGTTTTCTATTGTCTTCTCATTTGTTTTAATGGTATTGGTATTGATCTTCAATGAATCACTCTTAAGACTCTTATTTGGTCGTGTAGAAGATTCTGTAATGCAGGCTTGTATCACATATTTGAAGATATCTGCTTATTCTTATCCTGCACTCGCAATTTATAATGCAGGTGCTGCTTTATATCGCTCTATGGCCAAAACATCAACCACAATGTATATCTCTATCGCATCCAACTTCATCAACTGCATAGGTGACTGTATTGGTGTCTTTGTTTTACATGCAGGTGTGGCAGGTGTCGCTTATCCATCACTTATCGCAAGAGCCTTTTCTGCCATCGTTATTACACTCTTATGCTTTAATAAGACACTAACTACTTATTATGAAAAGAAGCATGTGTTTATCTTTGATACAAAGATGTTGAAAAGAGTATTAAACATTGCGGTACCTAATGGCATTGAACAGGGCATCTTTCAGCTAGTCAAAGTCGCATTAAGTTCTGTTGTGGCTTTATTTGGTACTTATCAGATTGCAGCTAATGGTGTAGCACAAAGTATCTGGTCACTTGCAGCTCTAGTTGGAGTAACTATGGGACCTGTCTTTATTACCGTTATTGGACAATGTATGGGAGCTAAGGATATTGACAGTGCTCATTATTACTTCAAGAAATTAATGAAGATTACACTTATATTCTCTGTTATATGGAATGTGTTTATTTTCGCAATTACACCATTATTCCTGCAATATTATCAGTTATCATCACAAACAAAGTATTTAATTTTTATTTTAGTTATTATACATAACCTCTTTAACACCATTACCGCCCCATTCTCTGGACCACTTTCTAATGGATTACGTGCCACAGGAGATGTGAAATTCACAATGGTTGTATCAATCTTAAGTACAGTCGTAGTAAGAGGCATACTCTCTATTATATTTGGTATTACATTAAATCTAGGTGTTATTGGTATTGCCTTAGCTATGTGTGCAGACTGGTCAATGCGTGCTATTGTATTTCATTTGCGTTATAAATCAGATAAATGGACACAGTTTAGTGTTATCGAATAAAGAGACATTTTGTCTCTTTTTTGTGTATAATGAACTAGAGGTGGTCATACATGCAGAAAATAATGATTGTAGAAGACGATGAAATCATCGCATCTTCTATTAAGAAACATCTAGAAAAATGGAACTATGATGTATTTGTAGTCAATGATTTTGAAAATGTCCTAGAAGACTTTAGACACTATGAACCATTACTTGTATTATTAGATATCTCTCTTCCTTACTATAATGGCTATTATTGGTGTCAGGAAATAAGAAAAGAATCAGAAGTACCGATTATATTCATCTCTTCTTCAAATGAGAATATGAATATTGTTATGGCAATGAATATGGGTGCAGATGATTTTATTAATAAGCCTTTTGACTTAACAGTACTCACTGCTAAGTTACAAGCCATACTCAGACGTACCTATTCATTTAATAAAACACAGAATGTCTTAAACTATCAATCACTCACTTTAGATTTATTAAAAGGTGTCATCAGCTATCATGAAGACTCTATAGAACTCACTAAAACTGAACTTAAGATTATGCAGATACTATTTGAACATGCAGGGCAGATTGTATCAAGAGATACAATCATGGAAGCACTCTGGCAAAGTGAAGCCTTTGTGGATGATAATACATTGAGCGTTAATATCAATCGTTTAAGAAAGAAATTAGATGCTTTTTCTTTACCACAGCTGATTCATACTAAGAAAGGAATAGGGTATCAATTATATTATGAAGACATACATTAAGGATCATTATCGTTTCTATCTTGTCTATTTAATAATGATCTTCTTATTTAATCTCATTCTCTTATTATGTGATGTTTCTATTTCATTACTTTATTATCCTACCTGCCTTAGTCTTTTTTTGGTGATTGTTTATTTTGGTTATGATTATTATAAATACAATAAGAAGCTTAAAGCACTTCAGTATGCAAAACAATTAGATCATATCTATTTAGAAAACATTCCAGTTCCTGATACTGCCTTAGAAGAGTCTTATTATTCTCTTGTAGATAAGATTATTCAGGCCAATATTATCCTGAACAATCAAAAGGATACAAGCTATCATGAGTTATCTGATTATATGACACTCTGGTCTCATCAGATCAAGACACCCATCGCTGGACTTCGATTACTCATACAATCAGGTGATTTATCTCCAAGAATACTATCCATGCAGGTATTACGTATTGAACAGTATGTAGATATGATGATGTACTATGTCAAGATGGGACATATGAACCAGGACTTGAAGATTGGCCATTATAAAATAGGGAATATAGTCAATGAAGTAGTTAAGAAACAATCTTTATTCTTTATTCATAAGAAAATATCTCTCAATCTAGAAGAGATGGATGAAGAAATACTCACAGATGAAAAGTGGACGTCTTTTATTATTGAACAGATCTTATCCAATGCCTTGAAGTATACAAAAGAAGGCTCTATTCATATTTATATGAAGAATCAAACACTCTATATTGAAGATACAGGAATAGGCATAAAGAAAGAAGATTTACCTCGTGTCTTTGAAAAAGGCTTTACTGGTACAAATGGGCGTATTGATAAGAAAGCCAGTGGTTTAGGTTTATATCTTGTTAAAAATATATGTGATACTTTGGGTTATCCTATTCATATAGAGTCTGAAGTAAATAAAGGAACAACTGTTTCTATATGTTTTGAAAAGAAACCTCTTATAGTAGAGTAACTTACAAAATTGTAAGATAAGAGACTTATTCTGTAAGGTGAATCAATGGCAGATATGTTTCAAAATAATTAAACTATAGTTGTAACGAAGGAGGAAAACATATATGTCATTATTAGAAGTTAAAAACTTAAAAAAAGTCTATACAACACGTTTTTCATCTCAGCAGGTCACTGCCCTGTCCAATGTTTCTTTTTCAGTAGAGGAAGGGGAATATGTCGCAATTATGGGTGAATCAGGAAGTGGTAAGACAACACTTTTAAATATTCTTGCATCTCTAGATACACCAACAAGTGGTGAAGTATTACTAAATGATGAGGATATTACTAAAATCAGTGAAAAACATATTTCACAGTTTAGAAGAAAGAACTTAGGATTTGTATTCCAGGATTTCAACTTATTAGATACATTCTCTTTACGTGATAATATCTATTTACCTTTAGTCTTATCTAAAGAGAACTATGATGTCATGGAAACTAAATTAAATCACTTAGCACCACAGTTAGGTATCGAATCATTACTTGATAAGTATCCTTATGAAGTATCCGGGGGACAGAAACAAAGAGCAGCCGTTGCAAGAGCTTTGATTACTCATCCTCAGATTATTCTCGCTGATGAACCAACAGGTGCTTTAGATTCTAAATCTACCGATGATTTATTAAATATCTTTGACCATGTTAATAAAGAAGGACAAACAATTCTCATGGTTACTCATAGTACCAAAGCAGCAAGCTTTGCGAAACGTGTCTTATTTATACGTGATGGACAGGTCTATCATCAGATCTATAAAGGAGATAAGACAAACGAAGAAATGTATCAGGCAATCAGTGATACACTTACACTACTCCAGACAGGAGGTAAGTAATCATGTTTTATTTAAAACTTGCCCTGACAAATATTAAAAAGAATGGAAAAATCTATTTCCCATATCTTATTACAAGTATTTTTACTGTCATGATGTTTTATTGTGTAAAGTTCTTAGGTGGAGATAATGGATTAAGAAAAGACAGTGAAACAGCCGCTATGGTTATGAACTTAGGTGTTTATGTTGTCATTATCTTCTCAGTGATCTTCTTATTATATATTAATAGCTTCCTTATGAAGAATCGTAAGAAAGAACTGGGGCTCTATAATATATTAGGAATGGAAAAGCGTCATGTGATGTTGATCATCTTTATTGAAACATTGATTGTTTATCTTATTTCTTTAGGATTTGGTGTATTAACAGGTGTTCTATTTAGTAAGCTGATGATGCTTATTTTAGTGAAGATAATGGCCATTCATACATCGATTGTATTTAGTATTGATATGAATGCGATTTTAATTACAACTATTCTCTTTAGTGTTATCTTCTTTGTCTCATTTATGATCAATGCAGCATCTATTCGCTTCTCTAATCCAATCCAGTTATTAAAGGGTGGACAGGTTGGAGAAAAGGAACCAAAGACAAAGTGGCTCATGACACTCGTTGGTGTGATCACACTAGGTGCTGGTTATACAATTGCCCAGACAATTGAAGATCCAATTACAGCACTTGTCTTATTCTTTGTGGCTGTGGTGCTTGTTATTATTGGTACATATGCACTCTTTACGGCTGGTTCTATTGTGATTTTGAAAATATTAAAGAAGAATAAGAAGTATTACTATCAGACAAATCATTTCATCAGTGTATCTCAGATGATGTACCGTATGAAACAGAATGCGGTAGGTTTGGCAAGTATCTGTATTCTATGTACATGTATTCTTGTTATGATTTCTTCTACATTTACTCTTTATAGTGGAGTTTTTGATACTGCGAAAAAAAGTGTACGTGCTGATTATAGCTATAAAGTAGGAGACATCGAAAAAGTCAACATGGATGAAGAAATCATCCAGCTTGAAAAGAATATTAAAACATCTCTTGCCTCTAAAAATATTGGTATTTCTCGTATGGCTTCTTTAAAGTATTGTCATGTGTTGGCTTCTCAAAATGGAACAGTCTTTACTGCACCAGGAGAAGGAGGTAGTAATAAACTACTCACTATTCTAGGTATGACATTATCTGACTATAATCGTATTTATAATCATCATGTTACTTTAAAGGATCATGAAGTACTTTATAATTCTAATTATCATTTTAATCATGATTCAATGATGCTCAATAATCAGTTGTATTCATTAAAGATGGTTAAGAGTGATCCTTGGTTTGTGAAGGATGATATTGCGAATGTGGATTCAGATAGTATCACATTTGTATTCAAGGATGATGCAGCCTTAAAACAGGCACTTACATTTGAACATCGTTCTGTTCCTTCTTATGTTCATGAAGTATTAGTGGATTATAAAGGTGGATATTTCAATTCAAAAGCTGAAAAAGTGATGCGTAAAACAACACAAAGCTTTATTTCAAAAGTCAGTGAAAAGAATGATGGTGAAATCAGTTATTCTAATATGACTCGCTATGAAAACTATCAGGTATTTAGCCAGATGTATGGTTCATTATTATTCTTAGGAATCTTTCTAGGTGTACTCTTTATGATGGCAGCCATACTAATCATGTATTATAAGCAGTTATCTGAAGGCTATGAAGATCAGAAAAGATATGAAATACTACAGAATGTAGGATTAAGTAAAAAGGAAGTCAGACAAGCTGTTTCTTCACAGGTATTGATTTTCTTCTTTCTTCCTCTTGTAGTCGCTGTGATTCATTTGTCCATGGCTTACAATATGATCTTAAAGATGTTTAAGGTATTAATCTATAATGCGCCTCAAACATTTATTACATGCACAGTTGTATCAGTGATAGTACTTGCTATTTGTTATACTATTGTTTATTTCTGTACAAGTCGTACATATTATAAGATTGTGAAAAAATAAAAAAAGACTTTCAATCCTAGACTGTTGACAAACTAAATGTGTTAACAGTCTTTTTTGTTTTATTATTAAGCTTCTCTCTTTACAAGGGATGCATAATCTCCTAAAATGATTATTAGATCATTATTCAATTTGTGATCTCCTTTCGCTTTGAGTTAATATGAGCAATTAATGAAACAAGTGGAAGGTTTTTTAATTACACAAAAATTATAGAGTCAAAATAAAAAAAGGCTTTCAAGCCTTTTTTAGTAGTTTAAGAAGTAATCGTTGATTACTTTTTTATCTTTTGTGACAGTTAAAGAAAGCATTAATAGAATACGTGCTTTATAAGGAGATAAGTTATTGGCTCCTAGACATACATGCTTAGGATCAAAATAATCATCCTGGAAAATAATACTATTTGTAACACGGCTAGCACGTACAAACACAATGCCCTTATCTGATAATTCTTCAATACGCTGACGCCACTGCTTAGAATAGTTTCCACTACCTGTTCCTACAATCACAATACCTTCATTATTTTGTGCTAAGAAATCAAGAATATCAGGAGAAGCACCGACATAATAATCCGCAATAGCTACATTGGCGAGATTATCAATTGGTTTACGTGAAAAGACTGAATAAGTTGTATGTCTTTTTAATGGCTGAGAAGAGAAGTATACTTCATCATCCTTCATATACCCAAGATTGGCGAAAGCTCTCTGGTCAAAGGCATCAATCTTATAGTTACTGATTTTCTGGATATCTCTACCAGAGAAGATAGTACTTGAGAATAGGCACATCACACCACGACCCCATGCTTCACTATGACTTGCAAGCATAATAGCCTGGAATAAGTTAAATGGTCCATCTGCACTTGTGGCAGTTGCAGGACGCATCGCTCCTGTTAAAACAACAGGCTTTAATGTATTGACTGTTAAGTTCAAGAAGTAAGATGTTTCTTCCATTGTATCTGTTCCATGAGTCACGACAATCCCATCAATATCCTGCTGGTCAGCTAGCTTATTGATATGTTCAGTTAAGATGAGCCATCTTTTGTCATCAATTTCATTAGAATCAACAGAGAAGAGATTATCTAAAACAATTTCTACTCGATCTCTTATATCAGGAATAGAAGATAACACTTCATCTACAGAAATAGTACCTGCTTCATAATTTGTAGTCTTACCTGCAGCACCACTTCCCGCAATCGTACCACCTGTCGCAATAATCGCAATTTTTTTCTTTTTCATATTTTTATACACCTCGTCAATAATTATATTTAAAACATTTCTTGAATGCAATAATCCTATTCACTATGTTCTAGAATATGTTTCAATATTTTAGAATCTGTGACAGAAACAATTCCATACTCATATTCAACAGCGTTTTCTTCTTTTAATTTCTTCATAATACGTGATACAGTCACTCTATTCATATCCAAGCATCCTGCAATATCTTCATGTGTATAAGGAATGGACTTCTTTCCGTTATCTGTTTCGATAAGAAGGAAATCTGCCACCTTCTGCGTACTATTATAATTCACTAGTCTTTCAATTGTATGGGTCAAATAGTTGCATGTAGAAGTCAGATGCTGAAGCATAAGAATCATAAGGTCATTGTTTTTCTGTAATATAGGCATCAAATCAGTAATATGACAACGAATGAATTCAGTTTCTGTAATAGTAGCCATATTGGCTTTACGGACTGAATGATTTAAAAAGGAGCCATCACCAAAAATACGTCCTTTCTTTAATACCTCTAAGGTGATCTGTTTTCCCTGTGAACTGCTTAAATAAGCACGCACACGTCCTTTAGTCACAAGATAGATATCATTTGCATCATCACTCTCATAAAAGATGACTGTCTTTGAAGGCAATACACAACGTTCTCCTACAGATTCAAATAAATAAAAATAGTTTTCTGGAATAATGATATTCATAGGTCCTCCATTGTAGCCTAGGCTACTGTATTGTCTCTCTTTTCTATTATAATAGTTCTGGGTGATGAAAATGAAGGAAAAAGTATTATCAATGGTAAAAATCTTGGTTGGTGTCGCTTTAACTGATATAGCACTTGGTATGATTATATTACCACAATCTTTCGCTGCAGGAGGCGTAACAGGTTTGTGTGTTATTATAAGTAAGATGATTCCACTACCAGTCTCAATTCTTGTATTAATTTGTAATGCGATATTATTTATATTAGGTTATATATTTATTGGTAAAGAATTCATTTTCAAGACATTGATTGTCAGCATTATCTTCCCAATTGGGTTAGATCTATGTCAGAAATATAATTTTTTAGCTGAAATGAATTCTGATCCTTTAATGAGTGCTATTCTTGCAGGTGTACTAATTGGTGCAGGAACAGGACTTGTACTTCTTGGTGATGGCTCTTCTGGTGGGTTTGATATTATTGGTGTCATTCTACATAAGTATTTCAAGGTACCAGTTTCTATCGTTATGAATGTATGTGATATTACAGTGATTCTTATTCAGGTGGCTTCTAATCCATTTATGAAGAATGTATATGGTATTCTCGCGATTATGATCTGTACGATGACAATCAATAAAGTATTGGCCTATGGTCAATCACAGTGTGAAATCATGATTATGAGTCATGAATATGAAAAAATTAGAGAACGTATTTATAAAGAAATTGATGTTGGCCTCACTTTATTAAAAGCGGAAACAGGTTATTTAAGAGAAGATATGCAGGTGATTCTTGTTGTGACACAGTATAAAAAAATCGCAACAATTAAGAGAATTTCTGTAGAAGAAGATCCTACTTCCTTTGTATTTGTGAGTGATGTTCACTCAGTCATTGGAAAAGGCTATACATTATCACGTTAAGACCTTCGGGTCTTTTTCTTTTTGTGCTACAATAGATACAGGTGATGAATATGTTAGAAGAATTAATGATGAAGATGATTGAATTTGATAGTGGAGATCCTAAGCGTATCCAGCATTTTATAAAGGTACATAGCTTCTCTAAATTAATTGGTGAAAAAGAAGGATTAGATGCACATACTCTATATGTTTTAGAAGCAGCCAGTATTTTACATGATATTGGAATACGTGTATCAGAAGAGAAATATGGTTTTCAAAATGGGAAGTTGCAGGAACAGGAAGGACCTGCACCTGCAAGAGAAATATGTACTTCTCTAGGATTTAAGGAAGAAGATATAGAAAGAATATGTTTCTTGATTGCCCACCATCATACATATACTGATGTGGATGGTATAGATTACCGTATTCTATTGGAGGCTGATTTCTTAGTTAATGCGTTTGAAGGCAATGCCTCTATTGAATCTATCAAGCATGCCAAAGAAAGCTTCTTTGAAACAGAAACAGGCAAGCATATATTAGACACAATGTTTTTAAAGTCATAGGTTTTCTATGACTTTTTTTGGAGGATTATTATGTGTGGACGTTATTATCTAGATGAACAATTAAAATATGATTTAACACGCTGGGTCATCATTCCTGATGGACATATATTCCCTTATGGTGATATTCATCCTGGAGAAGAAGGCTTTGTTATATTAAAGGGGCATTATGGAGATTATAAGACATGGGGCTATCCATTAGATAAGAAGCGTGTCTTTAATGCACGTATTGAAACAGTATTAGACAAGAAGATGTTTAAAGAAGATGCCGTAAAAAGAAGATGTATTATTCCGGTCAGTGGATTTTATGAATGGGATAGAGCACATACACAATATCGCTTTACTAATCATCATATTCTTTATCTTGCCGGTATTTATCATGATGACTATTATACAATTCTCACAAAAGAAGCAGAAGAAATCATGTCAGGGATCCATTCAAGAATGCCTGTCATCGTTTCTTTTGAAGATATAGATTTATGGCTTGATGAAGGAAGAGTATACAAAAAAACCAAAGACTCTTTAGAAGTCCTTGGTTCACATAAACAAATGACATTAGATGATATCAGTGACATCAATCCATGATTCCTGATGGGCATATTTTTCTAGTTCTGGAATAGTAAGCTTGATCGCACTATTAGGACTGCCACAGGCAGGATAAACATAATCAAAACGTTCTAGAGATTCATCAAGATAGACTTTGATTCCGTCCTTTAAACCAAAAGGACAGACTCCTCCCACTGGATGACCAGTGAGAGATTCTACCTCATCCCCATGAAGCATTTTAGCTTTCTTGTGAAAGAACGATTTATATTTCTTATTATCGATTCGTGCATCTCCAGCCATCACAATCACAATGACTTCTTCCCCAACATGAAAAGACATCGTTTTCGCAATCTCCTGTTCCTTACAGCCAATAGCCTGTGCTGCAAGTTCTACAGTAGCACTTGATACAGGAAACTCTACAATATGTGTATCCATATTATACTGTTTAAAATAATTCTTTACAGAACTTAAAGACATAATAACTCCTCCTTATAAACATACTAACTAGATATGTTTATAAGGATTATACCATAAAGGATGAGTTTTTCAATAAACTCATCCTTTATTTTCTTCTTTTTGAATAGAAAGAATCAAAGCACCTAATAATCCATATTCTTTGAAATGTTCAATAAAGTGAATATCAGGAAGATATTCTTCAGGAAAGTATTTCTTTAATGATTCTCTTAATTCATGTTTATTTGTATATTTAGATGAGACAATCAAAATCTCTGGATCATAGATAGAAATCACTGCAGCTGCCTGATAAGTAAGGAATTCTAATTGACCTTCTAATGTTTTGTTGAACTGTTCTTTATTAAATGGAAGGAATCTAGCTTCTCCTGCAATTTTATGGGCTCCTTCTATTAGTTGTCCTTTAAAAACAGACCCTATACCACAGGCACATCCTAGAGATACTTGATAGAGGAATGAGATTGTCTGGTATTTATTTTGTGAAATATAATAACCAGATACGAGTGCGTTGACATCATTGAATAAATAGAAACGACGATTTGGATAGCGGTTATTCAGCGGATCGAGGACATTGATTCTTTGATCATGGGAGTCCATATAACCATCATGGATCACTCCTGGAAGGCTGATGCCTATAATAGGAATATCTGGATGAAAGAGTAATACAGTATCTAGAATATCAAAGAGGTCATTGACCTGAAAATCAAACTTAACGACTTCATTATCTAATAGTATTTTATTATTAGGATCAAAAACACGATAAATCATTCTTGTACGATGGCTTGTACGTACTGTTGCGATTGTTAAAATTTTTGTCTGATGGGGTACAGGACGACTGATAACAGGTAAACGGGCAGTGGCAGGATGACGACGTAAAGATAAATGCTCATCAAGGAATTCTAATAGAGCACCTGCATCATATTTTGCGAATATGGCAGATGGAATAGTTAGTACAGTTTTCTTTTTAAAGCATGTTTCTAGTTTTGTTTTTTTAGAACTTACTTGTGGTGCTACAAGAATCACATCATAATTCTTTGCGATATCATAGAGTTCATGATAAGCAATCGCATCAAATTCATAATTCTTAGATAAAAGAACAGTAGCTTCATTGAGCTGGGCGGCAAACATACCTGTGGTGAGGCCACTTGTACATGTTAAAAGAACACGAATAGGTGGTTCGTTAATCAGCTGTTCAACACATTGAAGCATTTCTTTATATAAAGAAATGGCATGACTCATTGTATGCATCTGAAAATGAAGATAGAATTCTATCTTATCAGTCACTAGATTAGTCACTGATAATTCAATCAGGTTATGGTCATTGAATATGACTTCAGCATGACAATAAGGTGTTGAAATAATGATTTTTTTACCTTCTTCTTTAATTTCACAGCCTTCAATAGATTGGATGAGAATCCATTCTTTAAATAATAATGTATGTATATCTCTTAAAAATTCATCCATGATAATCACCTCAACAAAAGTATATCAAAACAATATTAGAAATAGAGATTTTTTTAATAGATTGAAAAAAGATG
>ERZ1026844.1143-NODE-1143-length-16828-cov-9.569248_pt1 | contig 16828 bp, 17 predicted proteins | sample MGYA00380152_ERZ1026844 | MGnify/ENA primary metagenome ERZ1026844 (study PRJEB33269, sample SAMEA4719788) | human gut metagenome | biome: human-associated habitat; feature: organic feature; material: feces | place: Cameroon | collected 2013-10 ... | reverse complement strand
GTAAAAGGATGGTAAGTATCTTATCCAGAATCATGAAGATGCCAAACAGCAGATAGCGGTCGATCGGTGACAGCGGTGCATCCCCGCCCAGCCCCATGTATGCAACGAACAGGCGGGGCATGCAGTTCTGAAAACATGCAATCAAGCGATCGAAGTGAATCCACCCCAACGTGACAGACAGCAGAAAACTGATTTTGTCCACCAACCAGCACATGACGCCGGAAACAGCCATCATGAGTCCCATAGATAAAATAGCTTCCAGAAGCTTATGCAAAAAGGTACCATCTGCGGTAAAGAGTGGTACAACACCCACGACAATACCCATGAACCAGAAGCCTGTCTGAATGACATTGGATGCTATTGTACCCAGATTGATAATGAGGTTTATGCCAAATTGCAGGATGTTCAGAATAAGTGCCAGTATGGCGATTACATTGGAAACCATGGCAATGCCAAGTTTCTTAATCCATTTCATCTCTATATCTCCCTGCGCGTTGATCACCTTTCATAAGGTGCCCAATTCCATTCGATGTTGCCCAGTACCTCATAACATCTGTCATAGATGTCGGCTACCTCCCGTTGTTTTTCCGGAGTTGCCGGATAGAACTGCACATCTGTGGGCAGAAATGCCAGAAAGCGATACGGCGTCCCGGTGTCAGGGTCAGTGTATATGCCCAGTTCCATGAAATCGGGACGAATCAGATACTCTGAATCATCTATCGGGATAGCGGAAATCTCAAACAACCGGCCTGCTCCATTGGCGCGGCTCTCAGATTCATAAAAAGTGCAACTGTTATCTTGCGCGTCATCGCTGTCAATCTCTATCCGTCCTTCCCACGCAATAGGATAGTAGATGGTATACGCTTCTTTCTCTAATGCCATCGTTTTTTCTTGGGCAAAGTCGTTTGGTTTCAAGTCAAGCCGCTCGGCTGTTTTAGCGAAAGTTTCTCCATCGATCTCGCCGGGGAGATAGTAGTAATACTCATACTCCGCATCCATGCGGTCTTTATAAAATGTTTCTGTCTTGCTGATAAAAGACACGCCTGGGCGCCACATACAACGAAGGTATGTATCGTTGATGACATATATGGGGCTGTAATATGTACCTGCGTCGCCCATGAGTTTTAAATCACCATCGTCGAATGCATACCACTCCGCATCGGTCAACCACTCCTCAGTCCCTGGATTGTTGGCCACCAGCAACTCCGGAATGCCGTCTTTTTCTAAATCGAAGGTGGCATAGTACTTGATCTCCAATCCATTGTCTGTCACGCCGCGGCTCAGCAACTCCTCATAGGCGGCATAGGCGTCCGCCGCTTGCTGCTCCATGGATACGACCGCTTGCTTGGGTATGCTTGACACATCGGCGTTGTCGGAGGAAATCGCGTGCTTTGCCACAGCCACACCGCCCACGGTCAGGCCTGCCGCCAGCATACCTGCCACAATCTTGACGGCAAGGCCACCGGCAACTTTTGCGGTGGTCGCCGCCGCAGTACCTGTCACAACCGCGCCGGTGGTTGCTGTGGCCGCACTTGCCGCAGTAAGTCCTGCAGGCAACGGCATGGCCTCCGCCTCCTGCCGCAGCAGCAGGGCCAGCAGCGGCATAGGTGCAAGGCCATACAGCTTCGTACCCTGCTTTTCCAGTTCCTCCACTTTGGCTTTGACCTTCTGACGCCCGTAGTTCAAACGGCTTTTCACTGTACCTTCCGATACCTGCAAGGCTTCGGCGATCTGTGCTACAGTCAAATCGTTCCGGTAGTATAGCAACAGGCACAGCTTCTGATCCTCCGGCAGTCCATCGATCATCTCCGCCACCAGGCGTACCGTTTCCTGATGATCCAGTTTTACGTCCGGCAGGTTCTCCTCCCGGTCATCCGCCCAATCCGGCGCAGGCGCATCGTCTCGCTGCAGTTCGGAAAACAGGGTGGGCTTTTTCTTTTTCAGGTAGTCGCGGCACTTATTGGCTACGATCATGTGCAGCCATGAGGGGAAATGCTCCGCTTCCTGAAGCTGCGGCAGTTTCTCAAAGGCCGTCAGATACGCTTCCTGCACCAAGTCCTCCGCATCCTGCTCCTTGCCGCAGACCTTCAGCGCCACAAAGTACGCTTCCCTCCGCGTGTTGGTATACAGCTCGTCCCATGCAGCGGCATCCTGCTGCTTTGCCCGATCTGCTGCCTCTGCCCAATTCATTCATCCACCTCCGTGGCTTGTTCAGGTTTGCGCAGACGGATAATAGCGCGGATCAGCGCAATAGGATAGGCGATCCAGCCCACCAGCAGCGCCAAAACCAACCGCAGCATATAGAAAATAATCATAATGGGCAAACTGCCCACCACACCGAAAGTGATAAGCTTCCCGCTGAGCTGCCAGCCATAGGGTACGCCTGTAAAGCAGATAATGAAAAGCAAGACGCTCCAAAGTTCCCCACCTCCGGTGCTGAGGCCAATGGCCACGCCCACCGCCATGCCGATAAGGCCCTTGATAATCAGTTTCTTCAATTCATCTTTTCTCGTGTTCATTTTGTTTCCTCCTGTCTCTCCTCTGTTATCTTTGTGTTATCCCACCCCCGTGGGAATTGGATTGTTTGAAACAGCGCCGCCAGGGCTTCTTTGATGAGTTGGCCCAGCCGGTCCATAGGCACCCCTCCTGTTCCTGTGATGCCTATAAGACGAACGAGACGGCGCATCGGTTTTACAGTTTTAAATTTTTTCTCCGTTACCGTACTCAGGAAAATTTCCTCTGCCTCCAGCAACGCCGTCCACAGCCGCTATGATGATGGAGCAGCAAGGGGTCTGCTTCAATGTGTCGATGGTATCCGCCACGCCGTGCAGCGCGGCGTACATTTTGGGTAGTCTGCCATATGTACTCCCTCCCTATTTCGTACCTTACACCCATTTTGACCAATATAGCGGTCAATATCTAAGTCGAGTGTAGCATACAATAACCTCAGTTGCAACCAATACTGGTCAAAAATGCTGCGCGAGGTGAGGATATGGAGCAGAAAATCAGACGGGATCGTAATATGGGCGACAATCTTCGCCGCCTGCGCTTGGATCACAAGCTGTCTCAGGAAAAACTGTGCGCCGAATTACAGCGGCGGGGCTGTGACATCGGTCGCACTACCTACGCGAAATACGAGGCTGGCGAGCTGAACATCCGCGCCAGTGTCCTCATAGAACTGCGCAACATTTATGGATGCACATATGATGACTTCTTTAAGGGGCTGGAGACCGAAGTATAATGTTCTGTGTTTACAGTGCTCGTATTGTCCTATTTGTGAAACTGATAGCAGCAAAACTGCAGCCACTCGGGCTGCAGTTTTTACACATTGCGATTCTCCTTTTCCGGGCTTTAAGCAAGGCAACAGGAGGATCACGCATTATTCTGTATTTTGGACAGTTTTTCGAGTTCCTTCTTTCTATCGCTCACGGCGCTCTCGATCTGACGCATGTCTTTCATAAAATTTTTGTACAGGTCATTCTGCTTTTGGGGATCTGCCTCTGCCTCGTAGTCGCTGCGATATTTTTCCCATGCATCTTTAAGTTTCTTCTGATAGCCACGCATTTCCTCTAAAGCCTTGGCCGTAGAGTTTTTTCTGGCCCATTCTATCCACTTGTTGATTTTTCTTACTTTGTCCTGCTTTTCCGAGCATCCAGGAATACGCCGGTTGCGCTCCTTGCCAGATCTATCTTTTTCCGCTTTCAGTGCAGCCTTGCACTCCTCGCTGCACGCTTCAGTCCTGTTATTATCGGTAGAAAACCATGTGCCGCAATAACCGCATTTTTTCAGATGGATGCTATACTCCTTCGCTGCAGCAACGTACTGATATTTCAGAGCTTGGAACGACCCATTCAGCAGCATGACCTTTCCCGGAAAACCAAGGTTTTCCTCTGTCCGCAGCCGCCAATCTCGTCTGTCTTCCGGCCGCGTCCCGCCGAGAATAGAATCGTCCAGTTCGAGTTCATTTCCCTGTGGAAGGCACTCGGTCCCGTCATCATAAAATGCACACCCCAACCGCGTGAGCTTATCAATAGCTTCACCCGTCATTTTATACCGAGTTACTCTGTCAAACTCGCCAGCACAGTGGCGATACTGCATCCATATCAACAGACTCATATACTTGGCAGCGGGTGAATTAGTATTCCACAGCACACGTAGGCAACTGCGAAGATCTTCCTCACCTCCCAAATCGATAGGGGAATAATCCCGCTCAGATATTGCCTTCTTGAAAAGTTCCAGTGCATTCATGTAGTCGGAATAGCCAGTGTCAAAAAGCCCCAGGAAGTCATGGGTGTTAGATTTCGCATCGTAGATAATGCCGACCTCATATCCCTGCCTCTGCTGCAAATCCTCTGCTAGTTCGGTGTAGGCTTTGAGCTTCACGCGGAACCGACGCATGCTCGCAAGGGTAAATTGGCGGCAGAATTCTTTAAACAGTGAACCGGCAGTATAGGCTTCTACCCGCACTTTCTGCGATACTGTCTCCTCTCCGCGCAAACGTGACAGGATCGATCTTTCACCACCAATCAGAATACGCTGGTAGCTTTTCTGCTTATTGTCACTCTTTCGAACAGGTTTAAAAATCATAACCGCCATAGCAAGGTCAGCATCCTTCCAGGTCATAATTGCAAAAGGGTCTTGGTGGATGTCTTTGGGGTTGATTTTGAGTTCCAGCATAGCTAAACCTCCCTTCAGGTCTCTTCTGGTTTATCGTTCAGCTTTCCTACCCTGCTCAGCGCCATCACGCACACCACCTCCAATCCCTCCAGCGGCTTCGGCATAGCCTCGTCGCGACGGAAGGGGTGGTCATCGGAAAGGCTCTTCTCGAACAGAGGGTCACGTGTAGACTGAGGCAGCTGAGTCAGCTTAAGCAAGTAGTAAAATGTGCGTTCCACGGGCAGACAGTAATGGAACAGGTAGTCCAAGCAGGCATCGAGCCATAGACGGGTACTGCGCAGAGAAGTGTACTCGGGAAAGGAAGCCAGTGCGAACAGCAGGCGCTCCGAAATATAGCCGACTACGCCAGGCGTAGGCAATCCCTTCAAGTGCGGCGGTACAAGGACGGTCAGCGGTGTATCCAGCTTCAACAGTTTGCGGCGTTCCTGCTGAAGCCGGTCATCGACTCGGCGGATGAGATCCTCCGCCTGACGGCGATTAAGAGACATGTTCATACTGTTCATCTCCCAGGGTCACCGAGCCGGAGAGCCTGCCCTCCGCCAAACGGTACATCAACGGCTGTACCAGCGCCTCCACTGCACCGTCCAGGCCTCGCGCGCCAATGCCTTGTGCAACGGCCTCATGTGCCAGTTTCTCGGCCAGCTCGTCCGCCAGTTGCAGGCGGACTTTATGGGTACGGAAGAATTTCTTATATTTTACAAAAGCCGACAGACTGGACTCCGTGAGGATCTGCTTCATTTGCTGTGCTGTCAACTGCTCCACCGGCACAAAGCGGCCGATGCGCCCCATCAGTTCTCTCTCCATGCCATAGGCGCAGAATTCCTCGGCGGTGCACTGAGTGACGGTGGGGTGAGTCTCTTCCCGGATGTAACCGATGGGGTCGGCGTACTTTTTGTCCCGCATCCGCCCGAACGCGCCGCCAAACAGAAACAGCAGGTTACTGGTATCCATGGTCACGCCATCCTTGGTGGTGACCTCCATGCCCTCCACCAGTTTCAGGAGCGCGTATTGGGTGCCCTGACAGTATGCCTGCCGCCCATCATTTCCGTATGCTGCAAGCTTATCGGTCTCATCCATCAAGACTATTGCATGCTTGATGTGCGGGTGATCTTTGAACATCGCCAGCAGATCGGTGATAATATCTGATGCATCCTTTCCGCGATAGCCGGTCTCGGTGATGCTGGTGGCATCCACAGTTAAAAAAGGAAGACCTACGATAGCGGCAGCTTGGCGGATAATGGCGGTCTTGCCGCAGCCGCTGGGGCCGTACAACAAAAGGTTGGTACGCGGTACGGTCTTTTCGCCGTTGGCACGGAGCATCTGCTTCCAAACGGCCAGCGCCACAGCCTCCTTTGCCTGCTTCTGACCGATGATGGCCTTGTCTAATTCGCGGATAATGTACTGGGGTGTGATGGATGCAGTGGCGGTAGGCGCAGCTTCTTCAGGCTCGTCGATGGCCTCGAAGATATGGAACGAGGCTCGCAGGCAATTCCTGCAGGCGATCTTCCCTGTGATACCGACGACATAGTCGGTACCTGGGATGTTAATCTCACACCTGCACAGTGCGCAGCGGGGGATGGGTGGCTTTTGTTTCTTGCTCATGCACTAACTCACTCCTTACTTATTGGAATGATCGGGGATGGAGACGGTAGTCGGTTCTTTTGTTTTTCATATTGTACGTATAAAGCTAAATATTTCCCTGAGAGCGGATATCGCCCGGCGAAAGCCGGGCGATATCCCTTTTGTCACGCTGATACCGGCACTTTTTTGCTTGCTGTCTTTGTCGCTACTTTTTATGCTATGATAGTGTCATTTCAATCCCCGAGCGTTTTGCTCGATTTTGCACCTCATGCAGGGTCAGTTTTATTTCAATCCACGCCCTCGACGGATGGTGAATAAGTTGCGGTATCAGCGGGATTATGAGAATCTTGCAGTTGACTGTCGATACGATTTGCCATACAATAATGTATATATTAGTATATACTTCTCTATCAAACTCTGTAAGGTTTTCTATGTTTTTACAATACATCGCATTGAATTAAATTACAAGGAAAAATAAATTTATTTTTATATATGAGGTAACAAAAATGTATAAAAATCTTTTGTTTTCGAAGCGTTTAAAAGAACTTCGCAAGGAAAGTGGCGTTACCCAATCGGTATTGGCGAAAAAACTGGAAGTAAGTTGCCTGACCTATTCCAATTATGAGCATGGGAAATCGGTTCCAGCAGTAGACACTATTCTCAAACTTTGTGATATCCTGCATGTGTCTGCAGATTATTTGTTAGGCCGAACTGACACCAGGTATCAAAAGTATGAAGAGGCACAGACACTGACTGGATTAAGTGAACTTTCCATTAATGCGCTAAAAACCTTGCGCGATAGCGAGAGCAGTATGCTTACAATTCTTGATCTATTATTGGAAACAGACGTAGGTATTTTTGGTAACAGTTTTCTACAGCATCGTCCTGCTGGAACGCGGGACAATGCTTTGGCTACTTCTGAATACAAGTACCTTCACCCGGGCGTTCGAACATCGTTCTTGTTGACCGGTATTTGGCGATATGTCTTTTTCGGCGGGGATTATCATGTGTTTCAGTCCGGAAAAGAACTCCCATTGCCCGAAATTAATCATATTGATATTGAAGCAACGGGGTTTTCGGTTTCTTTTCCATCCAAGGAGGCTAGTACCCTTTGCGAATACGCATTAGAACAGAGAGTAATTAATTCGCTTAGAGAATTCAAAGAATTGTATTGGAAACGAATATATCGACAGAGGGAACAAGGAAAACAGAAATAAGCAAGAGGAGGCATGGTGATTGACCCTGTCTCCTCAGTTTTGTGCAGGCCGACTATTGGCAATAATATGACACTGTTGGAGTCTTCTCCGGCGGCAACGCATGGGTAGGCAGGAAAGTCCCCTCTTACATCAACGCGCCCGCTCGTCTCCTCTCCGCGTGGTTCTCCACTCCGCCGCATACTGCATGGCAAAGATACTCATTTGCAGATCTTGCAGCTTTCTCCGCTCCTCTAAAGCATCATCCAGCGCCGATTTGTCGTAATCCGCTTTTGCTCGACGGATGGCAGCGCTCAGTTCCGCCTTCTTCCATTCGATTTCCTGCGGCGTACGGAGGTCACACTCGCGGGCATACTGTAATCCGCGCAGTGCGTCCTCTGTTTCTTTGTTCGGTGAGCCAAACAGCGCTGGTATTTCCGACGCGCTGTACAGCGGCAGCGGCTCCGGCAGACGGGAATTGCTTGTCAGCAGAAATATTACCAATATCAACAGACTATCCAGTACGCCGCGAGGACATCCGTATCGATCGCGCAGTTGCTTGCGTTCCTCCTCATACCATCTGCGGCGAACAAAGCGCACATAATCCCACCATTGCCGTTCGGCAAGTTGAGCACGCTTCCGATGCAACGCCATCAATTCCTCGAGATCTTCCCATTCCAAGCCCAGCGTCCGCAGACGCACTGCCTTGTGTCCGCCGGGCGGCACGGCACTGACGGTATGACCGCGCATTTTCAGCGTGATACCGTAGGCGTGCAGGCGGCGGGAGAGTTCTTTGGTGCTGTGACATTTGGCGGCCACCGATATCAGCGCGTGACGCAGATACTCGTTTCGTTTCTGATAGCGCGCCTGCTTTCGCTGGGCGGCGATGGCGTTGTTGTCCTTGGCCTCCCATTGATGCGCCCGCGTATAGTCCCGCAGCCAATCGTTCATGGCTTGCCGCAGTGCCGTGCTGTCCTGATGCTTCCCACCGGATCTTACCTCGCAAGGCAGCGCGTTTCCCTCGCCGTCCCGCATCATCCACCCCTGTTCCTCTCGTGCCAAGGCACGGACGGAGTTGATGGAGATGTGGATGTGATCGTTGCCCGTATCGCGGTGGACGGCAAGCAAACAGTCGTAGCCTTGCAAGAAAGTGCGAGCAAAAGCACGAGCTTCCTCCAGCAAATCGGACATGGACATCTTCTCGCGATCTGCCGATGGGTGGCTCAGGATGTACTCGTGGCTCTTGCGGTCAGTGCGTTTGTTGTTCTTGCCGCACTGCAGATTGGTACGACGGCAGGCGGAAGCCCAGTTCTCGGGCGCAGCTTCCTCGCCTTCGGCGGTCAGGTACAAGACGGTGCAGTTATCCCGCGGCTGCAGCAAACCGTAGGTATCCAGAAGAGGTTCATAGTGCCCGGTCCTACTGTCCTCCCTATGCTTGCAGGTATAGTATTCCAGGACATCCTCGTAGCGGGCGTTTTTAGAGCTTCTATGCTTGACGATAGCCATCGGCGATCCTCCCCTCCAGCTCTGCAATCCGCTTGGCAGTTCGCTCCACCTGACGGACAATTTGCAGCAGTTCCTCCCACTCTTTCGGGTGCAGCGTCCTCTGTCCTTCATTGGGGCGGATAGTCATTTTCAGCAGACCACCCACCCGTCCCACATCGGCCTTGAGCAACTCCAATTCGTCCAGCAGCGTCATGTCCCACTCCGTGGATGTATGGATGACGATCTGCTCTGTCAGCGCGGCACGGCGGAGAAACTCGCTGGCGGACAGGTCGGCTCTTTTTACCCGGGCGCAGAATGCTCGGTGTTCGCTATCAGATAGCCTCGTTTTTATTAAGCGTGTTCGCGCACAGGATTTGCGTGGCTTCCTGGGCGGAGTAATGGCCTCTGCCAGTGTCCCGGACTCTTTCTCCGCAAAGGGTACTTTCATCCCCTCTTTTAGCGCTGGGGGCAAACCCCCCCGCCGCTGTGCTGCGGTGGACATTAGCGCGTCCAACGTCTGTTTACGGTAGTTGTCGTGCATAGGCATTCTCCTGTTCGGGGTTTTTTGGGGGCCCCAGCTAAAGTTCGGCTATCATGGTACCAAAAATGGTACCATGATAGGGAACTTGTCCTCCGGATCTCCGTTATCTTACTTTTGTGCCGCGCGACGCTTGTCAGCGTCGTGCTTTTCCATCATACCCCCCCACTCCTCAGAGATGTCGATCTCGCATTCCCAACTATCGCTTTGGGCATCGAGACCAACGAGGTAGTAACAAACCGTACAGGGCATGATCTCTCGCTTCAGTTCCTCCTTGTGGACGCAATAGCTGCAATCCCCATGCAATAGCTTATTGATATTGTGGATCTTCAATGCGGCATCCCAATATTTGCACAAAAGTAGATTTGTATACTTCTCGTCCAATTGCGTCTTCATGGTCATTATCAGTTTGGGTGTCAGTCCGGTCTTGCGATACTCCGACAGAAGGATCTTCTCGTCCACCGTCAAATGGGATGCATTGTTTTTCTGGTCGCTCATATTGTTCACCTTTACCTTTCTTTTTCGTCCTTCTTTTTTGCCTGCGGACGGGTCATCTCCGACACCGCATCACAGAGGATATCGATGTCTTCATCCGTGGTCGTATGATAGTTCTCTACTGTGGTACTATAATCGGTATGGCCCATGACTTCCATCATAATCTCTGGTGAGACACGGCGGCGCTTTTGAAGGTCTGCGTAGGTATGGCGGCAAGAATAAGGCGTGTGACCTTCCAGCTTTAATCTCGCCATCAGCTTGTTATAGCAGCGATTGCGCCAGTTGTTCAGGTCGTACCTCTTGCCACCATCCGCCGGAATCAGATAGCCATCCTCCCTGCCATCCACCAGTGCATCTATCACGGGATGCACGACGGGCGGCAAGGGGATGATGCGATTCCGTCCGGCCTCGGTCTTGGAACCGCCTCGCAGATACCTATTTCGCCCAGTAATATGTAGGTTTTCTTCGATTCGCATGGAGAGCAGCTCACCGGGGCGCAGGCCGGTGTAAATCAACAGAATCACCGCCTGCGCGGTCTTGTCACCGCTGTCTGCGGCCTCCCAAATCATGGCGATCTCATTGGATGAAAAAGGCTGTACCGGCTTGCTGTCGCTACGCGGCAGCTGGACGAACTGGCCGTAGTTGACCGTCAACAGTCCCTTGGCCATTGCCTCGCGGCAGAGCATGCTTGCTAAATTACGGATCTTGGCAAGCGTCTCCCTCTTCAACCCGCGCTTTTCCGCCGTGTCGATGATTTGCTGTAAGGTGTCGCGGTTGATCTGTTTCACCGGCACTTTGGCGGCTGCCTGCAAATCTCGCCAACTGTTGCGATGGCCCGCTTGGCTTTGAGGGGTCAGTTGTGCGAAGTACTTGGTCTCAATAAAACCCTCATACAGATCGCCAAGCGTTAACCCACGCTGTGCTGACTCCTGCTCCACATACATGGCCTTGGCCAACGCCTCTGCCGCCTCTTTATATGTCTTATAGCAGCCGATACTGCGCCGTTGGACGTGCAGGTTGTCATACTCCGCCGGCAGCCGCGCCCAGTAGGGCTTGGCGCGGTCGTCCGAAAGCTTGGTGATGGTTCCCTGACCCTCGGTGCGTGGCCGTACTCGACGAGGAAGGGGCACCAGCCGCTTGCCGCAATAGGCGCAGTAGGAGGCGCCGTCAACGGTCAGCTTTTTACATTTGGGACACTTTGCGTATTCTGGGGCGGCCATGGCGGCACCTCCTTTCGGTTGATTTTTGCATTATGCATTTGCAACCCTTGGCTGCGCTGAGATGCGAGGGGGATTAGATATGATGGCAATGCTGCTTCCGCTGACATTGTTGCTGTGCTGTCGATATAGTGCTGTTGTCGATGGCATCAATTGGATGTATTTGCATCCACTGTATTTCCCCAACGCTTTTTTGCCGCCTCTTGGCGAGCCTGAGACATCATATAGTATCGCTCGGTGTCGGCATCAATACGGGCGGCCATAAAATCCCACGCCACCTCCAATGCGGCATCCTCGCCAAAATCCGGTTCAATGCCATCTTGTGCATAGTCCATGATCGCCCGCAGCAGTTTGCCACACTGTTCGGTCGACAGACGCCGCAGTACTGGCCGTAGCTCAAAATAGAGCATCACGCCAGGCTTTTCTTTTTTGTGCGTCATTCCACTACTTCTCTCTTTCTATATAGGTTGTGATGCTTTCTCCCCGTATGGCCGCCCAAAACGCCTCTCGGGGAATTCGTACCCTGCGCCCTATCACGCAGACGGGGAACCCCAGTTTAGCCGGGTCTTTCTGTGCCTGCGAGCGGATCGCTTGCGGATCACAGCGTAGGATTTTCGCCGCCTCGCTGGCGAGCATGTAGATGTTGTTGCTGTCTTTGATCATGTGTGATTACCCCTGTGTAATGTAGTCCGCCGTACACCGCGTCTGATGACATTTTGTTCTTTTCTTTGCCGTTTTGCAAGATTTCAATCCGATTTTGCTGCGCGAAAATGCTTTTTTTACATTTTCGACCGCACACGTACGCTTTAAAAACCACCCACTGCTTTTTTAAGCAATGGGTGGTTTTTGAGCCATATACTTTCTCTCGTTTTCCTCGAAAATAGACTTGCATTACGCTATTTAATGTATGAATTTTTCAGAGCAACCCCGAATAAACCCCGAATAAACCCTGCTAAACCTTGATTTTGTGTGATGATAATGATATAATATCATGTATTATGATATTTTCGTGAAATGGAGGATTTCACTATGGATAGCAACCTTGAGCGCTGGTATTCAATGAAAGAAATAATGGAATATTTGGGCGTTAGTCGTGATACTGTCCTCGACTGGATCGATCGTCGCAATATGCCTGCCGCAAAGATCGGCAGACTATGGAAATTCAAAATCAGTGAAGTTGATGCCTGGATGAAATCCGGCGTTGCTGCAGATAAATAATTTGATTTCGGAGGCGCACCATGGCACTTGAAAATAAATTGGGGCTTATCTTGCCCGTGAGGAAGAACGAATCAGCAAGAAAAAGGCGCTTGAGCTTTTTGAAAACGGTATACTCGATAAGTTGGAGGCAGGAAAGTTTTCTACGCTCAAGGCAATCCACAAATATCTCTTTGACGAGATTTACGACTTTGCCGGAGAAATCAGAACCGTGAATATCTCAAAGGGAAACTTCCGTTTCGTGCCCTTAATGTACTTGTAGGCAGCCCTTGAAAACATCGATAAAATGCCGCAATCTACTTTTGATGAGATCGTGGAAAAGTATGTGGAAATGAGAATATCGCCCACCCCTTCAGAGAAGGAAATGGGCGCAGCACTCGTATTTGGCTGGATCTGATTTTCAAGACTGAACTTCACAAGGTCGTTGACTGGAGCAGGATTGATAAGGAAGATTATCTTCTCGCTATGGAGCGTAGCCCCATTAAGGATATTGAAATCAAGCATATTCTGAAGGCTGCTTTGACCTCTGACATCAATAGCCGCGAAGTCTATATGAAAGGCATTGACCACAGCTACTATTACAAAGGTTATGCAACCTTTAAGACGGAGGACCTTTAATTAATGTCTACTGAATAATTGAAAAAGCCTTGCGGCGCAAGACCTAGCGGGCCATTTGTGGTATAATAGCCGCAGAGCGGCTATCATATTTCATCGCCGTTTTTCTCGCCCGGCGAAGCCGGGCAACCGAAAAAGACGGCGAATTATACCATAACGCAAGGCGTTATGGTATAATGAGTGCAAGAAAAATGAAAAAAATCGGGCAAAAGCCTTGCACTTAGGGGACGCTATGTATCGATACAGCAATGGACAAATCAGCCTAGCAGATTTCAAGCAGCCTGTGGGCATGAATTTGAAGGAAGACAATCGCTGGGTCAAGAAGGCGCAGACAATTCCCTGGTTGGAGATTGAGCACCGCTATGCCGCCCTGTTTACCAACCGCAAGGGCAATGTGACCAAGCCTTTGCGCCTTGCGCTGGGGGTCTGCATCATCCAGTCGGAATATGGTTACTCGGATGAAGAAACGGCCCTGCAGATTCAGGAGAACCCCTATTTGCAGTACTTTTGTGGGTATCCCGGCTACGATGACGAAAAGCTGCCTTTTGATCCGTCGCTGATGGTGTACTTCCGCAAGCGGCTGACGCCGGAAGTGTTGGGCGAGATCAACGAAATAATCGTACAGGATGCCAAAGCGCGTCAGGCAAAAGAGATCAAATCAGAAGATCACGATGACTCTGATCATGATCCTGGCCAAGGTGGTCACGGCGGCGCCATGATTGTAGACGCCACCTGTGCGCCCTCCAACATTCGGTATCCCCAGGATGTTTCTCTGCTCAACGAAGCCAGAGAGAACGCAGAAAAGATCCTGGACATTCTCCATGATCCTACCGATGGCAAGAAGCCCCGCACCTATCGCAAGCGCGCCCGGAAAGACTGCTTGAAGTACACAAGATGCCGCAAACACACCGCAAAAACGACTCGCACAGCCATTGGAAAACAGCTGAGCTATCTCAAGCGGGATCTGGAAGCGATTGACGGCAAGCTCCTTCTTGGGAAGTCCCTGACCGACCGGCAAATGGAGCGGTTGAATACGCTGTGAACCATCTACCAGCAGCAGAAGTACATGTATGACAACCGGACACACCGTGTTCCAGATCGTATCGTCAGTGTCAGTCAGCCTTTTGTCCGTCCGATTGTCCGGGGAAAAACCGGAAAACCGGTGGAATTTGGGGCCAAACTGGACATTAGTGTTGTAGACGGCTGGACCCGTCTGGAGTGTTATTCGTTCGATGCCTACAATGAGGCAGGGAACCTGCGGGCAATGGTAGAACGGTTCCGTGCGCGTGAAGGACACTATCCCAGCCGTATCTTGGTGGACAAGATTTACCGGAACCGTGAAAATCTCAGCTACTGCAAGGAACGCGGGATCCGGTTATCCGGTCCGGCCCTGGGCAGACCGAGAAAGGGAGACATTCGGGACAAGGCGCAGGATTACCTGGATGAACGTGAACGCGTGGAAGTAGAGCGCAGGTTTAGCCTGGCGAAACGGAAATGCGGTATGGGGGCTGGTTCCTGCAAAGCTGCAGGAAACCGTCGCCCATGTGAGTGCCATGTCGGTTCTCGTGCTGAATCTCCGCAAGATTCAGTGCGCCCTTTTGCAAGTTTTCGCGGCGTTGCTGGGTGCTTGGATACCGCAAAGAAAACTGGTTTATTCAGTAGACATTAACTAAGCGTCTCACCTATATATATTAACGTTACATGATAAGAAAGCGTTTGATAATAACGACAGCTAAACAGCATAGAGGCTCGACTTAATCGTTCTGAATTTCGCCCCCCAATCTTGATTATGTATGCCCGCACTTTCCGCTCATTTGGTTACATGCTGGTTACACGACTGTCAAACCATTGGTAGGAGTGGCCTTCCGGGCAGCTTGGTAAGGATGAGGTCGGCGGTTCGAATCCGCCCAGCAGCTCCAAAAAGTCCTGTTTTCTCTCGAAAGCAGGACTTTCTCTTTACTTTTTGGCTGATTTAATCTGTGGGTCAGGGTGTGGGGCAACTTTGACCCACACCGTGACCCACACGCGGAAATGTCCCGATAGACCCAAAGAGTACCGGAGAGGAGGTTTTGCTTCCTCTCCGGTGTTTTTGTCCTCTTTCTGCTCACATGACCTGCGCCATGAAACTGCCCATGGTTTGTGCGGCCTCGTCTTGCTTCTGCCTGGTTGCGTGGGTGTAGGTGCGGAGTGTGAAACCGGCATCATAGTGGCCCAGCATGGAGGATACGGTTTTGACGTCCACGCCGTTTTGCAGTGCCAGCGTTGCGAAGGTATGTCTGAGGTCGTGAAAGCGTATGTGCGGCAGTCCTGCGTCTTTTAGAATTTTCTTATGTAAGTTCACGATGGAGTCGGGGTAATACATCTCGCCCGTGATGGGCGACGGGAACATATACGGGTTGTCGGGATGCTTCTTGTGTTCGGCAACCAGCAGGTCAACAGCCTCCTGTGGAATACTGACCTTTCTGACCGATGTCTCCGTTTTGGGGCGCGAGAGTGTCAACTCCCCATTGGGGTTCTTGACGTACTGCTTGCTGACGGAGATGGTTTTGTTTTGGATGTCGAGGTCGCTCCACAGGAGAGCAGTCAGTTCACCCTTGCGTAGTCCGCTGACCAGTTCCAGATAGAACATGGGCAGCAGTCCCCTCTTATCCGCGGCATCGAGGTAAGTCTTGATGTGCTCCGGCTGGAGGATCTGCATCTCAAATTTCTGCACCTTCGGTGCGATGCAGTCCTCGGTGGGGTTGCGGAGGATTAGGCGTTCTTTTACGGCGCGGTTCAGGGCATTGTGGAGCATCAGGTGCAGGCTGCGGACGGTGGTGCTGCTGAGTCCCGGATTGCCGTGACCGCTTTTACCTCTGGTGCGGCCGCTCTCCATCAGCTCCTTGTAGAGCTTTTGCAGGTCGTGGGCGGTCAGCTTGGTGAGCTTGATGCTGCCGATACGGGGGATGGCGTACTGCTCGATCATCAGACGGTAGCGATCCGCCGTGGCCACCCGCACGTTGGGTTTGGCGTAGATATCGTACCAACTTCGCAGCCATGTGGCCACGGTATACTCGTCGGCACGGCTGACATCGACGCCCTTGGTGGCCTCCATAGCGGCGACCAGCTTCGCTTTGCACTCTGCCTGCGTTTTGCCGAGAACGTTTTTGATGATGCGCTTGCCGGTTTCTGAGTTGTAGCCTGCGGTGTAGCGACCTTCCCAGCGGCCATCTGCGCGTTTGCGGATATTACCCTCGCCGTTGGCGCGTTTCTTGGCCATTGAATCAACTCCTTTGCTTTTTGTTAGCCAACATACATACCACACTGCAGTCTAAATAGCCACCGCCGAAATTAAGAGTTAAGGGAAAGTTATCAATTAGTTCTCGTGTTTCTCTTTGCTTACTGCGACGCAGGATTTGCGCCGGTCATTCTCTCTGATAGAACAGCAGCACATCCTTGAAGGAGATCGTTCCATGGGTCGCCGACACCTCGCGGACGCTGCTGCCGCGCATTTTGTTGTACTCGTCCCGGGTCATATCTATGTCGCCGCCCAGCAGATGGTTGGTCATGTTGTGCTCCACCACCAGTTTGAACAGCAGCCTGCCCAGCCGGTCACCGAACACGCCCAGCGTACCCTCCAGCACCTCTTGCAGTGCGTGAGGCAGATATGCGCCCGTCCTCTCGGCGTGTAAGCGACCGCAATACTGCCGCAGAGCCTTCTCCACGAACTCGTTGCGGGTGGGACAATTATCCAGCTTATAGAGCGCATCCACCTCCCGCCACACGTCGTCTGACAGCCACACGGAGTGACGGCTTTTTCCGTTGTTGTCCAT
>ERZ1026844.1140-NODE-1140-length-16844-cov-3.374352_pt1 | contig 16844 bp, 21 predicted proteins | sample MGYA00380152_ERZ1026844 | MGnify/ENA primary metagenome ERZ1026844 (study PRJEB33269, sample SAMEA4719788) | human gut metagenome | biome: human-associated habitat; feature: organic feature; material: feces | place: Cameroon | collected 2013-10 ... | reverse complement strand
TTATATTCATGTGCGGAGACGCTTTCATTTGCAGAACCGGAGAAGGTGATAAAGTCTCCGTTTGCGTCTTTTATGATCCCCAGCTTTTCATGGTATATCCCCGGAAGAGCTGAATTTGCACGCATTGCCAATTTTATATTGAGTCTTCCCGTTGCAATTAACCAAGAAAGGACTTCAAGCTCGACGTTCCAATCGAGATTTTCGACGGCGCGGCGACAAGATGACATGCACTCCGTTTCTCGCTCCTTATATCCTGCATCTATAGCCGTTGCGTCTTCCTCGGACAATTGCGGAGATGCAATAATTTTCATTGTTCCGCCATTTAATAAGAGCGCTTCTAAACCACGACTTAGAGATTTTAAGGAAGAAGATGAAAAAAAACCGACGGCCCTTTTGTATTCCACTGCATAGCTCAAGGCAGGGACAAAAAAATCACGAACAAGGTTATCCTTGTCGCTTCTGTAGCAAAATTTTATATTCAGATCCGCTAAAAAAGGCATACAAATCTCACATTGAAAACATTTTTATAATATCATCAGCTGAGCTGTCTGAGTCGGAAATACTTTCAACCTCCACGTTGTCATCTTCAGGCAAGTCAGAAACACCCATGTGTAATATATCGAGATCGTCAGTTTTTTCAAGCATTAAATCAAGTTTTTCCAAGAAATCGTCTGTCACAGCAATTGTATCATTTTTTTCGTTCTGGCCACCAATTCCTGCTTTAGAGGTAATTCCATTTTCAGAGATTTGCCACACTGGAGTTCCGTTGGATAAAACTGTCTGTGAAAACACGTTAGAGTCCAGAATCCTTTTTAATAATAGATTTGAAACTTCATGTCCTGGGTAGGATGTTTTTAATTTATGACGAATTTCATTCATGGACAATGGAATTACTGCGAAATCTAAAATATCATAAACAGCGTGCCAGAGTTCGTCCTTTGATACCGTTATAAGATCGTATTCAGAAAAAGCGATATTACAGGCCGGTGGTCGAGTTTTTATGTGGTTATCGTGTGCTTCCTGTAAAATTGGCCTGAGCTTTTGTATCGCAACTTGTTCTATTTGTCGGATGCGCTCTCTTGTTCGCCCCAAACGCTGTGAAACCTCTTCAAGCGTCAGGACCTTTCCTTCAATAAACAACCCATAGCGAAGTTTTATAACTAAAGATTCGCGGGGATCAAGCTGAGAAAGGGCTTCATAAAGTTTTGCGACAAGAACTTTGTTTTCTGTTTCGCTGAGATCAATACTGTTTTCCCCTGGTATTTGAGCACAAAAGTCATAAAGGGAGGTCGTTCTCCCGTTCTTCAACAAAAATGACGAGTAAAGATCTATTTGATTCAAAAGAGGAAGTTTAAACAGGGTGCGCAGGGTCCGTTCAGATATGTTTAAGGCCTTTTTTATTTTTTCAACATGCTCAGAAGGCAATTCATCAAACTCCTCAACAGCAAGTTCGTTTTTGACAAAATAAGATTCGAGCTGCTGTAACAACAGCCTGGTTTGTCCGGGGATATAAACAACACTCATATTTTTTATAATGTAGCGCTGCATGGCCTGTTTTACCCAAAACGAAGCATACGAATTAAAAGGGGTTTCTTCTCTGGAATCAAAGTGCTCCACTGCGCTTTTTAACCCGGTATATCCAGCCGTTATAAGATCTTGTTCTTCGACCTCTGGATAAAAATAAGCATAATAATTGGCCAGACGGGACACGATATGAAGATTACCTTCGATGAGTCGTGCCATAGCTTCCTCGCTGGCAAAGTCACGCCAATTTTTTAACAATGCTCTATTTTCAGAAGCGTTGGCCTGGGGATATTGCGCAATTGCTTTTCTGTATATATCGAGCCCGTCATATTCTTGGGGTTTCACAGGCGCAGGCGCAGATGCGAGTGCTTCGCTTCCTGTGTCTGGAGGCGAGCTCTCAGTAAACTCATCGGGCGCATTTAGAAAATCTAAAACCCAATTTGCCACGTTTGTTTCAGATCTTTGTTGATCCCTTGTTTCGTCTACGGCCATCGTTCAAAGTCCGTTTTTACTCCTGAACTATTTTTAACAATTCGAAAACATTACTATATTTGAGTGACGCCAAATAGCCAATGCCTCGTTGAAGATGCAACTTAAATTGAGCAGCAAGCACGTCTTCTGTTATTGGTAAATTATCCTGCTTGCAACGCTGTATCAGCAATAACCAGAAAATATCGGCATATCTTCCCCCGAAGGTCTCCCAGCTCATTTCGACATTACTATCAGCCACAATGTCAACCGGAGGTGGCGGAGTTGACTCTTTTAAGGACAGGCAAAATGCCCAGCGACAAAGAGTGTTCCAGTTGGAAATCTTTGTTATTCTTTTGACTTTTATAAGAGTATCCTTTGAGGATTGTGATAATTTTATTGTTTTGATCGGTGGCATCATTTCACCTCACTTTTCGCCGAGAATTGATAACCTGGATTTGCTTTGCTGCTCCTGGTTTTATCATCATAAACAACCGTATAGGAACGACTTATAAACGGTTTTAATTTTTCGTAGTAGTCGCCATAAATTTCTTCGTCGGTTGACAAAAGGATCACCTGGTGGCTGGCATCCGGAAAATATCTTTCTATTAAATTTTCACGATGAGATGAGTCAAGACGTCCCAGCGGAGTATCGACGACTGAAGGTAACGGCCTTGCCGCCGCTTTTGCCAATCCCCAGAGCATTGACACCCCAAGCAACTGTCGTTCACCCGCAGAAAGTTTGTCGGGGTTTACGGTCAATCCTCCTTTGCTTATCAAAGAGATTTCATAATTGCTTTTATCTATTCTAATCACATCGACAAGACTTTCTTTGTGCAATAAGCGACGGAAACTTTCTGTTATATACGATTCTATACGGCCAATATATTTTTCCAGCATTGCATTTCTGAATTTTTCAAGCAGTATAGCAATATCCTTTGATCTTTGAATCAGTCTTATATCATCCTGCTTCGCCAAATCGTCGTCGATTTCTGCTTCAAGTTCTTTTATAAAACTGGCCTTTTCTGCTGAAAAAGCATTTTCGTCCCGTCGATAAATTTCCTTCAATGTTGCGACAGTCATTTCCTGCTGTGAGATTCGATCTTGCAACTTTTGAGTCTTTGCCAGTAAGGGAGCTATTATATCATCTGCCGGGATATTTTCCAGTTTCCGCTGATATGTTTCAAGTTGAAGCAATGTTTCTGATGCTGTTTGCAAAAAGTCCCCCAGCAATTCATTCTCGCGTGCGAGGCTCTCTGGCAATCCCTTCAAGAGATCAAACGTCGTTGAAGACGCAATGTTTAATAACGGTGCGTCAGCATCTTCTTTATTATAAACGGTGTCAATCGCTTTTTTGAAAGCAGCCGAAAACAGATCTTTTTGCTCAGCAGTTAATACTCCTTCGATTTCAGCGCGAACAAGTTTTTCAATTTGTAACACCGAGGACTCGAATTGAGCATAGCGCTTTGCATCTTCTTCGCTCTCTGCTTGCCGGATCAACTCCTGTACGTCAGAACGCAGGAGCGCAAATGGTAATAACCCAGCAGCAAAATCTTCAGCCTTTTTTTCCTGTTGGGCAAGTTCGTTTTTGGCAGCTGCAATAATATGCTCATACTGACTTTTTTCCTGATAAGCCTCTCCGCCAAATTTTCTAAACTCGGCATCGGCTCGTTCCAGCTTTTCCTTTAATTCGACAAGCGCAGCCTCCGCAACATTTAATTCATCGCGGGATTTTGTTTTCTGTTCATTTAAGGCAGAAACTGTTTTCCAGTGTTGATTCAATGCTTCTCGTTGCTGATCTGATCGTTGACTAAGTGATTGCTTTTTACGTACAACGACTTCCAAATCCTTTTCTAGCTGCGAAACGGTATCAATGCCCAATAAGGAGTGTATTCCCTGGGCCAATAATTCCTTTGCGCTTTCTGGCGTAGCAAATTCTTCTATTTTTTCCCCATCGAAAAAGAAAAGATGCGACAAACGAACCGGAATAAAACTGTCAACAAATTCATCCCATGACTTTTCCAATACGCTATTTTCTCGATGGTTAACTTCAACCTTGAATTTTTCAGAAAGAGATTTTCCTTCAAATTTCCAGCTTCTGCTTATTTTATAAGATTCTTCGACGCCATCAAGATACGTTCGAAAGCACATTGTAATTGTGCATCCCACGTCTTTCGGGGTTTGATCGTTAATACATTCAGCAATAAAATCCGGGTATGACTGCTTGCTTTTTTTGGAGCAATTTGCAAGTTTTCCATAAAGGACCAATTTTAAGGCATCCAAAAGTGTTGTTTTTCCTCCGCCATTCAAAGCCCCGATTAAGATTACTGGATGTTCTTTGTCTTCAGGGGTCAGCTTTATGGAATTGAAGCCACGAAAAACGCGAAAGTTTGTCAAAGCAATAGAATCAATTATCATAATTTTCTCCGTTTATCATAGCGGTAAGAAAATTAGTCAAATCATCGTCAATATTTTCTGCTGCCCGCATTTGTTCTATTTTAGATTTTTTCTCATGCCTTTCTCTGACGGAATTTTTTGCTTCCTCAATATCGGAGAAAAATCCTTTTTTTATTGCATGTTCCAAATTTTCAAACAACCCTGCGCGACGCTGACTTGTTTTATATTTTCGCTCAACATCCAAAAGCTCTCGGATCGTCTGGTACTGTATGTCATAGGCGCAGAGGGATCTCAAATCATCCAGGTCTTCCTGAGAAAACAAAAGTGTGTTGTATTGCGCAGAATCATCAAACGGAACTCCGAATACTTTTTTGTATATCGCCGGTAAAAGATCTTCAAATTCGTGTTTTTCAACAACCCATATCCGACGAATTTCCCGTAATTCTTCGGTAGTAATTATTTTGTAATGGGCCACTTCAGCAGGAGCGTGTTCGGAGATCCAGCGCTGAGCTTTGAGGACAAGTTCCAGAAATTCACATCGCGCTTTTTGCGTATAAGGACCAGGAATAACGCCATCACTGAACCGATTATAATGAACCGCACCATCCATCCTTCGAAAATCACGTCGTTCTGCTTCTCGTGCTCTTTTTTCATCTCCTCGAAAATCGAGCTGATCCCGAAGCTCCAACAATGGGAACATCCATTCTTTTTCCTCGTCATTTTGGATCATTGCAGTCATTGACTTGTCTTTATCCACCAAAGTGCATATCCAACACCCGAATCTGGAGTCACCACAACTTGGCGTTTCTGAATCTAAAACCAGAGGACACTCGTGATCTTCAGATGCACTTGCGTACATGGTCAACAGAGAAGAGTTTTTCATTCCCCAGGGATTTTCGTATTGCATTAAATACGTCCAGACATCGTCGTTTCCCCAAGCTTCAATAGGCGAATAAACAAGAGAGTTGGGTAAGGTGGGATTGGGGCTAAGATGTTTTCTTGTTCTCTTTTGTTCACGCGCAGTCATAGATCTTGCTCTGGCAGAGCTTTCCGCTTTTCTTGTTCCAAGAACGACGATCGCTTCCCCATTTTGCTGGACAAGATTGGTAATAAAAGTATTGGAAGGATTTATTTTTAAGCGCAATGTGCACCACCTGAATCCTTGCCGGGGAGCTGGATAACCTTTCCCCAACACTTTTACCCAGAATGTATCTTTTACTGCTGGCGTCAACCGATGAGGTATTATTGGGAGATCAGCTTCTTTGGCAGCTGCGGCCATATATTTTAAGGATTTTTCCTGCCACAATGCGACAATTGGGTTCTCTACCAACGTATCTGTGCTGATTACGTGTATAGGCTTTATTCTCTTTTCGATCGGCAATTCACTAATCGCATACCACACCAATTGCAAAGTTGCGGAAGAATCTTTCCCCCCGCTATATCCGACAACCCAGGGAATATAATCAGCAAGATACACCTCCTGGATTTCTGAAATTAACAGCTTGACGGATTTTTGCAAGCCGTTTTCTGTAAACGCTGAATAAGCCATTATAACTCCTTCGAAAATTTCATCTCAATATTCAATTCTTCTTTTGACAATGGGAGACCGAGCCGTTTTTTTATCATATTGGAGGACAAAATGACACTATTCATGCTTTTGGAAACCCTGTTATGGTGCATAATACGGTTTTGCCAGACATTGTTATTTTTGCGAGACCAATCCAAAGCTCTTAATTTAGTGAGATATTCCTTCCAATTTTGCTTATGGTCCCGAAACAAACAATTTCCAACGATACAAAGCGCATGCAAAATAATTCCAAGAGAACTCACCCCGTTTTCTCTTACTTCAGAAGCGAGGATTTTCCCCTGATTGACATGCTGCCATTCTCGTATGTTGCTATACAAACATTGCCAAAATTGCTGCGACAAAGAAACTGCCTTTTCCAAATCAGCACTTTCTGGCAAATCGTATAACAATGCAAGATTCGCATTATGCACTGAACTGAGCGTAAAAAGTTTCTTTGATCGAGTCGCTAAAGAGGTTTTTTCAAACTCCACTAAATCCCGTAAAAAACTTACTTCAAGCACTAACCGACGCGTAACTTCCGCAAAGGGATCTCTGTGGTTATATAATACCGAAAGGGATTTTGAGGTTTTCACAGAGTATTGATTAAGGTCTGAAAACATTTGTTGAGCCCGCCGCATGCCCTGATCCAGAAAAAAAACGACAGCAATACATTCATTGGCTAAATCAGGACATTCCTTCAATGCGGCTTCAATGGCGGCTCGACGGTGCTGACCATCATTTATAATTATTTTTGCGTTCATATCAACTTTTAATGTTCCCATGTTATCAGCACCGGGGATCGGAGTAAACAGAACGTTGCCATCAACAGAAGCCGTTAAAGCCGAAAAAGTGTAATTATCTCTATTTTTTAAGATGTAATTTGCAATTTCCGGAACCCGATTTTTAGCAAGAACTCGCTGAGCACGTAATTCTGGATTAATTTCCTTTTCGTCGAAAAGAAAAATTTTTGCAATCATGCTCAACGGACACATTGACACATAATACTCTTTGCGAGCTTGTATCCCGCGAATAGCAGGAAAAGAGTATCCGAATCCAATTTCCATTTAAAAATCCTACTTGTCAGGTTGAAAAATCACAAACAACGGTGTATTGTATGTTTAATATAGACGAACATCGCGTTTTTTCAAGCGAACATGGAGATTTTATGGCAATTTATTTTGACTGCAATGCAACAACGCCTATGGCCCCAGAGGTTTTTGAGGCCATGCATACTTTTTTTCTTGAAGAATATGGGAACCCAGGAAGTCGGACTCATGAATATGGTAATCGAGCAAAAAAAGGGGTGGAAGCAGCTCGACGGGAAATTGCAACTGCACTTGGTCTGAAAGTTGGAGATCGTGTTATTTTTACAAGCGGCGCAACAGAAAGCAATAATCAGGCGTTTTTTGGATTAGAAAACTATGCCAGAAAATCCCAGAAAAACAGAATAATTGTCTCAAGCATTGAACACAAAGCAGTCCTGGAACCGGCGGCAGAACTTGAAAAACGCGGCTTTGAAGTTATAAGACTTCAAGTTTGTAAAAATGGCCAAATTGACTTGGAACACCTTAAAAACGCACTGAATGAAAAAACCTTTTTGGTCTCTATTATGCATGTAAATAATGAGACATCTGTTATTCAGCCTCTTCCGCAAATTTGCGAGATTCTCAAAAATAGTCAGGCTTTTTTTCATACGGATTCTGCGCAGGGATTTGGGAAAGAAATGACAATGCTCTCAAATTCACGCATTGATATGATTAGCATGAGTGGCCACAAACTTTATGGACCAAAAGGAATTTGAGCCTTGATTTTAAGAAGACGAGGGTTTGAAAAGATACCTTTAACTCCTCTGATTTTTGGCGGTGGTCAGGAAGACGGTTACCGAGCAGGCACTCTTGCTGTACCTTTGATTGTCGGATTGGGCCGAGCTGTTACAATTGCGTTTAGAGATCACAAAGAACGGGAAGCATCCTGTCAAAAAATACGCCAGGAGGTTTTACGTTTCATTGACAAAATCGGCGGGGTTATAAACGGAGATCCAGCCGCTACGATAAGTTCAGGGATCAATTTTTCTATTCCAGGAGTGGATTCGGAAGCGGCTATACTTGCTTTGAAAGATGTTATTGCAATTTCTAATGGCTCTGCCTGCACTTCACAAAGTTACACTCCCAGCCACGTGCTGACTGCAATGAACCTCGATAACGCTCGCGTAAAAGGAGCTTTGCGCTTTTCTTGGTCGCATTTAACACCAGACGTTGACTGGGAGCTTGCGTTTTCCCAATTGAAAAAATTACTCTGAAAAATTATCACAAATGCGTTGAATAGTTTTTTCTATCCGGATAACAGCGTCGCGCAATATTGTCACGTGTTCTCCTGTTTGAAATCGCGCTATATCCAGGAGCAAGCGCTGTATTGTTTTCAGACTCTCAATGTCATTCCGGATAGAATTAAAATTTTCGTGCAAAGTATATTTTCCCCCGGCAAACTCACAGTGTCCCTCTATAAAAAGATTTTTTTGCTCAAGACTTGAAAAACCGCAAATTTGTTCAAGACTTTTTTGAACGAATCTCTTATCTCCTCGCACCATATTTATTTTGTCTGCATTTTTTTCAGACGTTATTAACAATATAAAATCCATTTTTTCACCTTTCACTCCACCACCACATACCTCATCACCGTCGCCAGGAGATCGTCATAATTGCCCGCTGTGGCCTCGGTGACGAACGTGTCGATAAATGCCTGGGGATAACCGGCTTTGCGCAGGGCGGCCTGACAGCGCCCCAATATGGCCCACGCGTTCCCATCTTCACCAACCAGGCGCACCTTAACGTTGGTGATTGGGGCCAGGAGATCGTCCTCGACTTCGGTGGTCAGCCCGCGATCCCGTAAAACGCGCAGAAAGGCCTCTGCCGCTGCGAAGGGATCGTCCGGGAGCGTGTGATCGACTTCTCCGATCCGCGCCAACGTGAGCCCCATATAGGCCGTTTCTGTTTGATCGTTCATATAAGGATTGTCGCGCATCATCCCCTGTACGATTTCCAGCGCTGTTTCTCCGATCACGACCTCGCCGCGATTCAGGATTTTCCCTTCGGGTGTCATTTCGTTCATTCTGATTTTCATGGTGTTATGTTCCTTTCGTTTTATGGGGCCTCGCGGCCCCGTTGTTCGCTTCTTTGATCTTATGCGGCCCGTTCTGCGTTCTTCCAGGCGGCGCTGCCAGGGAGCCGTTTCAGGAGGTGCTGGCGGGTGTTTTTGAACTCGTCGCCGTTCAGCCCCAGGCCGCAGACCAGGAAAACCCGCATGTCGTATTTCGCGCTCCGGGTGTCGTATTCCCGGCGATTCTTGCTGGTGGTGCTTTTCGCAGTCAGGGCCTTCGCCGCGATTGCCAGGCAAAGGATAATGTTTGCTTTGATCTCGCCTGCGTGGGTGCTGCCGTTGGCAGCCCGCACTTCGATCGTGCCGGTTCTCCAGATGTTGTTCAGGTTCAGATCGCGGTATCTGTGGCTTTCGTAGTGGGTGGGATGCATATTCAGCTCACCGAACCAGGCTTTATTCAGGCTTTCGTTGGTGATCTGGCGGGTGGCGTTCAGGCGTTCGATGAAGCCGCGATCGGTGCGCTTTGCGTAGTGGCCCAGGCGGTGTTCCCAGGTTCCCAGGGATTTGAGGATCAGCTCTTCCTGTTTATAAAAGATTTTTGCAAAATTGGCGATCTGGGTGGGATTGAAGCTCTGCGCTCCGATGTGGATGTGCTGGCTGGTTTCGCTGGTAGCTTTCGCACCGGCTTTGCGCAGGGCGCGGACCACTTCCTGCAAGGTTTCCATATCTTCCCAGCGGAGGATCGGGGTTACCACTTCGCAGCCGCCGTTTTCCAGGGAACCGTCGCTGATTGCCTTCCAGGTATCGTATCCCAAGTCGGGCCGGTGGGCGATCGTTCCGCCGATCACGCTCTGGATCGCTTTTGCTGCCACCTGGCGGGCGATTCCGGTATATTCAAGCTCGGTTCCGAAGGTCAGGCTTTTCATGATTTCGATTACGTTCTGCATTTTTGTATCTCCTTGATATTGTTTATGTTATCGTTCTTTGATTTTCTGAAACATAACATATCATGGAAGTACGAATTAGCGAGTCGAAAATGCAAGAATTATTGAAATTAAAGTTGTTAATTATCAACATTTTATGCAATTTTCGACTTGCTTTTTTGCAGAACTGGAGCTGCTCTTGGGAATTACCGCTTTTTCAGGCCGATCCCAGCGAAGTTGTAATTCCCGCGTTTGATCTCCGCATGATCGGCTTCGACGGCCTGTCGGTAGTCCTCACGCTGGGTTTCTTTGTCCTTGCAATCCATGCAGAGGACCTCGTGATTGTACATGCTCTGAATCCGGCAGCCATTCAGCGGCTTCCCGCACCGATCGCAGTTTTGAACTTCAAAAAATCTGTCTCGCATACTCATTGTTCCTTTCCAATAATTACTTGCATTTCGATCCAGTCCGGATCGTTGTAAAGGCCGAACACCAGCCAGCGGCCGTTATCATAAAGATAAAGGTAGTCCGCACTGAGCTGGTCCAGGCCGATCCGGTGGTACTCCTCGATCGAAGGGAAGCTCTGCACCGGAAACGCAGCTTCCTCTCCGCCATCGCGTCCGTAGGCAATGGTCAGGTTTCCTTTGCCGGGATCGCTGCTGTCGAAGCGTTCTCCCAGAAAGGAAAGCTCGCCCAAGTTCAGCAGTGCCTTGACCCGATCCGCTGTTTTATACCAGCCCGCCAGGACAACCCCGGCATGGCCCGGATAACCGTCGCAATTCAACCGGACAGCTTTGATCGAACCGTCTGGCATCTTCATTCCGATCCCCGCCGACGTCATTCTGCCACCTCGACGATTCTGTTCAGGCAGTCGCGGAACTCTGCGATCGTGAAGAAGCTGATCCCGCTGGTCCCATCGGGCCGGAGTTCGTACTGGTCCTTGAGCAGCACGAAGTATAACGGCCGGTCGTAGCCATGATCGACGTCAAAGAAGGTCGGGTTGAACTTGTCGCGGTGCTTCTTTGGAATGTACCGGAAGATCTGTTCGAGGGTGAGCTCCCGGCGCAGGGCCTTGCGTTTCGGTTTGGTGACTTTGATTTTCATGGTCTGTTCCTTTCTATTACAGGTAGTGATAGCTCACTTTGCATCCGGCAATTGTGGCCTTGCCGGTTTTTTCCAGCGCTTTTGTGATTGCCAGGCTGTATGTGACGTGATGGCCTGCTTTGCGATTGATGATCGACGCAGCCAGAGCTGCTGCTGCGAATCCCCGGCATATTTCTCCGTCTACGATGATTCCAAGTATTACTCGATTTCCCATTTTCTTGCTCCTTTCAGGCTGGAGATCGCTCCCCAGCCCCGTTGTTGTATTAGAAGTTGTAATCGTAAAAATATCCGCAGGTGTCGCTCAGGGTTCCGAGCTTTTCAAAGGTGGTTTTGCGCTTGCCGGTTTTGGTGGTTTCGTAAAGGAAAATGTAATCACCTTTGATCTCGGCGTTGGGATCGTCCTTCTTGCTTTCCAGCCATTCCTCTTTCATGCCTTTGACCGGAAGCGCCAGAGCGATCACCTCGGTTCTGAATCCCCAGATGCCGTCCTTGTTGCGGGTGATCGGGAATGCCGTTGCTCCATCCTTGACCACTGGCTGAGCCGCGTCGAACTCCTGATCCAGATTCGGGCAATGGGCTGCGAAGCCGCCGGGAATCATTTTCGGTTTGATTCGTTTCTCAACTTCGATTGCCATCGCGGTTCCTTTGGCTTCGTTAATCTCGGTGACCAGGTAGCTTTCGATGTCCGTGTAGATTCGCTTGTTAATGTACTTGCTCATTTTTTGTATCTCCTTGATGTCGTTTGTTTTATATCGCTTTGTTTTTCTGTGACATAACATACCATGGAAGTGCATTAAAGCCAGTCGAAATGCAAATAATTACGAAAATTAAAGTTGCTTATTATCAACATTTTATGTAGTTTTCGACTTGCTTTTTTATTACATCCATGCTCCGTTCAGGATCATTGAAAATTTTTCATCGACAACAGGTTGATTTTTTTCTTTGCCAGTGTATATTATGTAATATACTGAATTTGATTCAGAATTTTACAACGAGGTGATTATGAAATATATAGAGCGTGCATTGAGCAAAAAACTGCTTCAGTCGATCCGCAATTACAAGTGCGTTTTGATTACCGGATCGCGTCAAGTTGGGAAGTCAACACTTTTGAAAAAATTACTTCCAGCATATAAATATATTTCTCTGGATGATCCTTTTCTGGAACAGCAGGCAAAGGAAAATGGTTCTATGTTTATGATGCTGAATCCTCCGCCTGTAATCATAGACGAAGTCCAGCACGCTCCGGAATTATTCCGTTACATAAAGATAAAGTGTGACGAAGCAGATGAAAGAGGTTTGTTCTGCCTTTCCGGATCGCAGCAGTTCAAATTGATGAAAAATGTTTCCGAAACTCTTTCTGGACGCATTTCTATTGTCGAATTAAATGGACTTTCATTGAGAGAAATCCAGAATGATTCTTTCTGCCAGCGCTTTTTGCCGACAATGGAGTATGTCCAAGAAAGACAAAAAACAGCAAAGTCTCCAGAAAATATCTGGGAGATCATACATCGCGGTTCCTATCCGGAACTTCAAAATCCTGACATGGATTGGGGAACTTATTACGCAGATTATATTAAAACGTATATTGAGCGTGATGTCCGTGAACTTTCCGCAGTACAGGATCTTGACAGTTTCAAAAGATTTGTTATTGCAACAGCAGCCAGAACCGGTGAAGTATTGAACTATTCCAACATTGCAAATGAAGTCGGGAAAGATGCTGTAACAATCAAAAACTGGATTTCGATTTTGGAAGCATCAGGCATAATCTATTTGCTTGAACCTCATGCAAACAGTGCATTGAAACGAGCCATAAAGACACCGAAACTTTATTTCCGGGATACTGGTCTTGCCTGTTATCTGACTCGTTGGCTTTCTGCTGAAACGTTGGCTTACGGAGCAATGAGTGGTCACATATTCGAAACATTTGTTATTTCAGAGATTTTGAAATCTTTTGCCAACAATGGTTTGGATTATCGTCACTTTGTTTCATATTATCGTGGGAATGATAAAATAAAAACAAAGGTTAATGGTGAAGTCGTCATGGCGGAGGGTGAGATTGACCTTATCATAGAGGAAAACGGCGTGTGCTACCCTATAGAGATCAAACAGAACTCCAATGTTTCTGCAACGGAAACCTCGGCATTTCAGGTGTTGGATAAACTGGAAAACAAGAAACGCGGAATGGGAGCAGTCATTTGTAACTGCCCTCAACCTGGCATGTTGCGTGAAAACGTACTCCTATTGCCTGTGTGGTATATCTGATATTTGCAAATTTGGCCCGGCAAAAGGCAGAAGCACAATTACCGGGCCACAGGAGAATTACTTGCTGAGAGTTGGATCTTTCAGCGCTTCCAGGACCTTGTTTGGATCGGCTCCGGACTCGATCAAATCGACAGCAGCGCCATTGATCTGACGCCCAATCTTCACCTTCAAGGTTCCATCGGTGTTTACGCCGGTCTGCTTTTCGGTTCCAGCAGTTCCGTCCGCAACCGCCTGGCCGGTCAATTCCAATTCAACATTGTCCCTGGTGACCGCACTGAGAATTTTTCCGTAGCGAAGGTTCATGGCGAGCATGCAGTTCTCCGGATTGATCCCCACATCAAAGCCAACACCATCGCCATATTGGATCGCGTTATGGCCACAGCCGGTGAGGATCACGACGACCGCAAAAGCCGCCACGATAAGAGTGATATTACGCATTTTCTTTCTTCTCCATTCCGCGTTTCTTTTCACAAACGGCACATTCGCATGGACTGGTCCATGCCTTCCAGCCGAACTTCTGACAGATATTCCCGAAGCGCCGGGCCTGGTTCATCACGATGTAACGCCGGGGATCATACCAGGCGTACTCCGCTTTCGCTGCGATATAACCATTCTGTTTGAACCGGGCATTGGATTCGTCAAATTTCTCCTGACTCTGGTCGCTTTCATGCCATTCGACGTCGTGAATCAGAGCAACAACGGCCAGGGTTGGATGCAAGGCGGAAATCGCGTCGCGGAGCCAACTCGGAAACGCGTCCGGTCCGATCCCGTTATAAATGGAACAGAGTTCCTGCATGTTGTATTTTCGGAGGATCTGACAGTTCTCGAGCTGCAGCGACTCCGCCAGATTGCGCAGCTGCTTCAGTTCCTTCAAGCGGTTCATCAATTTCCTCCTTCATCTTGCCCAATGATCTGCCATTCCAACGGAGCAGAATAAACCCCGTCTTCTTTGAGAACAAGCTGATTGTCCGCCTCTGCTGAGACATTGACCTCCGCAGAGATTTTGTAACCATCGACCGTTACAGCAACTCCTTTTGCGGCGGTATTGTCGGCCGTATAAGTGTCAACGAGGTCGGTCAGGCGGACAAAAAGCTGATCCCCGGCGTTCAGTGTAAAAAGAATACCGAGGTCGCCAGCGGTCATACCTGTATAGATGCCGGTTCCCGCTTCTTCCGCAGTAACTTCATGTCTGACAGCAGCCGACACAAAGTTGTCGACCATGTTGCCGCCCAGCGCGATATAGCTGGTTCCTGCCCAGATTTTTGCTTCACCGGCAGCGCTGACATAAATCACGCCGCTTTCCCCCGTTGCCGGGAAATCGGAGACCTGATTTACAGGGAAGCTGAACCGCGTTGAACCCTTGTAGATTTCCCCCGTATCAGTGAGGAAATAAAGTGCATTTTCATCCTTGATGGCGTGAGCATTGAAAAGTTGTCTCGTTGTTGCGTAAAAACGAACTTTTGCCATAATTTTTTCTCCTTGTCATGGCGTTAATAATTCAGAGAGGAAGCCACTCAGCTTCCACTCCTGACGAACTTCCGTTTTGATTTTGAGTTGAATAATTGAGGAGCACCTGGACTATCTCGGATTTGGCAGCCGCATACTGAACGGCAATCCCGATCAAAACACCGTTTTTGTTTGCCGCGCCCAGCGAAGAGTCCCAATAGACGCTCGATCCGGCAGTGAATGTCATTCCGGCCGGTTTGAGAACATCGAAGATCCCGGCAAGCGCCAGAGTCCCGCGAGTTCCTGCTTTGACTGGAATTTTGGTAACGCCAATAAGATTACCCAGCCGGACGATTTCTCCTGCTTCGAGATCGACGCTCGGTATAAAATCCACAGCGTCCCCTCTTTGAACATACCTTGCTTTCATTTTTCACTCCAATGCGCATTCTCGCAGAAGCACATCTATGTTTGGGATGCTCGGCTGGAGCTGGGCATATATGGCGTAAAAGTTGGGGTCGTCGATCCGGAAATCCTGCGCCAGATAAAGAAAGTCTTTCTGGGTATCAGTCAATTTCGCTTTGATACTTTCCCACATTCCCAAGTCCATGAGTTTCTGTACGACCTTGTATTTACTGAAGGTCAGATCTTCCAGCGGTACTTCTTCCGGCGTCATATCCGGGAGAACATCCACCCGTTCATAGCCATTTGCCGTCATTGCTGCGACACCGAGGCTCGGTCCGTGCCAGACGATGTAAACGGTCCGGCTTTCATTCCATTTGATGTAAGGCATTATTCCTCCGATAAATATTTGATTTCTTCTGGTGACAAAACAGAACTAAAGCAGGCTGCCCAGGCCACTTTTGAGTATAAAAAGGTTTGTTCTGCCATTGCATAAGAGTGCCCCAGCCAGCAGGCGCTGCTGTCACCCCGCTTGGAAAACATGTTTCTATCTTCGGTCCAGGTGCTTCGCTTAGTTGAGGCGACTTTTTCGCCGTTCAGAAAAAGCTGGTGTGTTTTTGTTTCGTTGTCCACTGTGGCGGCGACGGTAAGCCAGCGGCCCGACATTTCTGCTCTGTCATATTCTTTGCTCAGGGAACCAGCACTGCGCGCAGCAGAATTTCCGGAAGCAAACTCGTCTGCTCCCTGGAAACAAGCCCATGATTTGATTCCGTAAAAACGATGCTGCCCGTCGATTTCTATGGAACACGTGAGATTTGCATGATCCAGGTAAGGCGTCCCTCCGGAAAAAAAGAACCCGACCCGGTAACAATACGGATATTCGTCCACAGAAGTTAAGTCCGTCACAAATGCCCGAAATATCACCGTGTGATGGGGCGTTTGCCCACTCAGATTTGCATTGGCATAAAACCGGGCGCCATACCTTCCGCTGATAAAATCAAAGGCATCTCCTGTTGCGAGACTGTTATAATTGAGCGTGGCGAGACCGTCGTCAATGTCCTTGTTCCCGGTATTGCTGCTGCCGGGGACCGGAAAAACCTTGTCGTTCATTGGGCTTAAAACAGAAAAGCCTTTGTCCGGCAGAATCGCAAAGAAACAGTCTCTGGCCCGGATTCTCGCCCGTATGCGATCTGAAACCGGCATTACCTGCACCTCCAATCCACTACCAGCGCAGTGATCGCGTCGGTTCCGTCGTTGAGAGTATCGGCTTCACTGGCAGTATCCCGCCCGATAGAAACGATTCCATGGGGAGATTCTTCCGGATTTATCGTGACCTTTGCGACGCTCCCCGAAACCGGAACAGTGAACGTTTCAGATCCTATTGTCAGCACGATATTGCCGGTAATCTCCGGCGTTGCTGAAACAAGCCACAGATCAAACTGCGTGATTCCCTCTGCAAAGTAACCGGACAAATCCATTGTGTTGTTCGCATCCAGATAAGCCACTGTCCCATAAACGTCATGCGCAAATACGCGTTGAACCAGAAATTTGTCGGCTTTGTTTTCATGGATGAATTTATTTGTGCCGAGAATCACGACCTTGCTGTCGGTCAAAAAATAAATGGTGTCCGCATCCTTACTTTCCAGGGAGGCATATTG
>ERZ1026844.1136-NODE-1136-length-16864-cov-6.955976_pt1 | contig 16864 bp, 14 predicted proteins | sample MGYA00380152_ERZ1026844 | MGnify/ENA primary metagenome ERZ1026844 (study PRJEB33269, sample SAMEA4719788) | human gut metagenome | biome: human-associated habitat; feature: organic feature; material: feces | place: Cameroon | collected 2013-10 ... | reverse complement strand
GAAGAAAAGAAAATTCAGAAGGTCGGCGGAGTGAATTTGATAAATGTCGATATTCGCGTTATTTGTGCAACGAATCGAAACCTTGTTAAAATGATCGAAGAAGGCAGTTTTCGCAGAGATCTTTATTACAGATTGTGTGTGCTTCCACTGAGTATTCCGCCGCTGCGGGGAAGAAAAGATGATATCCCGCTCCTAATTGACAGCTTCAAAGAGAAGAATAACGCACGGTATACGCTATCTGCTCAGGCAGAGGAAAAATTATTGCAGTATGCATGGCCTGGCAATGTGCGAGAACTGAGAAATACTACGGAATATCTGTCGAGCCTTGAAAAACCCGTAATAGATATTGAAGACATTTCAATTCTGGGAAATAGCTTTTTTGAGTTTGAAGGTGAGATGGAGGCAAGAGCAGATGAGCAAAAAGACATTTCCCTCTTTATTCTTGAAGAGATAGAAAAAAGTCAGCAGCACGGGCGGGCCATTGGCAGGCAGGCGCTATTTAAGGAGGCGGCAGTCCAGGGGCTTCCGTTTACGGAGACAGAAATCCGTTTGACAATGCGCAAGCTTTGTCGCCTTGGATACATTGTTTCATATCAGGGAAGACGGGGAAGTGAACTGACGGACGATGGAAGAGAAAAAATACAGGCGAGAATAGGCTCTAATGGGCGCTTATAGGCTGCTATTAGGATCTGGAAAGCCTAATTACTTATTCGTGCTGTAAAAAAGGGAAATAAACTGATGGACGCAGGTGCGGAGTAAGTGCAGTAAAAGAGAATATTCTGCGCAGCACGCACAAAATAAAACCTCAAAAATATGTATTCCGCCAAATTTCGAAAAAAACGGTATATTAATGAGTTTGGCATAGAAGTTGCTTTAGTACGTTGCATTGGCAATTCTTTATGAGAGGAGGAAAACAGAAGGGGCCAATACATACGATCTGTAACTCAGTATCTTAAAAAACGGAGTATTTGCAGAAATAAATATATGGGAGGAAATATTATGGGCGGAATCTTACAGGCGGTTAACGACTTGTTTGCAGGCGTTATGCCGATTAGCGACTTTCTCTGGGATGTTCCTACAAACTTCAACTGGTATTCTTCGATTCCTATTTTAGGCCAATACTCTCTCGGTATTATTTTCCTGCTTGGTATTGGTATCTATTTTACGATTAGGCTGAAAGGTGTTCAGTTTAAGGAATTCAAGGAAAGCATCAGGATGCTGACCCATTCTAAGAAGGAGGCCAAGGTTGGTACTACACCGCTGCAGGCGTTCCTGATGAGTATGGGCGGCCGTGTCGGCGCTGGTAATATCGTCGGCGTAACCGGTGCGATTTCCATCGGCGGGCCCGGCGCGATCTTCTGGATGTGGGTGTCTGCTGTTCTCGGTATGTCTACTGCTTTTGCTGAAGGTACGCTGGCACAGATCTATAAGGAACGCAAAGGAGACGAGTATGTTGGCGGCTTTACGTTCTATACGCAGAAATTGTGGAGAAATAAGGTTTGGGTTGGTACTGCAATGTGCGTGCTTTATCTGATCTATAACCTGATGAGCATTCCGGTACATACATTTCATGTGTTTACTTCAATGAGCACGATTATGGACACAGCGCTTAACCGTACCACGGATGTTACGGAACCAGTCTACTATGTGGTTGCGGTTGTCATTATTGTTGTGATCGCCATTATTGCATTTGGCGGTATTAAAAAGGCTGTCGGCTTTGCCGATGCAGCGGTCCCGACCATGGCTCTTATTTATATTGCGGTTGCTGTGCTGCTGATGGTCGCAAATATCACCAAGCTCCCCGCTTTCTTTGTTGCCATTTTTACGCAGGCATTCAAGCCTCAGTCCATTTTCGGCGGTACGTTCGGCATTGCGCTTGCACAGGGCCTTAAGCGAGGCCTTCTGTCTAACGAGGCTGGTATGGGTTCTGCTACGCAGGCCGCGGCTGTTTCGGATCAGGATCACCCTTGCGAGCAGGGTATTATGCAGTCCATCGGCGTTTTTATTGACACGGTTGTCATCTGCACGCTGACCGGCTTCATTGTTGCGGGCGGCGCTATTTGGGAGAATCCCAACATTGACTGGAGCAGCATCAAGTACAACAAGATGGCGACTTTTGTCGCATCGATTCGTGAACTTACCCCTGGTACTGCACTGGATTCGATTGTCGTGATTGTAGTTATTCTTGCATTTGGCCTGTTTGCATTTACCACGCTGTGCTGCGACATTACTTACTCTGAGATTGCTGCGCACAAGGTTTCTGACAAGAAGGGCGTCATCAAGGCGGTTCGTGTTGCCGGCGCGTTTGTGTTTGTTCCACTTGGTACACTGACGGTTCTCTCTGGCCTGCAGCTCGACAACCTTTGGGCAGTGAGTGATTTGGTTAACATTGTGCTGGTGTTTGTTAACGTCCCGACGCTGTTCATTGGCCGCAAGATTATTATTGCTGCTTATAAGGATTATAAGGCGCACAAGGGCGAACGCTTTGTTTCCGCTCGTATTGGCGTTAAATCCGATGTCTGGACGGAGGAAGAGGCGAAGGCAAGAGCACAGGAGTAACGCATCAAATAGCCCCTTTGAAGTACACGGTTTATACAGCCTTTTAACGGCAACAACGCTGGGCACCCGCCTTGTAAGGGCACCCGTGCCAAAGATGAAATTTTAACGAAAACTAAGAGTTTCAAACCGAAAGAATAGGAGAAAGACGCAATGAATACGAATATTATTGACCTGGAAGATTATCTGGAAAATAGAGAAGCGATGCCTGACATTCAGTCGATTGCAGGCGAGCGTTGGTTCCCGGAAGAGACCAACATTACCGAAGATATGACCAAGTATTGGGGGGGCGACTTCGGTGTCAGCTCGGAATGCAACAAGCTGCGCGCGGTTCTTCTGCACCGTCCCGGAAAAGAAGTGGATAATTTTGACGCCAATGTGGTGCGCTTCCGTGCACCCATCGATCCTGAAAAGTTCAGAAAGCAGCATGATGTGCTCGCCGACTACTATCGCAGCCACGGGATCAAGGTGTTCTATGTAGATGAGCAAAGAGAGGATCGTCCTAACGCGGTATTTGAGCGCGATAATGTCTTTATGACACCGGAAGGCGCTATCGTGATGCGCCTTGCCATGCCGCAGAGAAGAGGCGAAGAGCGCTACACCGCGCAGGCACTTGCAAAGATCGGTGTTCCGATCGTAAAGACCATTGCGGGAGACGGAATCTATGAGGGCGCAAACGCGATGTGGGTTGACCGCCATACGGTGATTCTTTCCACATCTTCCCGCGCCAACCGTTCCGGTTATGAGCAGATGGAAACGGAGTTGCGCCGTCAGGGCGTAACGGAGATCATTCCGATGCAGATTCCTTATGGACATGCGCATATCGACGGTCTGCTGAACTTCCCGAGCAATGATGTTGCGGTTATTCATGCCTGCCAGGTGCCGTACGAAGTGGTCGATACGCTGAAGAGAAAGGGCTACCGGATCATCGAAGTTCCCTCTCTCACTGAGGCAAAATATGGTCATGCGACGAACTTTGTTGCGATTGAGCCGGGTCACGTTGTTTCCAGCAATCTTGCTCCGAGAGCGGTCGAGGAATTACAGAAAGCCGGTATTACGGTCGACGTGCTCGATCTTTCGGAACTCAACAAGGGAAGAGGCTCTGTCCACTGCATGACCGCTTTCCTCAAGCGCGATGAACAGTAAGCGGCAAAAACAGTATTTTTTGAATAGCTAAGAGCTTTGCTCCAGAGCCCCTGCACGCAGTGCTGCTTGCAGACGGCGGCACTGCCGCAGGGGACATCGAGAAAAGAAAGCAACATGTGAAAAACCGATGACTGCAAAAGGAGATGCAGATATGAACGATTCGTTGTGGCCAAAGGGAAAGACGAGTGCGGCGACATTTACGTTCGACCTTGATGGCGACATTATCTGGCAGAATATGTCCTCGGATGAGCCCAATACAGAAAGCCTGATTCGAGCTTGCTCGATTGGGCAGTATGGTCCAAACCGCTGTGTTGATATGATTCTTGACTTGCTGGACAAGTATGGTGTAAAGGCAACGTTTTTTGTTCCTGGCTATGTAGCGGAGCATAATCCAGAGGTTATCCGCCGCATTGCTGCAGCCGGCCATGAGCTTGCCAATCACGGCTACCGGCACGAACGGTTTGTAGAGCTGTCGGTGGAAGAACAGCGTGAGGTTTTAATAAAGACGCAAACGATTATTAAGGAACTTACGGGAAAGGAATCCGTTGGATACCGCACTCCCTCGGGAGACTGGCATGTCAGGACGCCGTATTTGCTTCAGGAGCTTGGATTTTCCTATTCCAGTTCCATGCGAGGGGACGATAAGCCTTACTACACGGTGCTAGACGGAAAAGTGACCGATCTTATCGAAATTCCGTCAAAGTGGGAACTGGATGATTATGTAGCCCAAGCTTATAGCATTTATCCGGCGGAACCGGCTGGACTTGACAGAATTAGCTGCTACCGAAATGTGCAGGATAACGATCTGCGCGAATTCCATGGATACAGAGATATGGGTCTTTGCATTGACTTTCTGATGCATCCTCAGATTTCCGGAGCGCCCGGGCGCAACCTCGTTTTGGAAGAGATCCTGAAAGAGGTTACAAGCCATGATGATGTGTGGGTCGCCACGTGCAAAGAGATAGCGGATTACTGGCGCACGGCTCATCCACGGAAGGAGGGGTAACGGCAATGTATGCACAAAGAATGAGATTACCTGAGGGAAAACAATGCGCAGCATTTATTACAGTGAATTTATCTGCTGAGTATTTTTGGATCTCGCTGAACGAAAAAGCTAAAGAAATGCCTAAGACCCTGTCTATTGGGCAGTATGGCATGACACACGGACTGCCGCGCTTATTAAAACTGTTTGATAAATTTGGAATCAAGGCGACATTCTTTGTCCCGGGGAAGGTGGCCGAGACATATCCCGAACTGATTCGAGAAGTGGCAGATCGTGGTCACGAAATTGGATGCCACGGGTACGAGCACGAGAACTTTGGACTGCTCTCCTATGAAGAGCAGCGTGTTCGCATCGGTAAGGCGGTCGATGCGATTGAAAAAGCGTGTGGGAAAAAGCCGGCTGGATTCCGTGCACCGATTGGCGATCTGATGCTCGAAACTTTGAACATTGTGCGTGAATACGGGATGCTCTATTCGAGTGACCTTTTTGACGATGATAGGCCGTACTTTATGAAGGTAAATCCTGCTGGAGACAAGATCTTGCAGATTCCGATGCAGTGGGCAAACTTTGATCTGCCCTATTTTGCGTTTAACTACCGTCCGGCATTTCCGTTTGGACAGGGGAGAGTTGCAAATTACAGTGGAGTCTTGTCAAACTGGAAGGACGAGTTTACCGGTCACTATAATCATGGTTTGTGTTATACGTTGCAGCTTGATCCTCAGACGAGCGGCAGCCCTGGGCGGTATGCCATGATCGAAGAATTTTTGGAGTTTATGACTTCCCATAATGACGTTTGGTTTGCGACCGGCAGTGAGTTGCTCGATTATTGCAGAACAGATGAGGAAGCGTATGTGTCCCTGCGTGAAAAAGCGGAAGAGCAAATAGCAGCAACAGCAAACTAAGAGTTTCAAACCGAAAGAAACAGGAGGAAGACGCAATGAATACGAATATTATTGACCTGGAAGATTATCTGGAAAATAGAGAAGCGATGCCTGACATTCAGTCGATTGCAGGCGAGCGTTGGTTCCCGGAAGAGACCAACATTACCGAAGATATGACCAAGTATTGGGGGGGCGACTTCGGTGTCAGCTCGGAATGCAACAAGCTGCGCGCGGTTCTTCTGCACCGTCCCGGAAAAGAAGTGGATAATTTTGACGCCAATGTGGTGCGCTTCCGTGCACCCATCGATCCTGAAAAGTTCAGAAAGCAGCATGATGTGCTCGCCGACTACTATCGCAGCCACGGGATCAAGGTGTTCTATGTAGATGAGCAAAGAGAGGATCGTCCTAACGCGGTATTTGAGCGCGATAATGTCTTTATGACACCGGAAGGCGCTATCGTGATGCGCCTTGCCATGCCGCAGAGAAGAGGCGAAGAGCGCTACACCGCGCAGGCACTTGCAAAGATCGGTGTTCCGATCGTAAAGACCATTGCGGGAGACGGAATCTATGAGGGCGCAAACGCGATGTGGGTTGACCGCCATACGGTGATTCTTTCCACATCTTCCCGCGCCAACCGTTCCGGTTATGAGCAGATGGAAACGGAGTTGCGCCGTCAGGGCGTAACGGAGATCATTCCGATGCAGATTCCTTATGGACATGCGCATATCGACGGTCTGCTGAACTTCCCGAGCAATGATGTTGCGGTTATTCATGCCTGCCAGGTGCCGTACGAAGTGGTCGATACGCTGAAGAGAAAGGGCTACCGGATCATCGAAGTTCCCTCTCTCACTGAGGCAAAATATGGTCATGCGACGAACTTTGTTGCGATTGAGCCGGGTCACGTTGTTTCCAGCAATCTTGCTCCGAGAGCGGTCGAGGAATTACAGAAAGCCGGTATTACGGTCGACGTGCTCGATCTTTCGGAACTCAACAAGGGAAGAGGCTCTGTCCACTGCATGACCGCTTTCCTCAAGCGCGATGAACAGTAAGCGGCAAAAACAAATATTCCGCTGACTTTTGAATTGAATACGGCACGCAAGCAAGCGCAAGGGGGGAGCAGCCTTTCGGCTGTTCTTCCTTGCACTATAAAAAGAAGAAGGCTTCGCGATAATTTTGGAACCTTAATGATTTACCACAAGGGCATCGTCCTCTTCTTCGCTTCTTTCCAGCAAATAGTACCGGTAAAAATCCGCTGCGCAGGATTTCTCATCCTCGGGCAGGGGAAGGTAGGTCCTTGAGAGAGGAGAGAATCGTTTCCTCCGCGCGGCTCGATAGATACTTGAAAGCCGTCTTGCCCCAGTGCTGCTGCGCAAGCTCTCCTGCAACATGGAGCCAGAAGAGCGGCTGCTGATCAAGCGGCAGGCGCAGGCGGTATACGCTGTGCGCCGGTATGATGCCGTCGGTGCAGTCGCTGCCGAAAAAGTCGTCTTTTACCATAAAAGTGCCGACGATGCGCCGCTTATCCTCCGATTCCTCTGCGCGGCACGCTGTCAAAAGGCACATGGAGTTTGGCTTTATGATTCTCTTCGCTCTCGTCGATCAGGTGCTGGATCTTTTCCTGCGCGTCAGTATTCTTCAGAATCAGGAAATTTGAAAAGGCATCCGGATAAATGAACCTCTTTTCGCCTGAGTTGAAGCAAACGGTGATGCTATGATCGTTCCAATCGGTGACGATCCCCTTTCCGAAGGTGGTGTGCGTGATCGGCTGTCCAAGGAGCTGCATGGGGTTACTCCTTTCTGACGAAAGAGCCTTTATCCCATACTTGCGCAGGCATAAAGGCTCTTCTTGTGACGGATCGATCGTTTTTGAGATTATTCGGCGTCCGAAACCGTGTGTACCTTGTCGAGAATGCGCAGAACCATGCTGTCGTCCTTGATCTGTGTGGGAATGACATGTCCGTCCAGTTCGAGCCCGACCTTGCTGCCCTCTCTTGGTGTGGAGCAGTTTGCTTGCAGCCTGCTGATCCATCTGGATGGAAAGTGACTCCTTCAGATCACCGCCATAAACACAGCAGGGACAAGGCCACTTCGCCGCAGCTGATTCGCTTTTGCCTGTTCGTCACGCTTTTCTACTTTGATAACGTCCATTGTAATCCTTCTTACGGTATGGGGGTTGATATTCCTATACCGCACGATGCGCGGATACAAGGAAGCACTTGCCATGCGGTAAGTGCTTCCTTTTTTTCAGTTGCCTGATATTCAGCTTCCCAGATTCAGCTCGTAGGTGCAGAGATAGAAGAGGAACGATGTCATCTGATAGCGGCTGATGCGCGTGTTGTAAGCGTCAAGCAGCTCGTCGAGGTTGCTGTCGCGTGAGGTGATGTCCTTCTGGTTGCACCAGAGCATGGCCTTGGCGGCTTCTCTTGTGAGGTTCGAGTTGTCGCTCATCACCTGCAGGAGCTGGGACTGATCCACATTGGTGTTGATCCCGGCAAGAGCAGCAAAGCGGTAGATCAGCATGCAGGCGCCGCGATAATCCATTTTCTCGTCGTAACCGGTGTACAGCAGGTCGCTCTGGCGCAGGATCCTTGTCTGATAGGCCCAGCATACGGCATCGTAGTAAGGATAGGAGGCGTTGAAGGAGCGGCTCTCGTAATCGGGCGGCAGGGCGGAGTTGTCTGCTTCGGGGCGTCCGGCGATGCGGTAGAGCACATCGACAAACTCACCCAGCTTTGCAGTGGACTGACCACCGAAGTTGTCCGGGGATTCCGGATCCACATAGCCATTGCGATACATATAGAGGACGCTTGCCTGGTTGAAGATGCTCTTGATGTCCGTAAACACCACCGTATCCTTGAGACTGCCGCCGCTCGGCTCTTTGTTGAAGACGTGAGCGTAGTAATCGCTGTTGACGATGTTGCTGGAAACCTTGAACTTGTTGTCCACATACAGGCAGTAGGCGTGCAGCAGCTCGTCGGAGATGACGATGCTGTCGTCGGCGGGAATGACCGTTTCCGTATCGGCGTCGTAGCGGAAGGTTTTCGTCAGGAACGAACGGTTCGACAGCATGGCGATATGAACGCCGCTCGAGAGCACGTCCGTGCCGGCCAGCAGACGGGAATCATACTCCACGCCGAAGAGGTTGAGGAGCGTCGGCAGGATGTCCGCCGTGGAACAGTATTCGTCCACCACAATGTTCTCCGAAAGGCCGGGAACATAGCAGATGAAGCTGTTGCGGTATTTTTCAAACTTGGTGTCCACGTCTGCCCGGCAAGCTCGTTGTATTCCTCCTCCGTGAGACCGTAGGGATAGTGGTCGTTCGTGAGGACGATGCAGGTCTTGTCGGCAATGCCGGCGGCCTCCAGCTGCTGCATCAGGTATTGCAGCGCGTACTCAAGCTCTAAATTGCAGGCAATATATGCCTTGACCGGCTCGGAGTAGGGGAGATCTTCCACCGCGGCTTTGTTCTTGGCGCTCATGGCGTTGTCCCAGTTGTACTGGTAATGACCGCTGAAGGTCATGTAGTAGGCATGGAATGGCTCTTTGCTGTTGATGTAGTCGTTCACGGAGGCCTCAATCATCTCAAGATCCGAGGACGGCCAGTCGATCTTCACGTTCAGGCCGGAATCCGCTGCCTTAAAGTCGTAGCCCATGTTGGCGTGGGTGATGTTGCGGTTGTAGAAATCGCCGATGTAGTCGTGATAGCCGTAGGACTTGTAGCCCATTCCGTTCAGCGCGTTGCCGAGGCAGAAGGGAAGATAGTTGGTGCCTGCCACATTGAAGCTCGAATCCGTCTTGGTGCGGGACATATCCGGGTAGAGACCCATGCACATGGTGTATTCGCCATTGGTGGTGACGGACTGGAACGAGCCGTAGTAGTTTTCAAAAATGATGCCCGTGTGGGTCATTTTATAGAGGGCGGGCGTCAGTTCCTCGCTGATGAACCACGGGCAAAAGCTCTCAGCGCAGATGGTGATGAGGTTATAGTCCTTCAAAAGCCCTGTGTAGTTGCTCTTGCGGCTGGGCGTTATCTTGGCGAGGTATTCGTCCGTTGCCTTGAGAATGGCGCTGTCGGTGCTGCCCGCCAGCTTCGTGAAGTCGATGCTCTCGATCACGTTGAAGGAGTTGCTGCTATACGGCTGCTGATCGCTGCTGACTTCCAGAGTGGAGGGCGTAAAAAAGGTGATGTCGCCGTCATCTCCGGCGATCATATAGTGAAGCTCCTGCACGGTGGTGGCGATCATACCGACCTTTTTATAACTGCTGTCGGTGGAGGTGTTTACATTGGAGAGGGTCTTATAGACGGAAAAGGGCTTGTTGCGTCCGACGAACAAGAGCCCTACCGTCACCAAAACCAGTACGAGTAGCAGCGCAAAGGACGCCTGCGCCTGCTTCCAGCGCAGACGGAGCTTCAGCGTCGGGACCTTTCGCAGTGCAAGGCATGCGATTACTGCGATCAGCGGCAACAGCAGCAAAATGATGCGCGGCAGGTTTTTGAAAATCGCGTAGAAGATCTGAGAGTTGAAGTTTGTGATCACGTTCTCGCCCATGCTGACCTGGCTGATGGGCATGAAGTTGCCGAAGATGCACTGATAGACCAGCTGTACCTCGGCAAACAGCACCTGCACCGCTACAAGCAGCACGCCAACGGTCTGGCGAAGGATCTTGGGCAGGAATGAGGTGAGAAGCGAGAAAAAGACACCGGCTTGCAGCGCAAACAAAATAAGGTAGATGGCGTGCCTGTCCAGCTTGTGGTAGACGCACAGGTGCAGGCACAGCTCCACATAGATGCCGGTGAAGCAGAACAGCAGCAGATCGGCGATCCACGTTTTCCAAAGGCTGCGGCGCGGGGACTGCGCGGCGTCGGGCGTTTCGGGTGTGGGGGCGTCGGGCTGCTGCGCTGTTATAAGGGAAGTATCGTCAGTTTTTAGTTTCATAAATTGTTCTCCTGCTGAAGGCTTTTTCAAAAAGAAAAATCGCTTGCGAAATTTGCCGAAATATTGACACGGAGCTTATCATAGAGCAAAAGCGCGAAAAAGGCAATCATTCTTGTAAAAAAATTTGAAAAAGCTTTACAATTTGCGCGACAGGACGTGCTCAAATCGTGCTTTTTATGACAAAAAGGCAGAAAATGGCAGCAATTATGCTTGACTTTGAATAGATCCTGTGATATTCTGCCACGGAAACAGGTTACGGACCGAAAGGGATAACGACTGTGCTCAAAGGCACAGTCGTTATCTTTTTTTATGCTCCGAACCACAGGAGGAAAAGCAACATGTATTTGATGATCGACAACTACGACTCATTTGTGTATAACCTGAAGGCATATTTGGAAGAGTTGGGCCGGGACATTATGGTGCGCCGGTCAGATGAGATCACGATCGAAGAGATCGAGGCGATGGCCCCGCAGGGCATCATCCTCTCCCCGGGGCCGAAGCGCCCGTGGGACGCGGCACTGTGCGTAGAAACGGTGAAGCGCTTTCAGGGCAGGGTGCCGCTGCTCGGCGTGTGCCTGGGCCATCAGGTGCTGGGCCACTGCGCGGGCGCTACGGTGGAAAAGGGTGCTCGTCCCATGCACGGCAAGGTGACGCGGGTGCATCACCGCGGCACGGGGCTTTTCGCGGGCCTGCCGGAGGAATTCAACGTGACGCGCTACCATTCGCTCGTGGTGCGCGAGGATACCCTTCCCGCAGACTATCAGGTGGACTGCGTTGCAGATGACGGCACAGTGATGGCGCTCTCGCACCGGACGCTTCCGATGTATGGCGTGCAGTTCCACCCCGAGGCGGTGCTGACCGAGTACGGCCACGAGATGCTGGAGAATTTCTGCCGCATGGCGGAGGAAAAGGGGGTGCCGGCATGAAGCGCGTCACCGTAGAATTGGAGCGATACGTTCCCGCGTCGGAGGTTTTCCGCCTGGCGGCGAAGGAACCGGGCTGCGCCTTTCTGGACTCCTCTCTCGTCAACGAGCTGGGGCGATGGTCGATCCTGGGGCTGCGCCCCTATAAGACGCTCGTGAAAGAGCAGGACGGCAGTTTTACCGAGGACGATGTTGCCCGCCAGGACACGGACTTTGAAACGCGGCTGGGAGAATTTCTCCGGCTGAACCGCGACGAGAACGAGACGGAGCTGCCCATCGTTTCCGGCGCCATCGGCTATTTTTCCTATGATTACGGGCGCGAGCACATGGGCGTTCCCTCCGCTGAGCAGGACGTCGAGCCGATCCCGCAGGCGCGGGTGGTGTTCTATGACTTACTGCTCATCGAGGATTGCCATGAAAAGCGCGTGTGGCTCTCCGCCTGCGGCCAGACCGAGGACGCGCTTGAATTGCTCGCGCACTTCCGCCGGAACATCGAACGCGGAATGGAAAAGGGCTTCCCGGCCCTGCCCGACGCGCACGCGACAAAGCCCATCACCGTCCGCCCCAACTTTGAAAAGGAAGAATACAAGGCGGCGGTGGATCGCATGATCCGTTACATCATCGAGGGCGACATTTATATTGCCAACATGACCCAGCGGCTGGACGTTATGAGCGACCGCGAGCCGCTCGCGGTCTTTGAGCATCTGCGCACGCACAATCCCTCGCCCTTCGGCGGCTATCTTGACTGCGGCGATCACCAGATCATCTGCGCCTCGCCGGAGCGCTTCCTGCGCTTGCGCGACGGCGTGGTGGAAACGCGCCCCATCAAGGGCACGCGCAAGCGCGGAGAGACGCCGGAAGAAGACGAGGCGCTGCGCCGGGAACTTGAGCAGTCGGAAAAGGATAAGAGCGAGCTTCTGATGATCGTGGATCTTGAGCGCAACGACCTCAACCGCGTCTGCCGTCCGGGCAGCGTGGAGGTGACGGAGCTGTTCACTGTGGAGACCTACGCAACGGTCTTCCATCTGGTGTCCAACATCCGCGGCGAGCTGGCGCAGGGGAGCGACGTGACCGATCTTCTGCGTGCGGCCTTCCCCGGCGGCTCCATCACGGGCGCGCCCAAGTACCGCGCCATGGAGATCATCGACGAGCTGGAGCACGGCAAGCGCGGGCTGTACACCGGCTCCATTGGTTACCTGACACTGGACGGGGAGTGCGACCTGAACATCGTTATCCGCACCGCGCTCCACCGCGACGGACGCTACCACCTGGGCGTGGGCGGCGGCATCACCTCGGAGTCGGATCTGGAATTTGAGTATGAGGAAACGCTGCAAAAGGCGAAGGCCGTGCTGGAGGCGCTGCAATGACACAGATGATGACGATGGACGACGGCGTTCAGTTTGGTCTTGGCGCGTTTGAGACCATCGCGGTGGAGCGGGGGAAGGGGATCCTTCTCTCCCGCCACCTCGCGCGCCTTGGGCGTTCGGCGCAGTTTCTGGGGCTGGGCGATCTTGCTGAGCGCGGATTGACGATGGAGCGTGCGGCAGAATGGATCGGCGAAAACTGCCCGGAGCACAGCGCCTGCAAAATTCTGCTGACGCAGGAAAACCTTGTGATGCGCCTGCGCCCCAACCCCTATGGCCCTGAGCGCTACGCGCGCGGCTTTCGCATGGACTTCAGCACTGTGCGGCGGAACGAGACCTCCCCGCTTACGGGACATAAGACCCTCAACTATGGCGATTGTATTCTGGAGCATCGCGCTGCCGCCGCTGCCGGAATGGACGAGCGCATTTTCCTCAACACGCGGGGAAAGCTCGCTGAGGGAACGGTGAGTAACCTCTTCCTCGTTTCCAGCGGGCGGATCTATACCCCGGCGCTTTCCTGCGGGCTGCTGCCCGGCGTGCTGCGATCGTATCTTCTCGAGCGCTATCGCGTGGAGGAGGGGGAGATCGACCCGCGCGAGCTGGAGAACTTTGATGAGTGCTTCGTTACCAACTCCCTCATGGGCGTCATGCCCGTTCAGCAGCTTGGGGAGCGAGTCTTTCCGAGCCGCGAGACGGTGGATCGCCTGCGCTCTGCCTATGAAGCGGAAAAAGGAACACTCCAATAAAAAAGCCCCGGATCAGGAAACGATCCGAGGTGAGATAAAGTCCCTCGCAGGACGAATTGGGCAAAAAAATAGATGAGCCTTGACGGATAACCGGGAATCGTCAAGGCTCATCACGTATTCTTGGGCTCTAACATCAATTTAACCTCGCTTTCGGGGATTTGAAAGGGACTTGCTGTTCGGTCGGGTTGGTTGCTTCCTTTCTGTATCTATAAGATAGCACGGAGCGACCTGAAAATCAATGCAAGGAAGGAACAAGGTTTCCTGCAAATAATTGGGCATAACAATGAAATGATGCTTGCACGTGCAAGAGACGATTGACTTCTATGCAATGTTGGGGTATCATTAAATTGTTGAGGGCTTTCACGACACCGTGAAAGCCCTCTTTTTGTCATTTTGGGGATACAGTTTTTTTTACTTACGGCTTTCTGCCGTTGCAGAAGTAGAAGACCGTGAGAAGGCCAGGGCCGCAGTGCGCGCCGATGACAACGCCGAGGTTGCTGATGGTGATCTCGCCCATGTCCGGGAACGCGGCGCGAACTTCATCGCGCACATGCTCGGCGTCGGCAAGGCAGTCGGCATTGAGAATATGCATCGTAAGGCCCTTGGTGTCGACCTCCTTGAGGTCGTCTTTAATGCCGCGCAGGATCTCTGCGAGCGCAGCCTTTCTGCCGCGTACCTTCTTGGCAACGTCGAGTGTGCCGCCGTCGGGCACGTACAGAACGGGCTTGACCGAGAGGAGAGAGCCGACCAGCGCCGAGGCGTTGGAAACGCGGCCGCCGGCCTTGAGGTAGTTGAGATCGTCCACGGTGAAGCGGTGGGCGATCTTGAGCTTGTGCGCTTCGCCCCACGCAATGACCTCGTCATAGTCCATGCCCTCTTCCATGCGCGCGACCATGCTCTCGACCAGAAGGCCGAGGCCGCCGGAGATGCAGAGCGTGTCCATCACATAGATCTTGCGGTCGGGGTGCTTTTCGCGCGCCATCTGCGCGCCGAGCAGCGCCTTTTCATAGGATACGGACATCTTCTTGGACATATCGAGGAAGATGACGTCCTTGCCCGTGTCGAGCAGGGAATCGAAGAAGTCGCAGTAGATATATTCGTTGATCATGGAGGTCTTGAGCAGATCTCCGTTGTTGCGCATGCCCTGATATACGGCAGCGCGCGATTCCTCGCGGCAGTCGTCCTCGTACAGCTTGTCGCCGATCGTGTAGCTGTAGCTGATGAAGGGAATGCTGTGCTTTTCCAGATAGTCCCTCGTGAGATCAGAGGTGGAAGATGTGGCGATGATATAGTTTGGCATAATACCAATCCTTTCCCGTCTGATGATGGTAGTCATTTTGAAGAATACTTCAAAGCCAGTATAAAAAATTTTGCGGCGTATGTCAATTCAAACATTCTTGATGTGCGTTTTGGGAAAAAGCAAAATGATATTGCAATTTTACTGACACTGTGCGCATAATGGAGGCAATAAGAGACCGTCTGGTTCCTGATGCTTTTCATTATTTTTGCCCGTCTTTCGCGCCGATGCCGGCGCAAAAGACGCAGGGAGGCTGATGCGGAGGTGCGATCGATGCAACCCAAAGAAATCAACATTCTCAGTATCATGAAGGATCTTGTTTCGGTGCAGAGCGATACCGGAACAAGACAGGAGGAACGCGCAGCGGAGAAAATTGCCGAGTACTTTGAAAGCGACGCGTACTTTGCCGCCCATCCGGATCACTGGGGGCTGTGCGACACGGGAGATTTTCTCGGGCGCCGCGTTGTCTGGGCGCTCAAAGAGGGGAAAAGCCGCAAGGTGCTGGTGCTGACCGGCCATTACGATGCGGTCGAGACCGACTGCTACGGTGAGCTCAAGCCGCTTGCGTTGGATCCGGACGCGCTGCGCGAGGAAATGCTGAGACGAAAGCTTGGCGACGAACGCTTGCAGCAGGAGCTTGCCAGCGGCGACTGGCTGCCCGGACGCGCAACGGCCGACATGAAAGGCGGGCTTGCCATCGGCCTTTATCGCCTTCTGACGCTGCCCGAGGACGCGGAGACGGGCGTTGCCTTTGTTGCTGTCTGCGACGAGGAAAATGTCTCCGCTGGGATGCGCGGCGCGGTCGATGTGCTGCTGCATCTGAAAGAGCGCTTTGGCATCGACTATCTTGCGTCTCTCATTCTGGAGCCGCAGCTGCCGCTGGCGGGCAAGGAGTTCATGCTCTATAACGGCAGCATCGGGAAAGTCCTTCCGGTGATCGTGGCGAAGGGAAAGCTTGCCCACTGCGGCGAGCCGCTCAAGGGGCTCAACGCTGCCCACATGATCGCAGAGATCGCCGCGCGGATCGACATGAATACCGACCTTGTCACCGAGGACTTCGGCCTGTCCTCGGCGCCGCCCGCCGTGCAGCAGATGTGCGACCTCAAGACAACCTACGATGTGTCGCTGCCGTCCCTCGCAGCGTTGTGCGTCAACCTGCTCTTTTTGGGCGGCGGACAGACAACAGAGCGCGCGATCGAGCGCCTTCGGACGATCTGTGAAGAGGCGGTCGCATCTGTGATGATGAAATATGAATCCGCCTGCGCGTTTGCCATGCAGCGCGGGCTCCTGCCCGAAGCGGAAAAGCTGCGCGGCACGCCGCGCGTTCTGCTGCTCTCCGAGCTTGAGGCGATGGCGGCTGCGAAAAATGACGATTTTCCGGCGTGGAAGACGGCGCAGGCGCAGCTGCTGAGGGAGAAGATCGAGCAGGGCGAGTTGACGCTGCAAAACGCGAGCATACAGTACATTCAGCGCGTGCTCGAATGCTCCGGCGAGGAAGAGCCGATGGTCGTCATCGGGATCGCGCCGCCCTATTATCCCGCGGTCTGCAATGCTTATCTTCCTGCGGACGGGAGCGACATTGCGGAAAAAGTCCGCGCCGTTGTTGAAGGCAGCTACCACATGCAGCTTTCCGTGATCCCTTATTTTACCGGCATCGGAGACGGCAGCTATATGACCTGCACCGCTCCTGCGCAGGAGCGCGCGCTTCTCACCAATCTGATGTCACTCCCTGCCTCGATCTACGACATTCCCTTTGAGTCCGCTGCCCGGCTCAACGCGCCCGTTTTTTACCTCGGGCCGCGCTGTCGGGCGATCCACCAGTGGTGCGAGCGCGTTTACCTGCCTGACCTGGTGGAGATCGTCCCTCATATCATTGACCATATTCTCGGCTTGCGGTGAGAAAACGGAAATAAATACGGCAAACTGTGACTTTGTTACAGAACGGCGCAGCGCTGCCTGCTATGATGAGGCCATCACAAGGAAAGAGGTATCGGAAATGAAAATCAAACTC
>ERZ1026844.1135-NODE-1135-length-16866-cov-3.999822_pt1 | contig 16866 bp, 11 predicted proteins | sample MGYA00380152_ERZ1026844 | MGnify/ENA primary metagenome ERZ1026844 (study PRJEB33269, sample SAMEA4719788) | human gut metagenome | biome: human-associated habitat; feature: organic feature; material: feces | place: Cameroon | collected 2013-10 ... | reverse complement strand
GCGCATCGCTTTGGCGCAAAAGGAGCAGGCGCGGGCGGCTTTGCAGCCGATCGTGTTTGAAACAGAGGCATTTGCGGCTGCCCTTGCGGCAAGAAAACAGGCGCGCAAAGAGGCGGAGCAGGCGCGGTATGACATGATCGCCGCGTGGGAGCGCGAAAAAGCGCAGCGCCGCGTACAGCGCATGCAGAGATAAAAAAACCATCCGAGCAAAAAAACAGAGCAAAGCGGAGAAAACAAAATGGGAACGGATAGAGCAGATTGCATAGCAAAGCGGCATACCGCCGCGCAAAATTTGGGGCAGGAGGTGAGCACGAAATGACAAACGAAACAAAGCGACGCATTGCGCACTATCAAAAATCGCTTCCCGCGATGCGGGAGAAGGTGCTTGGCGCGGTTTTAATGCTGTTTATCGCCGTGCTGACCGCCGTCAGCGCAACCTATGCCTGGGTGACGCTGTCCGCAGCCCCCGAGGCGACGAGCATCGATACCACCGTTACGGCAAACGGCGCGCTTGAGATCGCCCTTGCCAACGGCACGGGCGCCGCTCCCGGCAAATCTGCCGAGGGCGATTCCACCGGAGCGGGCACGCCGATCACCAAAGCCAATATCACATGGGGCAACCTTGTCAATTTGTCCGACCTTTCCTACGGGCTTGCCAATGTTACCCTGCGCCCCGCGGCGCTGAACGGCACCTCCGGACTGCTTTCCAATCCGCTGTACGGCGTCGGTTACGGCGAGGACGGGCGCGTCAATCAAATGGTGATCGGAGAGGATTTTGCCTACACCTATTATGATCCGACCGCGGCGGGCGCCGGAGGCGGACGCTTTTTGGTTGACCTGAAAGGGGAACATCTCGGCGTTCGTGCAATTTCCACGGTGCAGTTTGAAAACCTTGAGGGCGCAGAGCAGCTCAGTGAGATTCTGAACTGGACGAATCAGCGGTTGACTTTGGCGAAATCCAATTATCAGAAAATCACAAACGAAACTGCCGAGCCGGGCAAATCCTATATCACTTCGCTGCAGGGACTGATTCAGGTCTATGCGCAAAATGTAATTGACAAGAAGCCGACAAACACGCTGGATATTACGAGCTATGTGGAAAATCTTTATAACATGATGCTCGACCTGAACGACAATGTCATGGAGATGAGCGGAGAAACCTATGTCGGCATGGCGAATTTGTTGGACTTGATGAAGGAAACCTCGGGCGGAAGCAAGTATTCGCGGGATAAGGCGGGTGTGGACGCATTGATTGCGGATTATACCGCAAAAAAGCTGCCTTCTTATGTCACGGACAATATGACAAGCCTCGGCACCTTTGTTTCCGATTATCGTCAATTTGCAACCTATTTGAAAACAAGCGCAAAAGGCGACTTTTCCGATTTGACGCAATCACAAAAAAACAATTCCCTTGCATATTGGGCATATTATGCCCGCACCGGCGGAACCGTTTATTGGAGCAATATCAACGGAATCATCAACTGGATCTGCGATATCAGATCTGCAACGCTGGATGGTTATACCATGGGTCAGCTGAGCAGCATGTCGGTCGCAATGAAGGTGATGGGGAATAAGACGCACTCCGCGGTTCTCAATAAAGGGGGAATCCAAAGAATTGAAAAGCGCCTCGGCGCGGCGATGTCCCCGAAAATTACGATTACGGTTGACCCGAGCGGTCTGGGCGGGGTGGCTGCCCTCGCGGGAGAACAAACCTTTAAGGATGTTCCTGTGACGACGAGCGCCGCAGACCCGCGCGAAATTCCGACGGATATCAATTCCGTAAGTGCGCTATCAGGAAATTGAAGAGAGGGCAACCGTTGCGGCACCCGACGGAAACATTTATGAGGCGTATACCGGAACGGCTACTGCTTCGGGGCAGACGCTGACCATTAATGACGCATATAAAAAAGGCGATCAATATTATGTAATTGCAGAAGACGGCACGGAAAAAACTGTGGAGGAAGAATATCCTGCAATTACCCAATATCATTTGAATGTTACCTATGTGGAAAAATACGACAAAAAAACAATTGTAGTTGGATATGACGGCGTAAACCGTGTTTGGAGCGATGAGCAAATGGCGCCGTATGAAGGAGACGGCACCAGCACAACGCAGGGCGGCGGCAGCTGCTATACCTTCTATGCCTCTACCCCTGCCGACCAAAGCCGTTTTCTGGAGCTGCTCGGCTCCATGCGCGTGGCGTTTATTGATGCAAAGGGCAATCTTATCGGCGCAGCAACGATGGATACGGAGCATTATTATGCGGAAAACGGCAAGGTGACGGTGCCCTTGGCGCTGGATACGGCAAGCGCAATCAATCTTGGGGACGACGGAAACGGCAATGTGACCTACGGGCTGATGCCGCTGACAAAGAATGCGGCGACCCGCGTCACGGCAATCGTTTATCTGGACGGCGAGAAGCTGACAAATGAAATGGTGCTTGCAAGCGGCGATATCCAGGGCAATCTCAATGTGCAGTTTGGCGCATGCATTGCCGCCAAGGTGACAACGGTTACCACGGAAACAGATGAAGACGGCAACGAAACCACAACAACGACGACAACCTATCGCCGCGACAGCGAGAATGAATCGATCAGGCATGAAGATCTCATGGACGACCGCATTCGGATCACGGCGAGCGTGGACAAGGCAGAATTTGAATATGCCCCCGATGCTCCGGCAAAGACGAATCTCAGCGTCCGGATTGCCGGGGTGGACCCAAAGCGCGTTGAGGTCTGCTTCATCCGCGCCATCAGCAAAACGCAGGGCGTGCAGCAGGAGCGCATTGCGCTCAGCGGCAGCGGCGAAGCCTGGGCGGGAGAGATTTCCTTTGCAAAGCCGGGCAACTATGTCCTGCGCTCGGTTTGGGTCGACGGAGTGGAATACGATCTGAACCAGGAGCCGATCACGGTGACGGTGCACGGCAGCTCGGTCAACAGCCTGTCCTGTGGTGCAGTGCCCTCGGGCAGCAACAGCGTTTCTATTATGACGGCGGATGCTTCCTTCTCCACAAATATGACGCTCGGGTTTACAACAAGCGCGCAGGTGCCAAGCCGCGTCAACGGTATTTTTATGGACGAAGAGGGCAGGCAGGTCAATGTTCCCTTTGCGCTGGAAGCCGGCGTTTGGATAGGCACGGCAACCTTTTATACCTCCGGCACCTATACCATACAATATGTGGAGATTGACGATGAGGTGTACGAGCTGAGAGAGGATCTGCAGATGACTCTGATTCTTACGCTCGGCATCAAGGCGGAGGTGCGTATCAGCGCAGACGCGGCAACGCTGCAGAAGCTGCAGAGCGTGATGGAGGGTGCAATGCCGACGCGTTTTGTGTATGACAGGAGCAAGCTCGGCGAAACGGTTACGCTGAATGTTACGCTCAGGCTGTATGACAACGGCGGAAGTGAGATCAAGGCGCAATCCGGCGTGAAGCTGTATTACGGCAAAGTCGGCTCCGCTACAGGCGGCTTGGATGCGGATCTTTCCTGGAATGCGGCAAGCGGCAGCTATGCCGGGGCATTTGGAGTTTCCGCACCGGGCACCTTCCGCTTTGCCAAGGTCACGGTGGAGCTTTCCGGTGCGATAAGCACGATCACTGCAAAGACGACGGCACCCGATCTTCAGGTTATGCCGCCGGACGATGCATATTATTTCGGCAATTATACAGAAGAAACCTATCAGTATGTTCCGAATAAGGACGGAACACTGACGATCGGAATCGCATATTCCAGCGCTGCGACCAAGGTCGAAGCCGATATCACAAACGGCACAACAACGGCGACAGTAGAGGGCATTATGGGCGGCGAAGCCTCGGACCAGGGCGAAAAATCGGTCAATTTGTGGTCGTTTGCGGTGCCGGAGGAGGGCAACTGGAAGCTCAACGCAATCAAGCTGTACGGCGTTTATTATGACGGACGGCCTTATGATGACAAAACGGGCGTTTCCGTGGACCTCGACAAAGAGGATATCCATGCCAAGATCGTGAAAACGCTCTATATTACGCTCAGCGGCAGCAGCCAAAGCTTCACGGGCTATTTCATGGATGATCACATGGTGAATGACCTTGTGGTTACCATTCAAGATTTTGAAAACATGCCGATTGAAGGCGCAACCGTTTCCGATGTTAAGGTTGTCTATTATCTCAATGGGACTAAGGTCGGGCTTAACACATACGGGTATACGGCAGATAATATTTCGTCTGTTTCGATTGACGGAACGGGAACTGCGCGCGGAAACGCCGGAACGGAATATGCTATTTCGGCAATGAATTTCCGGCAGGCGGGTCCGTATGAGAATTGTGCGGTTAGCTTTGCATTGAAAAAAGACGACAGCACAACATCCTTTACGGCAGGGGTAACTGCAGGAACAGAGTTGAAATATCAGGTCGACGGTTCTGCGACATCGAACTGTCCGCGGTTTGAGGTCAAGTGGCATGCACCTGATGCTAAATTCACGGCGACAAATCCCGAGGTAAATAAGAAGTTTGACGGTGATACAAATGGCGACAAGAGCAATGTTGAAGCTGTATATAACCGAATTCGCGCTGACAAAAACAGCACTGGAAATTTAGCAAAAGGACAAGAAGGTTATTATTTGGAATCACACTATGAAGCATCTTATTCGAGTTGCGTTGGCACAATTACTGCATATACGCAATCACAAGCGACGGTGCGACTTTCCGATGTGGGAACGCACTTTACAAAAGCAACACTTACAATTCCAAGCAAGAATTATCCGAATCAAAACCTCGATTCAGTGTTTACATTTACGTCCTCTAATCTGACAAATCAGCAAAAGATTGGTGGGAAAGATGGTGATTCGAGAAGAGTGCTTGGAACAACAACTGCGCAAACAATTGTTCTGGAGAATAGCAGCGTCGCATATACGCTAAAGCTTGCCCATGCATTGGATGTTTATAACCCGAACTGATAAAAGTTGATGGAAAGTTGCAGAGGTTGTAATGTCGATTGAATTTATTGCTTTTTTGGGCATAGGGACAATAGCAATGTTTGCAGTAATGCTGTCGGCAAAAAAGCTGTCTTGCCGAAAAATGAAAACCTGGATCATTGCGATTGCCGCTGTTGTCATTTTGGCAGCCGGAGTTGCCGGAGCAAAGTTGTTGTGTTTTGTGGAGCTTGGACATTTTCGGGGAACGTCATATTATGGGGCTGTTTTTGCAGTGCCGTCGGTGATTGTGTTGTTGGCGGCATGCGTCAAAGTCAGACCATCGGATCTGCTTGATCTTGCAGCACCTGCTGGATGTGTTATGCTGGCAACACTGAAGATACTGTGCTGCATTTCAAGATGCTGCTATGGGATGGTGCTGTGGTTTCGAGAAGACGGAACCGCGATTCGTTTTCCGAGCCAAATAGCGGAGCTTTGCAATGCGCTTGTGCTCATGGCAGTGTTGCTTTTGCTGATGCGCAAAGAAACAATGCGCGGAAAAATTTACCCGATGTATATGGTGCTGTACGGCGGCACACGATTTTGCCTGAATCTTCTGCGGGAGACAACACCGTTTTTGCTCGGGCTTCCCGCAGGAAATTTTTGGTCGCTCATTTCGATTTTTATCGGCGGCGTATGGCTTTTGCTGACGCGCCGCTCTCAAGGAGACAGGAATGAAAAACATACGGAAAGTATCGCATAAGCTGAAAAACGTGACGCTTTTGGCTCTTTGTGCATTTCTGCTCTGCACGCTGTTTGTATTCCCGGCGCGGGGCGAAACGCTCAGCGGGGCATGCGGGGAAAGCCTGAGTTGGGAGCTGACGGGCGCGGTGCTCACCATCACGGGCAGCGGCGCGATGACGGAATATCGCGACGGCGGATTTGCCCCCTGGCATGAGGCGCGCGAGCGCATCACGACGGTCGTGCTGCCGCAGGGGCTGACCACCATCGGGAAATATGCTTTTTTGGAGTGCGCGGCGCTGCAAAGCGTGCGCATTCCCGCCGCCTGCAAGCGCATCGGTGAATATGCCTTTGCGGAATGCAAGGCGCTGCGCTTTGTTTCCCTTGGCACGGGGCTGCGGGAGATTGCAGAGGGTGCGTTTTCCGCATGCGAGAGCATCTGCAGCCTGGAGCTGCCGCAGGGGCTTGAAAAAATCGGCATTAAAGCATTTTATCGCTGCGGCTCCATTCCCGCGGTGACGATTCCCGCCTCGGTGCAGTCGGTTGGGGCGTCCGCCTTCGGCTATTGTTATGCGCTGACGCGCGCGACGATCGCAGCGCCGCTTGAGAGTCTGCCGAGCTGGATTTTCTACGGCTGCGGCAATCTTGCCGATGTTTCTCTGAGCGCCGCAACGCGCGGCGTGGGCGAATTTGCCTTTGAGCGCTGCGAAAACCTGAGCACGATTTTTTCGGACGGCGACGATGAAACGCTGGAAGCGCTGCGCGAAAGCCTCGCCGAAAACGGCGGCGACGGCGCGCAGAATGCAACCGTCAGCATCGGGAAAATGCCGGCAAGCTCCGGCGCGGGCAGCGCTGTGGGCGACAAAAGCGCACAGGTCACGGTAACGGAGCGGGAAAATTCGACCATCACCGTGAAGCGGGAAAGCGACGCGGAGAAAAAAACAAACACGATCACGGCGGTGGTGCGCGACGGCACATCGCTTGGAGATCTTGCAAAGACCGTTGACGATCTGCGCCGCGACGGCGTCGGCGGGACGATCGAAACGGAGCTGGAGCTGCCAAACGGCACCCTTTCCGGAGATGCGCTGAATGAGATCGCGGGGGAGAATATTACCCTTGCGGTGCGCGGCGACACGGAGGGAACCTGGAAAATCGATATGGCAAAAGCAAAGCCGGGCGATTTTTCGGGCGAGTATGATCTCGGCATGACACTTACGGAAACCGAAGAGGGCGAAACCACCATCACGGCAGCCTCCGTCAAGCGCGTTCGTTTTGACGGCAGTACTGATTTTAATGCCACAATCGGCATCCCTGCGGGGCAGCCGCGTCGCACGGCAACGCTGTATCAACGCAACGGGAAAGCGTTTGAAAAGCTGCAGAGCGTTGTGATTGACGACGACGGCATTGCCTGGTTTGCCCTTGCCAATATCGATGCAAAAACAGACTATTATCTTGCCGTTGATGCGCAGGATCTGGAAGAGGGCGAGGCGATCATTCCGGAAACGCTCAAGGATGCCTACGGTATCAACGCGACTCTGACGGACGGCAAAGGCGCGCAATATCAGATCACGGGGCGCTCCTCCCGCTGGGGGATCACAGGGAAGCAGTTTGCAATTTATGCCGGCATTGCGGCAGGCGCCGTGATTTTACTTGTCTTTTTGGTTATGCTGACGCTGCATAAATTTGCGCAAAACAAGGCAAAGTATGCCGCAAAAGCCGCCGCGGGCGAAGCCGTGAAAGACGAAGAGGCAATGCGCCTTGCGCTGATGCGGGAAATGCTTGCGGAGCAGAAAAACAAAGGCGCGGCTTCCTCCGAAGAGGCAAAAGAAACAAAGCAGCAGAAAAAGCCGCAAAACGGCAGCGAAAAGCCGCCGAAGCGGTAAAGCTACAAACAAATCGTGTAACTGCGGCGCAAACGCCGTATGTGTCGAAATAAAAACAAAGACAAAGCAGGAAAAGGAGGGGGCGTATGCAACAAACAAGGCCGCGGCTGTCCGTGCGCTCCAAGCTCTTTTTCCTGGTGCTTTCGCTTTTGCTTGCGGGCGTGATGATCGTTTCGGTCAGCTTTGCATGGCTTGCGCTTTCGCGCAGCCCTGCCGTCAACGGAATTTCCGTCACGCTCGGCGGCGGCAAAACGATTCTTCTTGCACCCGACCGCACCGAGACGGTGCAGACGGTAGGCGGCGAGAGCCGCACGGTACACTATCCCGGTAAATTTTCCGAAACGCTTTCTCTCAGCGCCGACAGCGCCTATGCCTATCTTTCGCAGTTCGGCGGGCTCAGCCCCGTTTCCACGGCGGACGGGCAGTATTTTCTGATTCCGCGGGCGGGCGCCGCGCAGGACGGTTCCTTGGAGGAGCGATTCTTTGTTGACGACAGCCTTACCTATGCCAACGGCGCGGACGGGCTGTATGCCTATCTTGATTTTTGGGTGGTTTCACCGGGGCAGGAATATGCGCTGCGCGTCAGTACCGATGCGCATACCGGAAAGGGGAGCTTTTTGGTCGGGCTGCCGTCTGTGCAGCAGGACAGCGACGGATCGCTTTCTCTGAAACAGGACGAGGATATGCTTTCCGCTTTGTGCCGCGTGGGCTTTTTGGCAAATACCGACCGCGCGGGCGACGCCGCAATGACGGCATATACGCAAAGCGCCGCATACGACGCGCGCTATCGCACGCTGTCGGGTGTTTTTGCCGAGCGTGGAGAAGAAGCCGACCCGGTACGGCTTTCGAAATTTACGATTTATGAGCCGGATGCGCTGCACCATGCGGACAGCACAAAAAGCGGCTGCTATCTGATTACCTCCCCGCTTCAATACGACCCGTTTACCGAAACGATCTCAACGGCAGATATTTCCGACCGCCTCGCTGAGCAAAGCGGCACAACCTGGAAAAACACGCCGCCGCTTTCCGAGCTGTTTTCCGCTGCGATGCTCGGGCATGCGGGGCTTGACGCCGCGCAGGCGCAGGAGTATTTTTACGGCACGTATTTGCAAAATGTGTTTGACCCTTATCTTAAAACGGGGCTGTTTGTCCGCAGCGCCGCGACGCTGTATGAGGCGGCGCAGGACGGGACGGTTTCCGCGGAAAAGGCGGGGAAGCTTGCTGCGGCGGGTGCGCCGGACGATGCCGAAATTGTGACACTGCAGAGAAATGTGCCGCAACGCATTCGTGTATTCGTATGGCTTGAGGGGCAGGACGGCGATTGCGCCGCTGCGGGCGCGGTGGAGGCATCGCAAATTGCTCTGCGGCTGGAATTTGCGGGGGCATGAGCATGCGCAAAAATCGCCAAACCGAAAAGAACCCCTCGCAGCAGCCGCGCGGGGCGAGCCGCGGGCCGTTTTCTCCCTGGAGCGCAGCACTTTCCGTGCTGCTTGCCGCCGCGGTCGGGTTTTGCCTGATTGTGACGGTGCAGATCGTATCGCGCGGGTACGCCTCCTTCTTCGTATATTCCGCGTTTCGCGTGGTGACGGGGAGCATGGAGCCGACGCTCGGCGTCGGGGAAGCGCTGATCTGCCGCCGCACGCCGATCGAACAGATCAAGGCGGGCGATATTATCTGCTATCTTTCCGACGCGGGGCAAACGCGCGGCGCGGTGATTACGCATCGCGTGATTGCGCTTTCCGAGGATGATATGGGGCAGCCTCAGCTGACAACGCGGGGAGATGCCAATCTTGTGAGCGACGCTGACCCGGTGGGCGCGGATGCGCTGATCGGGCGCGTGGTCTGGCACAGCGGAAAGGAGCGTTTTTTTACGGATACTTTATCTTTCTTTACGGGTAAGATCGGCTTTTTGGCGTGTATCGTCTTTCCGGTTTTGCTGATTGTCGGGCTGATTCTGCAGCACAGCGTCAAGGGGCTGTATGAAGAGATCCGCCGCGTGCGGCTTGCCGCGCAGAATGACCCCGATGCGCCATTGCCCGGCTATACGACGCTGACCCGGCGCGATTATGATGAAATTTTCAACACCCTGAAAGAAGAGCTGACAAAGGAGCTTTCACAGCATGCTGCAAAACCTGAAGAAATTCATGCAAACGCTGCGGCAAAAGATGCGGGCGCACCTGCCGAAAAAACGGGAGAAGCCTCTGCAAAGCACAGCGCAACAACCGAATAACAAATCTGCGGCACAGCTGCGCCGCGCGATGCTCGGCAAGGTGATCATTGCCGCTGCGGCGCTGCTTTTGGCGGGCGTTTTACTGTTTGCCATGAGCGTTGCGTGGTTCACCAATGTCGCGCAGACGGGGGGTCTTCGCTTCCGCACGCAGGCATTCGGGTTTGACAGCGATAAAATCAAACTGGACGACGGCACCTATGCGGCATATCCCGGAGCGGGCGGCTATATCTCCCTTGCGGTGGACAACAGCGACCGTGCCGACGGCATTCGCATCAGCGTCGGGGCGGATCGCTCGACGCTTGAAGAAGAGCTGCAAAAGCGGATTTTCTTCTATGTTGATACTGCCAAAAGCTATTCTTTCCCGGAACAGACACCGAGCGCGCCGAGCGAGGGGGAGAGCGCGGAGGAAACGGTAACGGTGGAAACGGTGCAAAGAGTCTATCTCGGCGCATCGGCCGACCTTTCGTATACCTATTTGCTCGGCGGCGGGGAAAAGCTGCGGCTGGGCGAAGACTATTGCTCGGATGCACCGCTGAAATGGCGCTGGGTCTATGATGTGCTGGGATATTATTTCCGCGGCACGGTATCGGGCGGCAAGGTAAGCGTGGAGGAATATCTGCGCCCCGTGGAATATGAGCTTGACAGCGCCGTATTTGAAAGCGATACAACCAAAGAAGACTATGGTGCCCCGGTGCGTATCGGCACGCAGAGCCGTGCGGAATTTGTGCGCCAGCTGATGCAAAACGACGGTTTCCGCGGCGCGCCGGAGCTTGATGAAAACGGTGCGATTTCGGCGCAGGACTATGTAAAAATCGGAAACAGAACCTATTATAAGGTGATGACGCAGGAGGACGGCAGCGGCGTTTGGCTGTATCTGTGCGACCTTGCGGAAATCGAGGCGGCAAACGCATTTGACAATGCCTTTGCGGAAAACACGGAGCTTTCCGTGACAGTAAAGGTTACGGTTTCCAACGAAGAATCGCAGTATACGCCCGTTGCCACGGAGCAGGAGCTGCTTGCGGGGTTGGAAAGCGGCGGTGTTTTGACTTTGCAAAACGACATTGCCCTGGCGGCGCCCGTGACACTTGAAGCGGGACAAGCCGCCGTGATCGACCTGTGCGATTACGATCTTGCCTATACGGGGCAGGAGCAGACCTATAATTTATTTACCGTTTTGCAGGGCGCTTCCCTAAAGCTGCTCGGCGGCACGCTCACCGGGAACGGCAAGGGCGTGGGGCAGGAGAAAAACCCTGCGAATATTTCTTCGGTTGCCGTGCAATGCACGGGCGGCGAGGCAACGCTTTCCGGCGTTACCGTACGCGATTTTGACGGCGCGGTGCAGATCTATGATTGCGACGGCGCGGCAGACAGCACCCTTCGTGTGCTCGGCTGCGATTTTGAAACGGCTGCAACGCCGGTCAGCCTGTACGGCAACGGCTCTGCAAGCGCGGTACGCTGCCGCATGGTGATCGAAGGCAGCCGCATCAAGGGCGGCTATTTCGGCATTGCCGGAAACGGGCGCACCACCGGCACGGGCAGCTATGGTACGGAGCTGACGATTCTGCACAGCGAAATCATCGGAAACTGGGCGGCAATTTACCATCCGCAGCAAGCCTCTGTCCTCACCGTCGCAGACGGCAGCACCCTTACCGGCTATACGGCGCTTGTGCTCAAGGGCGGCTCCGCAACGCTGTATGATACACAGGTGAGCGGCACGGGCGAATGGGCTGCGGCGAAAAACGGCGGCGGCGGATTTACCGATACCGGCGGCGGGATTTATATCGAAGCGACCTATGACTGGAGCGCGAGCGTGAAGCTTGCCGGCACGAAAAACAAAGTGGAAAGCAAAAACGGCTATGCTCTGGAGGTGTTCGGGCAGAGCGGCAAGGGGCCCGGAAGGCTGATTGCCGAGCGCGGGACCTTCACCGGCGGCAAGGGAGAGTCCAACACAAACGGCATCGGAACGCTGAGTGTCGGCGGGCAATAAAAAACGCGAGGCAAACGGCGCGCGGCACAATGAGAAAACACGCAGGGGAAGCAGGGTGAGACCGGGATGAACAGCACAAAAAAACCGCAGAAAAAATCGGTCGCACAGTATGCCCCGCTTCTTTTGCTCGGCACGGCGCTGCTCAGCGTTTTACTGATTTTCGGCGTTAGCTTTGCGCGCTATATCAAAACGCAGGACCAGACGGTTTTGCTCAAAAGCCAAAGCGGCACGGGCGTTTATCTTTTGCAGGGCAGCGGCGGCTTTTCGGCGCCCGGCGACTGGGTGCGGGAGGAAGAGGGCGACGGATATTTGCTCTCGTTCCGCCTTTCCAATGCCGCGGCGCAGCAGAGCTATCCCGCCGGGGATGTGCGCGCGCAGCTTTTTGTGGTTGCAAGCGTGCAGGATAACGGCGCGGCGGTAACGCTGCGCGTGGGAGACGCCGTTTATACGGCGCGGGCGGAGAAGATCGAGCGGGAGAGCTATCTCGGCAGGCGCTACGGCGACGGGACGCTCTACCGGTTTTACGACGGGCAGACAGAGCCGCTGACTTTTGCGCTCCCCGGCGGGGCGCCGAGCGCGGTTTCCATGGAGCTGCATGTGGACGGGGCGGCTGCGCCGAACACGACCTATACCCTGATCGCGCAGAATACGGAATTTGAATAAACCGCAGCTTTTAGGATTGTTTTAGTGAGAGTTTATAAGGAGCACAGCGATGAAATTTGCCAAGGGAGCCATTTGTATCACGGCGGCGCTTTTGCTCGCGGCAGGAATTGCCGCGGCGCTGACGCCTGCCCTGGCGCGCCCTGCGGCAAGCAGCAGCTGGGCAGGGCGTATCCCCGCGCAGCAGACGGAAAGCGGCGAGAAGAAGCTGTCCCTTTTCGAAAAAGAGCGCCAGACGGTGCTGCTCGGGGCGCAAAACGGAGAATTTGAAATTCCGCTTGAGCCAAACGCGGGCGAATATCGGGTAACCGACCCGGGCGATGGCCGCTGGGTCAAAGTACAGCTTGCGGAGGACGGCTCGGCGCTGCGCGCAAAGTCCTATCTTGACCAAATGCTGACGGCGGACGAGCCGCAGCCAGGCGACACAACGCAGGCGCAGACGACGGAGGAAACGGCGGAACAAACAACAAAAGCTGAGAAATCAGAGCCGGAAGGAACCGTTGCCGAGCCCGCTGCGGAGGAAGAAACGACAGCGCCGCCGACAGAGCAGGATGAGACACCCGCCGTTCGCCCGGACGGAATTTCGTTTACCGTTGTTTGCATGGACGCCGACGGCACCGAAAAAGAAGCCTCTTTTGTACTTGCGGCGAGCGCGGAATATACGCTGCAGGGCACCGTTCTTTTGGAAAAAGAGCAGTATCTCTATGCCAAAGAGGTGCGCATTCCGTTTACGGTGGGGCAGGAGGATGCCGTTCTGCATTGCAACAATGCCCCTTTCCCCGCGGGAACGGTCTATGAAGAAAACGGCGAGCGCTTTGTTTTATATGCGGCGCAGCCGCTGCGCGTCGGCGCGGAGAGCACGGTCCTTTTGGATTTTAGCAAAACCTCTGTGGAAACGGCGCTGTTTTTCACCGGAGCCGAGCAGAGTAAAACGCTGGAGTATTACCCCATGCCGTCCTTTTCAACGGAGCAGGCGTTTGTCATGGGCGAGAGCGGCATGATCGTGCCTGTGCCGTATGCATTCGGAACGGCAAAGGCAAGCGCAAAAACAACGCGCACGGAGGCAAGGCCAAACGGCACCGTCAGGGTCGCGGACGATACGATTACATATGACGGCTATGCGGCGACGGGAGAGCTGCGCCTCACCCCGCACAAAACACCCGCGGGCGCCTATACCGCACAGCTTTTGTGGCAATGGAACGGATACACGCTTTATGAGGCGGAGTTGCCATTTTGCGTTTGCTATGAAAGCGTCGCAGGCACCGAGGCGGAAGCGCCCGATATCTATCGCTATGCGGGCGACACAACCCCTCTGCCGACGGATGAGGGAACGGAGACCAAAATAACCGTAAGCTATTATTGCAGCTGCAGCATTTGCTGCGGCGAATGGGCAAACGGCATCACGGCAAGCGGGAAGCGCGCTGCAAGCGGCATGGTCGCTATGGCAGGCGAATATCCGTTCGGCACGAAAATCGAGATCGACGGCGTGCTTTATACCGTGCAGGACCGCGGCGGCAAGGTCACGGGGAACCATGTGGATATTTACGCGCCGACGCACACGGAAGCGCTGCGCCGCAGCACCGCCGCAACCACGGCAATCGTTTATCTGCCCCCGGAGCAATGATCCGCTGAAAACGCGTTTCGATCGAACGAAAAATCAACGGAAGAGTGCATCGTCCGCATATCAGCGGCGGTGCACTTTTTTGACTTGGCATATGCCGTTTTCAAACAGGAAAAGCGGCGCGATGAGGCAAACCAAAACACAGCGGGGCGCCCAATCTGCCGGGCGCCCCGCTGTGTCGGAAGGTACGAAAATGAAAATGAGAAAGGCAAATTAAACAGGAAACAGCTTACGGCTGCTTATCAAGCTGCGCGGCGCGTGCTTTCCAGTAGCTTTCGAGAAAATCCGCAATTTCCGCGGCATCCGCCTCTGCGGTTTCCTTGCGATACAGCGTATATTTGCTGTATGCACCGCCGCCGCAGACGACGCCGAGACGCCAGGAATCGAAAAAGCCTTTTTTGAAGCGAAAGATATAGCACATCGTTCCGTTTTCACGGGGAAAGCTGCCGACGCATTCAAGCGCGGACGGCATATGGCTCAGCTCTGCCGGATGCGAGAGCCAAGAGGTCATTTGCTCGGCGGCCTGCTGCATGCCCAAGTCCTGATCCATAGGAAGGAATCCTCCTTTGTCGCTGATTTTGAGTAACAGTCTGAAAAGATGCAAAAATTTAGGAAATTTTTTCCTTTTCGACAGACTCAGTATACCGAAAATCGACGAAAAAGTCAAGAAAAAGCGTTCGACAAAAGCGGACAGAAAACGGCAAAAAGGGGCGGATGGCATATGGTTGACAGAAAAACGGCAATATGGTATAGTGGAAAAAAGGCCTTTTCCGATACAGCAGCAGGAGGAAACCGATGAGACTTTCCTATTTTGAGCCGCTTTATACCACGCATCCGGCACTGCTGAGCGCCGGCGTTGCCTGCGGAAAAAATGCGTTTGCGGAGAATTGGTATCTCAATCACACATCCCGAATATACGGCAGGGTTTTCCAAGAAAACGGAAAAATTTTCACAGATTCCTTTTTGGGGTGCGGAGATTGCTGGTCCATCCCTTTCCTTTATCATAAAAAAGCCGGCATTTGCTTATTTCTCTCAACGGCACAGGCAATTCTGCATATAGCAATTGAGCGCGGCTTTTACTGCAATCTTCGCTTCGATCAATTCGATTTTTCGTCGGTTTGCCGCACCGCGGACCCCGGCACGAAGGAAGCCACGCTGTATGGCTTTGCGCGGGAGAGCAAAACCTATTTTCTGTTTTGCCCGTCCGCGAGCGGTCCGCAACGTTTTTCGCTGCCGGCACCACTGCTTTTGCGGCAGATAAAAAACTGCACGGAAAAAACAGACGGCACGATTGAATTTTTGCGGGTTATGCCGTGCGAGCTGTTGCCTGACCCTGTACAAATTCGCCGGGAGCTTGAGGAATATGTTGTCGGAGCGCCCTATCGGGAAGCGCCCGGGCAGAATTGCAGCGCGGACCTTTCCGGGATTGAAGCGGCGGATCTGCTTCGGTTTTTTCATTTTGTACAGGACCGATATGCGGCAAATCGCGCAAATCGGATGCTTTTGGAACATAAGATTTGCATGCAGAAACGGCTTTCGGCACTGGAGCGGATGCAAGCAATCGGGCCCGGGCTTGCTTTGCAATATCAAAGCTGCGTGCAGCGCTTCCTCGAGCTGTATCATGAGGCACTGCAGGGCGACGAGGTTTCGCCCGGGATGCTTGCTGTATTTAAAAACGAAGAAAGGGCTGTTTTGGTGCGGGTGCTTGACAGTATGGATAAATTGCATGAAAATTGAGCTTGCGGTTTCTGTCCCGCTTTTCACGGCGCGTCATTTTTATGCCTGCCCCGGAATCGTTGCCCGCCGCAACCCCACCTCGGACTTTTGGTATTATAATAATTCAATCGGAATAAAAACGGAGTTTTATCCCGATTGGACGGAAAATGATTGGTCAGACCCGATTGACTGCTTTTTGGAAAACGCCGATATCCCGCATATCGGTATTTTGGAGCGGGAAGAAATTCCCGCTGAGGTAACTCGGAATTGTCTGCAGGCGTTTTTGACAGAGACTTTGCGGGCGGATCGATATATTTATTACACAAACCTGGACGAGTATTTTATTCCTCGTACGCGATCGTTTCGGCAGCGCCATTTTCATCATGACGGGATGATTACCGGCATGGATACAGAGGCAAAGACGATTGCAATATCATTATATTCTCAGCGGAGAGTGCTTGAAAGCGTTGAAATTCCGTTTAAACAGTTCAGAAAAGCCTTTTTGTCATCTCTTGAGGCAAAACCGTGGCCATCCTTTTTTCTGCTGCGGTGTCTTCAGACAAAGCTGTCGCTTGATACCGACCGGATTAAAACAGCACTGCAAAGCTATCGGGAGGAAAAAGAACCGCATTCACTTATCAACCGGGGAAAGCGGTTTTATCAATACCACGGAATTAACGCATATGACGGGTGGATTGCCTTTTTTGAAGGCGCAAAAAGCAGAGAATTTATTTGGCAGGGCCCTGCATTTCTGGTATTTTGCGAGCATAAAAAATGCATGGCACAACGCTTGCTGCTGCTCGCAGACGCGGAACGGTCTGCCGGGCAAAGGGCGATTGCCCGGCTATATTACAGCACGGTATATCAAGGTCTGGAACAGAGCCGCATTCTTTATTTCAAGGCTTGTTTCAAAGAGGACAAGTCGGTGTATGAAAAGCTAAGGGAAAGACTTGCAGAAATCAAGGAAAGGGAAAAGAAAATTTTGCAAGAATTTTCCGATATCGGCGAATTTGCCAAAAAAAGATTGACTTTGGAAGAATAATATGGTATACTTGCAACAAGAAGTTGATATTGTGCTATGAGGATGTAAAATGAGACACTTGCCCGCCCGGAGTCAGTGCCCCCACCTGTCTCTTATAC
>ERZ1026844.1134-NODE-1134-length-16882-cov-7.608665_pt1 | contig 16882 bp, 11 predicted proteins | sample MGYA00380152_ERZ1026844 | MGnify/ENA primary metagenome ERZ1026844 (study PRJEB33269, sample SAMEA4719788) | human gut metagenome | biome: human-associated habitat; feature: organic feature; material: feces | place: Cameroon | collected 2013-10 ... | reverse complement strand
ACCAGCAGCTCAATAAGGGTGAAGCTGAAACCAAGGTTGGATCGCATAATAAACAATATGTGCAGATTCCCCAAGTTCAGATGACAGGATTCAACAGAAAGACGGAAAGGATACAAAATGAAAAACAAGCAGAGTAGACTTAACGTACTGTTTATTATAAGACTCTTGGCATTTGCTGAATTCATAAAAGTCACTTAAGCATATATCTTATCGACAAAACTCTGCGAAGTCGCGATCAGGGTTTCCCCGACGACGAATTTGGGTTTGACGTGAAGGACGCGGGGCGGCGCATCGGGATTCTGCTCGCGCCAGCGCACCAGCTCCATCGCGCGGAACGCCTGGTCGCGGAGCGGGGCCGACAAGGTGGCGGGGCGGGGATGGTAAAATTCCGCCTCCTGCCGGTCGCCGAAGGTCAGGACTGAGATGTCTTCCGGAATCCGCAGCCCCGCCGCGTAGATGCCGGAGACCACGCCCCAGTAGAAGCTCAGCGGGCAGACGATCGCGCTGAATTTGCGCAATTCCTCCTTGGCGGCGGCCAGCTTGCGGCGGATCGTATGATGAGCCAGCTCGAACAGCGGAATTTCCAGCGACATCAGCCGGTTGTCGATGTGGGTGCCGGGCCGGTCGGCCCGGAAATGTTCCCAGAAAGAGGTCAGGCTCGGATGCAGGGTCTGCCGCGTTCCGTTTTGATTGGTGACCTGATCGACCAGCAGGATTCGGCTGTGGCCGAGGCGGCTGAGTTTTTCAGCCACTTCGTCGTGGAGGCTTTCCAGATAGCAGATCACGGAGTCGCCGCCGATGGATTCGACGTTGGCTCCGTTGAAAATGAACGGCTTGCTGTGGTTGGCCACTTTTTCCGCCAGAACCGGCGGAATCTCGGAAATATGCCGGACCGCCGAGCAGACGACCGCATCGCAGCTCTGCCACAGATCGAGGATGGAGCGCTCTTCCCACGAACGGGCGAAGATCACCCGGAGCAGCCAGTTCTCCTTCTGGCACGCTTCCGACAGATACATGATCACGTCGAGCGTCTCCGGCGCCGACCAGGCCGGAAGCACCAGTCCGAGCTGCTTCTGCACCTTGGTTTCGGAGATTTCACTGCGGACATAGGTGCCGCTGCCGTGGTTCCGGTCGAGGAAGTTCTCATCGACCAGCATTCCGACCGCCTTGCGCAGCGTCATATAGCTGACCCCGACCTGTTCGGCCAGTTCGCGCTCCGGGGGCAGGGCGGTGCCGCGCGGAAAGTTGCCGTTCCTGATCTCCTTCAACAACCAGTCACGGGCCTGTTCCACTTTGGTTTTACGCGCCTGTTTCATCCCGGATCTCCTGAGTGGCGAACATTGCTCTTTGCTAAATATTATAGCAAAGTCCTATAACAATGTCAATAGGCAATCCGAAAAATATTAACTTTTTTCTGGAAAAAGCGGCTGTCAGTGCGTTTCCGGGGAGACGGCGGCCGCCACTTCCGCGACGCCTTCCGCATTGGAGTCGAAACGCAACACCCGGTAGAGGCCGTTGCGGTTCGCGATCTCTTCTCCGGCCTGCCACGGCGCGGAAGCGGTCAGTTTGATGTTTCCATACGAGGCGACATTGCCGTCGAGTTTCCATTCCGGCCGGAGTGCGCCGTCGTTGGACAGCACCGGAAATTCAAAGCGGAACGGCACCGGCTTGCCGTCCTTTCCCGTAACCCGGCAGCGGATGGCCAGCGCGGCAGGCGTGAGGGCGTACTCCTGAATCACGGTATGTTCCCCGTACTTCCCGGCGCATTTCCACGCGACTTCCTGCGGAGTCTGGCGGATGATTTCGGTATCCCACGGCGCGTCCGGCTTCGCGGCGGCGGTGCCGCCCTCCCACGCCGGGCCGATCGCGGCCGGTTGCGCCGGAGCCTTGCCGCGGGTGAGCTTGTGGTTGGGCGTCGCCGTGAACGGCATCGCGGGCAGCACTCCGTAGGGAACACCCTTGAGCAGGATGCGGCCGAGGCCGGTCGAATCGTAGCGGGGATCGGCGTCGGCGTCGAGTTCGGCGTAGCTACCGCCGCACGACGCGAACACCTTGTGGAACGCGGGGGCGAGCACAAAGAGGTAGCCGCCCTGTTCCGCCGGGGCGGGGCGCTCCGCGATCGAATCGTCGGCGAACAGCGCCGCCTGTCCCAGCACCGACGACGCGAACAGCAGATAGACCGAATACTGCGCGTAACCGTCACAGCCGTGCAGCGACGTGGGCGGGAAGCGGTTTTTGACGTGGTAAAGTTCCCTGCCGGTCAGATAAGGGCGGATCGCCTGAATGCAGAGGTGCGCCTGCCGCTTGAACTGCCCGGCGCTTTCGAGGTCGCCGAGGCGTTTGCAGCGGTTGGCCTCAAGCTCGCACAGCGCCGCCGCGATCGCCTCCTGGAACTGCATGCCCGCCGAGCGGCCGCCGTAGGGCACGAACCCCTCCGGCGACAGGAAGCGCAGCAGCGTCGGGCCGCCTGTTTTCAGGAAATTGTCGAGAATCCGGAAATGTTCGCCGCGGTAGCCGAAGTGCAGCGCGTTGGCGATCTGCAGCCGGGTGGTGATGTCGTAGGTGATCGGATCGCCCGGATCGCGGTACATCCCCTCCGGCGTCAGCCGGTGGAGCTGGCCGGCCATGTAGACGTCGAAGAAACGGTTGCCCCACAGGAAGTCGCCGCCGCCGATGCCGAGCGAGTCGCGCATGCTTTCGCCGCCGGAACTGTAGACGGCCCAGTTGTGGAACTCCTTGAGCTTTTTATGGGCGGGATCGGTGAATTTGTAGATGTTTTCCGGTTCGACCGCCGCCAGTCTGGCGCGCCACGCCTCGCTCTCCTCCGGCGGAACCAGCGGTTTCAGGCAGTACCACGCGGTGGCCAGCTCGCGCATCCAGAAGTCGGGGGAGGATTCGCGCACCTCCGTCTCCGGCAGGCGCGAGCAGCTGTAGGTCATCGCGCGGCGCACGGTGTCGAGCAGCTCCGGGCAGCGCCCGAAGCGGAGCAGGATCGCGGCGGAAGATACGAAGCGCGGCGTGGTCTGGTTCCACTCCCGGTTCAGCGCCGGATCGATCACCGCGCCTTTTTCATCGACCCAGCCGGCGGCGAGCCGCACGATCGGCTCCATCAGGTCAAGGTAGGCGTCGCGGTTCAAGCCGGTGGGCTGGAAGCCGGAGGCGGCGGAAACGGTCATCGACAGTGCGGCGGCAAAGGCGCAGAAACTCTTTTTCATCAGGCGTAATCTCCATATTTTCTTACTACCATACCACGGCACAGGGCGGATTGCAACCGCTTTTTCGGCTTTTCGGCGGTTTGGAGTTTGCCGGGCGGGGAATGAAGCTGTATATTATGGCGATTCTCATTTTCAACCTATGGAGGAATGCCGTTATGGCCAAAGGCACCGTTGTACAGAAGATCATCGAAGCCCACTATGTTTCCGGCAGCCGCGAAACCGGCAAGCCGGTCGCGATCAGAATCGACCAGACCCTGACCCAGGACGCCACCGGCACGATGGCGTACCTCGAACTTGAGGCGATGCAGATTCCGGCGGTGAAAACCGAGCTTTCCGTCTCCTACGTCGACCACAATATGATGCAGAACGGGCCGGAGAACCGCAACGACCACGTCTATTTGCAGAGCGTCGCGAATGCGAAGGGCGTGCGTTTTTCGCCTCCCGGCAACGGCATCTGCCATCAGGTCCACCTCGAACGCTTCGGCGTGCCGGGCAAGACCCTGATCGGTTCGGATTCGCACACGCCGACCGGCGGCGGCATCGGTATGCTCGCGATCGGCGCGGGCGGCCTCGACGTGGCGCTGGCGATGGCGGGCAAGCCTTTCCGCATTCCGTATCCGAAAGTGATCGGCGTGAAGCTGACCAACAAGCTCGGGCCGTGGTGCGCCGCGAAGGATGTGATCCTGCATTTGCTCTCGATCCTGACCACCAAGGGCAACGTCGGCTCCATCGTCGAATACTTCGGCCCCGGCGTGGCCTCCCTCACCGTGCCGCAGCGCGCGACCATCACCAACATGGGCGCGGAGCTGGGCGTGACCACCAGCGTGTTCCCGTCGGATGAATCCACGCGCAAGTTCCTGAAAGCGCAGCAGCGCGAGGCCGATTACGTGCCGCTGGCCGCCGATGCCGACGCCGAATACGATCAGGTGATCGAAATCGACCTCGCGAAGGTGGTTCCGCTGGCCGCCTGCCCCTCCAGCCCGGACAACATCAAGCCGATCGAAGCTCTCGCCGGAACCAAGGTCGGGCAGGTGATCATCGGCAGCTGCACCAATTCGAGCTACCGCGATCTCGCGATGGTCGCGATGACCCTGAAAGGCCGTAAGGTCAACCCGAATCTGACGCTGGCGATCGCTCCCGGCAGCCGCCAGGTGCTGGAGATGCTGTCGCGCAACGGAATGCTCGCCGACATCATCGGCGCGGGCGCGCGCATCCTCGAAACCGGCTGCGGCCCGTGCATCGGGCAGGGGCAGAGCCCGGCGGACGACACGGTGACGGTCCGCACTTTCAACCGCAACTTCGCGGGCCGGACCGGCACTAAAGGCGACCAGTCCTATCTGGTCAGCCCGGAGACGGCGGTCGCGGTCGCGCTGACCGGCGAATTCACCGATCCGCGCAAGCTCGGCGTGGAGTATCCGGATGTGGTCGAGCCGGAAGTGTTCGGCATCAACGACAGCATGATCCAGCTGCCGACCGGCACGGGCGAGATCGTCCGCAAGCGCACCATCGGCCAGCCGCCGGTCAACACGCCGCTGCCGGATGAGATCGACGGCGTCGTGGTCATCAAGGTCGGCGACAAGATCACCACCGACCACATCATGCCCGCCGGGGTGCACCTGAAGCTGCGCAGCAATATCCCGGCTTACTCCAAGGTGGTGTTCGAGTGCTTCACCGAGCCGGGCAGGCCCTCGTTCGCCGAACGCGCCGCGGCGGTCCGCGACTCCGGCAAGGCCGGGGTGATCGTCGGCCGCGACAGCTACGGGCAGGGGTCCAGCCGCGAACACGCCGCGATCTGCCCGATGTACCTCGGGGTCAAGGTGGTGGCGGCGCTGGCGATCGAGCGGATTCACAGCGCGAACCTGATCAATTTCGGCATCCTGCCGCTGATGTTCGAGAATCCGGCGGACTACGACGCGATCGACGAGAAGGATGAACTGCGGTTCACCGATCTGCATAAGCAGCTCGCGGTCGGCGCTCCGGTCAGGGCGGAACTGGTCAAGGAGAACGGCCAGACGCAGGAGATCATCTTCAAGCACCGGCTCTCCGACGAGGACATCAGAATCATCCTCGCCGGCGGCATGCTGAACCTGAAATAATGGAACGCCTGCCGGACAACTGGTGCTCCTTCCTCGGCGGCCGTCTCGATGCCGCCGGGCTGGAGGCGACTCTGGCGAAAGTGGAGGCCGCCCGCGCCGGCGGGCAGGTGTTTCCGCCCGCCGGACAGGTGTTTCACGCGCTGGAGCTGACCGCGCCGGAGGAGGTGAAGGTGGTGCTGCTCGGGCAGGATCCCTATCACGACGACGGGCAGGCGGAGGGGCTGGCGTTTTCGGTTCCGGCCGGGATCAAATTTCCGCCGAGCCTGCGCAATATCTTCAAGGAGTATGCCTCTGACCTCGGGCGGCCGGTGCCGGAGACCGGAACGCTGATGCCGTGGGCGAAACACGGGGTGCTGTTGCTGAACAGCGTGCTGACGGTGGCGGCGCACTCGGCCGGAAGCCACCGGAAGTTCGGATGGGAAAAGTTCACGGATGCGGTGATTGCGGCGCTGAGCGCGGAACGCACCGGGCTGGTGTTCCTGCTGTGGGGCAACTACGCGATCGGGAAGAAGCCGCTGATCGACGGGGCGAAGCACACGATTCTGGAGAACGTGCATCCGTCGCCGTTGTCGGCGCACCGGGGGTTTTTCGGGAGTCGCCCGTTTTCGCAGACGGAGAAGGCGATCGGGGGGAACTGGCGCTGGCCGGAGCTGTGAGAGGCGCTGAAGTGCGACGCGTGAAGTAACTCCGCACCGGCACGTTGCCGGTCGGGTTCCAAGGGCGAAGCGCCTTGGCCGCCGGAGGCAATTGTGCGCGTAGCGCCCAGCTGTCGGAGCCTGATTGCAAATCAGGCCGCGTAGCGCACAAGGTCTGCTGCCCGTAAGGGCAAGCAGACCTGCCTGCCTTTAAAATGGCAGGCATTCCCCCTGATGGGCCATGAATTGGGAAGCCATGCCGCTTTCGCGGCAGGCGGGTCTTACGGCCTTACGGCCTTACGGCCTCCAGACCTCCGTGGGCTCACGGCCTGATTTTCAATCAGGCACCTGAGCTGGGCGTTTCGCCCACGGGTGTCTCCGACGGCCAGCGCTTTCGCCGCTGGACCACGACCGGGTAGCACCCGGCGGCGAATACTTTAAGGAAAAAACATCGTATGGATTTCAATCACGTCAAATGGATCGGCTCCGGCGTCACCGGCGGCGCGCCGCACTTCCGCGCCGAGTTTCAGCTATCCGCACTCTCCCCCGCCGTTCTGCTGATCTCCGGCGTCGGATTTTATGAGCTGTACCTGAACGGCCGCCGGGTCGGCGATCAGGTGCTCGACCCCATCGTGTCCGTCTACGACCGTCGTGTGCGCTTCGTCCGCCACGACGTGACGGAGTACCTGAAGCCCGGTCTCAACACCGTCGGCGTGATCCTCGGCACCGGCTGGTTCAACTGTCCCGCAAAGGATGTGTGGAATTTCGATCACGCCACCTGGCTCGACAAGTGCAAGTTCGCGCTGAAACTCTACATCGGCGGCGAACTCCGGCTGACCACCTCCGCCCGGAGCTGGCTCTGCACCGCTTCCGGCCCGATCACCTTCGATTCGCTGCGGAACGGCGAGTATTACGACGCCCGGCTGGAACTTCCCGGCTGGTGCGAGAACGGTTTTGATGCCTCCGGCTGGGAATCCCCGCTTGAGCTGGCTCCGCCCGGCGGCATCCTCGAAGAACAGACCTCCCCCCCCTGCAAGGTGATGCGCCGGATCGAACCGGTCACTTTGACGAAATTGCCGGATGGCGCGATAATCGCGGACTTCGGCGTGAACCTGACCGGCTGGTGCCGCATCCGGGTGCGCGGCAGAGCGGGGCAGGCGGTGGAGCTGCGCTACGGCGAGCGGCTGTTTGCGGACGGGCATGTCGACAAGGAGCATATCGGCAAATTCGTGCTCTCCGGCGAGAACCAGTTCGACCGCTATATCCTGAAAGGCGGCGGCGCGGAGGAGTGGGCGCCGCGCTTCACTTTCCACGGTTTCCAGTACTGCCAGATCGACACTGACGCCGAGCTGGAAGCGGTCACGGCGGAGTTTGTGTACACCTCGTTCGCGCAGATCGGGAGTGTGGAAAGCTCCGCCGCCGAGTTCAATCAACTGCTGCAGGCGACCGGCGAAACCTACCGCGGCAACTTCGTCGGGATTCCGTCGGACTGCCCGCACCGCGAGAAGAACGGCTGGACCGGCGACACCCAGCTGGCCTGCGAAACCGGCCTCTGCTGCTTCGATGCCGCGACCAGCCTCGAACAGTGGCTGGATACGCTGGCCGACTGCCAGCGACCGAGCGGCCAGCTGCCGGGAATCGCCCCGACTTCGGGGTGGGGGTACAACTGGGGCAGCGGCCCGGCATGGGACGCGGCGCTCTTCGTGATCCCGGAGACGATCTACCTTTACACCGGGCGGCGGCGGGCGTTTGAAACGCACTTCGGCGCGATGCTGCGCTATCTTGATTACGCCTTCGACCGGGCGACGGACGATCTGGTCTGTTTCGGCCTCGGCGACTGGAACCACGTCGATCCGGCCCGGATGGCCCCGGCGGAGCTGACCGACAGCTTTTATTTGTACTGCTGTACCCGGCTGGCCGCGAAGTTCGCGCGCCGGCTGAACCGCCCGGTGGCGGCGGAGCTGGAAGCGCGCGCTGCGCGGGTGCGCGATGCGGTGAACCGCCGCTATTACAACGGGGACGGCAGCTATGCGCACGACGAGATGACCTCCCTCGGCGGCGCGCTGTTCCACGGCGTTGCGCCGGAGACGGAACGCGCCGTGATCGCGGCGCGGCTGGACCGGATCGTGCGGGAGCATCGTTATATTCCCGACTTCGGTATTCTCGGGAGTAAGGCGGTGCCGCGCGCGCTGGCCGACGCCGGTTACGTCGAAACCGCCTACCGGATGTTCACGCAGCCGGAGTACCCCGGCTGGATTCACTGGCTGCGGCAGGGGGCGACGACCCTGTGGGGCAACTGGCACGGCGAGGCTTCGCGGAACCACATCATGTTCGGCGACGTCGCCGCGTGGAGCTTCCGCTACCTCGGCGGGCTGGCGCCGGACGAGGACGCGCCGGGATTTTCAAAAGTGACGCTGCGCCCGAATCCGGTGCCGCAGCTGGAGTTTTTCAATATGTGCCATGAGACGCCCCGCGGCCGGATCGAGGTGCGCTGGACCAACCGCGGCGGAGAGTTCCGCGTGGACGCGAAAGCGCCGGAGGGCGTCGAATGCAAACTGGAGCTGCCGGAAAAATGAGTTTGTTTCGTCCCTGCATCGACCTGCATGACGGCAAGGTCAAACAGATCGTCGGAAGTACGCTGTCCGATTCGGAATCCACGGTCAAAACCAATTTTGTCGCGGAACACGATTCGTCATGGTTCGCGGAGCTTTACCGGCGCGACGGCCTGACCGGCGGCCATGTGATCAAGCTCGGCCCCGGCAACGACGAAGCCGCGAAGCGGGCGCTGGCCGCCTATCCGGGGGGGCTCCAGATCGGCGGCGGCGTAACTGCCGAAAACGCGCCGGAATGGCTCGCGGCGGGAGCCGGACAGGTGATCGTGACCAGCTATATCTTCGCCGACGGCGAGTTGAAGCGCGACCGTCTGGAAAAGCTGTTCCGGGCGACCGGGCGCGACCGTCTGGTGCTGGACCTCTCCTGCCGCAGGTTGCCGGGGGGAGGCTACCGGATTGTGACCGACCGCTGGCAGAAGTTCACCACTCTGGCGGTGGATGCGGCGGCGCTGAACCGGTTGGCGGATTACGCCTGTGAATTTCTGGTGCATGCGGTGGATGTGGAGGGCAGGCAGTCCGGCATCGACGCGGAGCTGCTCGGCATTCTCGCCGAACACTCGCCGATTCCGTGCGTCTACGCCGGCGGCATCCGCAATTTCGACGATATCGAACAGGTGCGCCGCGCCGGAAACGGCCGGATCGGCTACACGATCGGTTCGGCATTGGACATCTTCGGCGGCCCTTTGAGTTATGCCGAAGTCGTGCGCCGGAGTTGAACACCCGGAATTCGCTTTCGGCGACCAAAACGTTTGTATCACCCTGAAATGTCCTCCGTAACCAGTCCCGCTGATCATTACCGCCTTCGGGGGCCGCGCTGACTTCGGGATATTACTTCTCCGCATCGGGCACGCATTCCGAACGCGGTTCCCGCTGTATAAATGGGCGCTAATATGGTTCTTCGACGATATTTGACAAGAACGAGCTTATAATGGGAAAAATCCAGCGATGAAATGGAAAAAAGGCCGACATCGCCCTTATTGTTTGTTGAGTAAAATGTAAAAGTTAATATTTCATCTGACAAAACTCAAAACAGGTGCTATATTGAAATGCATCAATAAAAAGAAAGGTCAATCAGATGAACTCGGACGCAAAGCTCATTAAGCCGAAGCTTGGAGTTCTTGAGCTTGGCCGCCAATTAGGCAATGTCAGCCAAGCCTGTAAAGTATTCGGTTATTCTCGTGACAGCTTCTATCGCTTTAAGAAATTATATGAAGAAGGTGGTGAACTTGCGCTTCTGCACTTTACTTTTTGAAAACCTATCAACCATATTGCACATTCATTGAAATATTGCTATTTTAAAAGTTTAATATTTTTCAAGGCATTTGCAGAAGCAAATGCCTTGAAGATGTTCTCCCACGTTTGAGTTCCACTCCGGCCGGACAGATTGATTCGCTGATTTCCAGGGCGAAGCAAAGTAGTCAATGAACTATTATGAAGAGGAAAGCCGTCTGGCGGCAATAACCGCCAGACGACATCATCTTTCCTGACTCTAATTTTTTCCAAAACTCCACCGCTAATATCTTTATCATCATGGGGCTCACTGGGCATACACGAAAATAACGAAATTTACCGGGAGGCGGTGGCAGGGCGGTTGCTTTCATAGGCACCTCCTGTTTTTGAGTTTCGGAGGCAAGGTAATTTCTGTTCCAGGGGACTTCCCAATAAAGCAGGTCGGGCGGGTCCCCCACGACATGTGGGCGGCTGCGGTTTTCAGCGTCGCAGCCGCCCCGCAGCGTCGATCATAACTTTGCCAAACAGGTCGATCATCTGATTGCGGGATGTGTGGCTGTAGGGGAAGCCCATATAAACCGGACACTTCACTTCTTCGGCGAAGTCACGCATCACAGCTTCCTCCCGTTCTCCGCAGCCACTCAGTCGCCCGAAAACCACGGCGGCGCAGGAGTCGAAAAAGCCGGAGCGTCGAAGCAACGTCAATGCTTTCTCCGCCTCGACCGGCGCAAGATCGGGGGATTCAATGAAAATCACCTTACCGCGCGTTTCCGGGCGGAAGCGGGTTCGGCTCACGGTTTCCAGCAGCCGCAGGTGTCCCGCCAGCGCCACACCGGAGGCTTCTCCTCCCCGCAGCGGCGTGAGGACGACCGGTTCGGGCGCCCGGCCATGCAGAACCGCCTGAATGCTCTTCAAACTGGCTTCGTCCACATCCGGCAGAGCCAGCAGCGATGCGGAGGCGTAGGGATGCCCGGCTCTCTCCTTCAGCATGGCCATATGCAGAACCGTAATGTCGCTGAATCCCAAAACCGGCAGATCGGGCCGGGTGCGCAGTTTAGCCCAGTCAAGTTTCTCCACGATGTCGATGGTTCCGACTCCGCCGCGGATGCATAAAATCAAATCGACTTCGGGATCAAGCCACGCCCGTTCCAGATCGGCAACCCGTTTTTCCGCCGGGATGGAGGTATATCCTGCCGGTTCACCCTCGCGGGCATTCGGCATGACTTTTACTTTAACTCCCGCCTTTTTCAGCAGAGAGATTGCCGCGTCCACCTTTTCTCTGGATGTCCCGGGACTGGCGGGAGCGACCAGCGCAACCGTTTTGATCCATTCCGGAAAAATTCCGGCAAGGCGGTTTTCCTCCGCCGGGACCGCCAACGGCAGCGCCACGGCGATGCACATGATGAGTTTTCCAAGTTTTTTGATATTCATAATGATTTTTCTTTCAATATGAAAAGCGCAGCACATACGGGCGGGTCGCCCGGAATTCCTCCTCCAGGACAATCCGCGACGGCGTTTCCCGGCGGAACGCCACTTCCCGCCAGACGCACGAAGGACGCATCGCCGGAACAGTCGATAACCTGCGCCGAAACAACATCTCGCATAATGCCTTTTCCGGCAATCTGCAAATACCATTCATGCCCGCAGAATTCTGTCCGGACCGGAAAGGATCCATACGCAAGAGTTCCTCCGGCAAGCAGAAATTTTTCTTCAGCAAGCAAGGCAAACATGTCTCCCTCGACATGCATGAGGAACCCCGGTCTGTTCGGAGAATGGTAGTCCGGAGGAGGAATGGGCGTATCTGTCAGCACAGCGCACTCCTGAGCCAATTCCCAGCCGATGCCGCCGATGATCGCCTTCCCCCTGGCAAAAAAATACCCGACATTGGGCAGACCGCCGCGTTTGAGCATGCCGCCGCAAATCGTGGAATTTTCCACCAGTAAAACCCGCATGCCGCATCGGGCGGCTTCAACAGCTGCACAAACTCCGGCGGGGCCTGCTCCGATCACTGTAATATCAAATCGTTCCATCGTCTCTCCTGAAATGACAGGATTCCATCTGGGAATATGCGTTCATTTTGGAATCAGCGGAATCGCACAATTCCATGTGTTATGCGCTTTCCAGAAGCCGCCGCATCCATCTCCCGCGGCGGCGAACAGCATTCTCGGATTTCCTGCCGCATCAAACAGCAGCTGTGGACGTTCCAATGCTCCAAGTGTAACGCTTTCTCCGTCATCGTAAGTGATTCTGCGTGAGTATGCCTGCCCCATACTCCGCCATTGGTGTCCATTCTCCGATTTGAGATAAGCGGCGGAAATCTCTTCTCCTGTCAATTGCCCTGTGATGTCCTTAGCAATCATGTTGAATTCATTTCCGTCGTGCCAGACAAAGGGATCTTCGATTTTGCAGTCATCGTCCCAGGCGGGGCTGTCAAAACGTTGATAGGGGCCTTCCGGATGATCGCTCATGGCAAGCCCGATCATGAAACGGGTGCCGTCATTGGTTCGGTAATAGAGATAGATCGTTCCGTCAGGCAGAACACACGGGGCCGGATTGGTTACCATAATGTGATCCCAGTTGTCTTTGCGCGGCTCCAGTACCGGATGCGGCACCACCCGCCACGGGCCGCCGGGATGATCCGCAATGGCAACCCCGATACACAATTTTCTCCAGATACGATCGACCATGGAATGATCTGCAGCGCATTGATCGGCCGGAGTCGGGTCTCCTGTATAAGTCGAACCAATATAGTAAAGAAGATATTGGTTCTTCCATTTGACAATGGTCGGATTATGGGCAATGCGCCCGTCCCAGTGACTTCCGGGCATACAGGGAAGGATCTTTTCCACATAGCGGTATGGGCCTTCCGGCCTTTCGGAAAAGGCATGAACAATTTCCGAAAAAAATAAGTATCCCTCAAACATCGGGTAATCTTTTCTCCAGCGCGAAGCATAGAGGTGGAATCCCTTGCCGGGGTCTTCCACTGCACTTCCACACCACACCCATGAATCCTTCAGACGGAAACCGCCATTGCGCGGAACTGGTCCGAAATTTGGAAATCTGTTCATTTTCTCCCTCTTTTTTAATCCGCAGTATCCCGAAATTGAAGCGGAGCCGCCCGTTGAAATCATTTCCAGCCCCAATCGTCTGCCGTCTGCGTTTCGTTCCACACGAATCATTCACGACAATATCAAGGCGATTTCTGCCGCTTTGTTCAAGTCAATCACGTTTCACCATGGAGCTGGCTGGGCGCTTACTCGCTGGGCGCATACTGCGGATGCATATCCGACCAGCAGCTGCGAAGCGCTCATGACTGCACCTTCCGGCGCTTGCCGCAGGCGATTCCGCAATGATGCAGCTGTCTGGAGGAACCTTCATATTCCCGGAAAGTGCGCGGCGTGATCAGGTAAGGAACGCCGCGGTGATAAAACGGCCCCAGCGCGTTTCTCCGGCTGCCGTACACCTGAAATGCCAGATGGTTGCGTCCCGGCCGCGTCTCGATCCGGCACTCATAGGGAGGCGCCACGAAAGGACGCTCCGGTTCGCCGTTGAACGACACGCCGAACGCCGTCCCGACGCAGTCCGAAAAATCGAACCGCCGCATTTCTCCAGCCGCCTCGAAGTCCCAGTGATAGGTGATATTGCCCGCGTAATACGGAAATCCCTGTCGTGTCCAGTCGCCTTCGGACAGCGCTTCGGGCAGTTCTTCCAGCTCATCCCGGACATTGACCGCAAAGTTGCCGATCAGGAAAAGACTCTCCAGCGCCGTCTCTTTGCCGAATTGCGTGGTCAATTCCAGCACATGTCGTCCCGGCGTCAGCGCAGGCAGTTCCAGCGCGCGAATCGCTTCATCGCACCAGTAGCCGCGATCGACCGCTTCAAACGGGACGCCGTCCCAGGAGAATCGCCACTGTTCCGGACATTCGATCCCCAGACGCACCTGCCGGAATTCCCGACGGCAGTTTATGGTGTAACGCAGCCGGAGCATCGGCTGTTCCCCGCCCTGTTCCTGATCAGCCCACGGCTGCCGCGCCATGATGGAGCGCGGCGGCAAGCCGAGGCGCTTGCGCAATTCGGCATCGAGCAGCAGGATATACGTTTCCGGCTGCCATTCTCCGCCGGAGAGCGCCCAGCGGGGGTGATCCAGCACCAGCAGATTTTCCTCCGAGAGCTCGTATCGGAATGGTCCGCGCCGGGGGATTCCCGGCAGCTCTCCGATCCGGCGCGGAGGCTCTGAAACAGCGGGAAGAGCCGCTTCGGGAACGGCGATGAATATGCGGCTCTGCAGGCGATCGAAATCGCAGGAGAAACGCGTCTGCCCTTTTTCACGGCGCGCTTTGACCGCAATGGGATTCCCACTTGCAACATCCAGTTCGTAAATCTGATAATCCGCGGGAATCCGCCACGAAATCTGTACATCGCTCAAAGTTGCGATCCGATCGCAAATCGCCGGAAAAGCGTGAATGTCCGGCTGCGGCGGGACCGAGGTGTTACACAACCAAAGCACCTTTCTGTCATCGCCTTCGCCCAGCCGATACAGCATCGTCTCCGCCTCGTTTCCGGTCGGCAGCGTACATGAAACGTCCCGGAATTCCTCCAGATCGGCATAGTTCAGCGACCGAAAGTACCGGTAAACTTCCGCCGCTCTGTCCGGCAGGCCGTCCACGAAATCCGGCACCGCGCCCTGATGAAAAACGACACCACCCTGCCGGACGAATTCCTCCAGCACCTGCAGCGTCGAGCGGCGGATTGTCCGGAGTTCCGGTATGACCACCGCCTGATATGCGGCTTTGCCGACATGAAGCACGCGCGGCTCGACCCGGTACCAGCGCGCCAGCTGATCTTCGTCGCCGAAATCGAAATCCAGATGACGGCGCAGCAGTTCGTCGGTGATTCCCTGCGCCCGGTTCATCTCCGCATTTTTTTCCGCACCGGTATGAAGGAAAAAGCCGTTCCGGTTGATGGCCTGCTCTCTGCCGTAGGCCTCCAGCGGCCGCCCGAACCAGATGGACTCCTGCGGATGAATCACCAGAATGCGCCGAATTTCCCGGGTTGGTGCGAATGTCCGGTTGATCAGGTCAATCCGGTCGTTCACAGCCCGATAGATCGAGTGCCAGGGGGAGTGCGGTGAAATGCTGGCAGGATAATCCCGTTTGCTCTCTCCTCCCATCTGGTAGAAGAAGTGATGCGGCACCATCAGGTTGATCCCCAGCACATTCAGGCAGTCGCTGATCGCAACGTGTCCCTCCAGCGGAAAATCCCAGCCGGTGCATCCGTAGAGTTCCGCCAGGCGCACCGGTTTGTCCTGCTGGCGCGCGACGGAAACACACTGTTTGGCGGCCAGATACAACTGCCAGTGCTCGGTCAGCACGTCGATGCCGGGAATTTCCATATATTCATAATGACGCATGGCGCTGCCGATGGCCTGTGTCTGGGAAAACAGATCATCCTCCCCCAGCACATGTCCGGTCGACGCAAGGTTGTGCGCGCGACAGTAGTCGCCGATCTGCCGGGAATAGGCATTGACGAACTCCCGGGTGATCAGGCGATAGAAATCCAACCGGATTTTGGACTCCGGTTTGCCGTTTTTTTCAAAGAAGAGTTCCGGCAGATGCTCCTCAAGGCGCACGTGGAAGGTTTCATAAAAGCGCTCCGGCAGGAGTTTCGACCATGGCAGCTTCCCGCAGAAGCCGTTATACGTCGGCTCGTCGGTGAAAATGCCCGGCACCAGCGCCCGTTCCTCTCCCAGCTCTTCCCAATATCGCGCATGAACCAATTGGAGGAATGCCTGAACCGCCGCCGGGTTGAAGGTGTCGATATAACTGCCGCCGTTCAACGACTCGGACACCGGAGCCGGCACTTCAAAAAAGCGACAGAAGCGTTCCTGATCCGTCAGTTTCGCGCCCGGCTCAACCCGTCGCCAGCCGACAACCGTTTCGCCCTCCAGCTGCAGGGCGAAGCAGGCGATGTCCGACTCCGGGACGCTTTTCTCCGGCGAACAGAATTCATAATCGATTCCGCATTGCGCGTATTCCGGATGCAGAGCCGTCAGTTTTCCACCCGCGTAGCCGGACGGCCAGCGATCCTCGTCGTACAGAAACGGACTCAGTTCCAGCCGCGCGGCCTCCGCGATGCACTCTTTGACGCAGGCGAACCAGCGTTCGCCGAGGTATTCGGTTTTCAGCCCGAATCGGGAGTGCATGAAGAATCCGCCGAATCCCATCTCCTTCATCTGCCGGATCTGGAGCCGCAGCCGCTCCAACGTCAGTTCGCCGTTCCAGGCCCAGAAGGGCATCGGCCGCAGTGAATGCAGCGGAGGGTATTGATTTCTCATCGTTCTTTCCGACATGGTTCCGTCAATCCCAGTTCTTCCAAATGCCGCGGAATCCCCCGGCGCTTCAACTCGTCGCCCAATCGTTCGACGGACAATTCCCGGAGCGGAAGCCGGTCGCGCAGCGCCAGCGCCGCCGCCATGCCGGCGGCCTGCCCGGTCACCGCCGCCGCGGGAATCACGCGCATCACCTCCCAGGCGTCGCCGACTGCTCCCATGCAGCGGCCGGCAAAAAGCAGGTTTTCCGGTCCTGATGCCGAATACAGCGACCGGAACGGAACCTCCCAGACCGAGCCCGCTCGCCGCCAGTCGGCAACCAGCCCGACGGAATCCGGCACGTGCCGGTTCGCCTGACCGTCCCGCATGGTTTCCGCGGCCTGGATCGCGCAGATTTTGCGATACTGCGGCATAATTGGAAGCTTGAGCGGATAGAGAGAATTGCGGTCAGACTTTCCGGAATCATAGGCATAGGCATAATAGGAACGCAGACAGCGCCGGGTAACACGTAGATATTCCGAAACCTGTTTTCCCGTTATTCCATGCCGTTTCGCTTCCCGAAGTTCCGCAAGAGAAGTTCCGGCGGAACGGAGATCATCATCCGAAAAAATCCCGGTTGGAACGCCGTTGCCGTAGATCGGACCGTAATTCATATACGGTGCGCCGCTTTTGAATTCAAGTGTCCAACTGGAGAAATAGTTGTCGTCGGTTACGACATTCTGACCGAGGCGGCGCGCCAGAACCGCACTTCCGCTGGCATCGACAA